>Ga0100378_1005285_pt1 | contig 11876 bp, 10 predicted proteins | sample CryGeymeta201502_FD_81535 | JGI IMG/M metagenome (GOLD analysis project Ga0100378, IMG submission 81535) | Groundwater microbial communities from Crystal Geyser aquifers in Utah, USA - Crystal Geyser metaG 2015-02 | ecosystem: Environmental > Aquatic > Deep subsurface > Groundwater | place: USA...
AAGATCCAGCAGGCAATTGGACGTTACGTTTGATAGACGAGAGTCCCGGAAACTACGGTGATTGCTTTGATTTACCCTGGGAATTTACCTACGAAAGCGTTACTACGTTTGGTAACGAAACACTGACGTGCACCGATTTCGCGACCGTAACGGATTGCTTTGATAAGGAACAAGTCAATCCACAGATTTTGAACGTTGAATGGAAGGGTCTGAACATTGCCGACAGTTGCTGCAGTTGTGGTGGCGGAATACCATCTAGCAGTATTGCGCCCATGCTGCGTTCTTGGAGGCTTATGGTGTACGGACACACTGTTGCTTCGAAAGACGACATATTTGTACCTCTCCAACCATCGACACCCATTGAGGGCGTTGATGAAGGCGTTGCAGGTGGTGAAGAAGGTGTCGGTGCCGATGCCAGTGAGGGTTCCTCGACGCTTAATCCAGTGAGCGAGAATGACCGCGGCAACATTGGTGCATTGACTGGTGGTGGTGGAACAGCCTATATGAGTGATGGTTGGAGGGGAAAAGATACATTTGTAGAAACGACACAATTTCTGCTACAAAGTAGCAGTTTACGACGAAGACTGGGCGAGGGGTCCTATTATCTGGCGTCGTCGATAGCGTTTCTACTCCTTTAAAGTCGAAAGCAATAGATTACCTTTTGCAGGATTTGTCGAATATAAAGATACGGATATTGCTGTTGCTGTCTATTAGAGATGCCTTCTGTCTTATTCCAGTTTCAAAAATGATTGTAGACGTTCAAAATCCATCATCTGGAATCTTGACCTGACAACAGCGAGTAGTGATTATGGCACAGCTGTTTTAGAAGAGCCAAGAGGTGCAACATCAAAATTTCAGCAAGCGGCGCCTACCTTCATTCCTTCCATATTTTCTGTCACCAGTACCTGGCAGCCCAATCTTGATCTATTGGATGAAGAAGCAATGGCAGCGTAAAGCCGTGGTGAGCAAACACACCACACACGAGTACGCGTACAACAGACACAACTGAGCATTTCTCCCAAGAACATTACCCCAAAATAAATCTTTTTTCAACGTACGTTTCTGTCACTTCAAAGGCCAGATCGAGCATATCTTCTTCTTCGTCATCCTTTTCGGGTAATGTGTCGTAAATGTCTTTGGGAAAGATTAAATGGCATGTACTGCACGCCAATTCACCACCACAAGCTCCTTCCAATTCGACATTATTTTCGTGAGCAACATCCAGCAAGTGTTGACCCACTTTGGCTTCCACAGTTTTTTCGGTACCATCCGCTTCAACGTACGTAATATTGACCGTTGTTGCAGAAAAGGCTCTCGAGGCGTATCGAAACGTTATGGATCGTCTTATCCTGGCAGTAGCAGAAGTAGCACAAGCCGCAGTCGGAGAACAGAGACCCTTTGGGCCAACCATTGAAAGTGCTCTCTGCAATGGCCGATTTATTCTTTTAAGGATTGATTGGGTTCCTAGTAGCATAGCTAATAAATAATATATAATACGTACGGGTGCAGTTGTTGTGAGAACGTTCTCAATGTCAGTATTCTATTACCACAGTCGTAGTTCTATGGTAAGGACTGGTGAAGGGTGTTGGAGGTTGGAGGGATATGAGGCAGGTATGAGAGTCTGTAGGTGTTTTTGTGATGCTGCTGTTGCCTGCGTCATTCCCGAGTGGAAAAGCTTGAGTTATCTATTAGCTACTACTAGCTAGTGCTACTAGCTAGTGCTACTAGCTAGTAGACTACTAGTACGGTAATTTTCGTTGTGCACGACTGAAAAAATACTCGTATCTTAGATGATTATGGAAACGTAATAACTCTCGAGTTCTAGCTTGTTTTACTACTGCACCACCTACGAAGTATTAGGGGGTTGCCAGATCTGTGTTTGAATTTTGGAAACATGTTCATTCATGCACCTGAAGTGTTTTGCTTTGTCGTAAAACAGTAGTGTCTTGCAATGTGACGCTCGATCCACCGGCTTTTTAAAAATTGATGGTTCTACGTTCTACGTGCAATTTTTTTTTGCTGAGCCAGATCTTTTGCTTGCCCATCGGGAAAAGACGTGGAACAGATACAAATGCTGTTTGTGATGTTTTTCATTCTTGCCAATCAATCCATCAATCGATCAAGAAATCCATCAACTACGGACGACTCGAGATGTGATTTGATAACTGAGCCAGCCATTGATGCGACGAGGAATCCAAAAAAGGTAGTTATCAATCAATGGCGTACCGTTCCACTGTTCCTCTAACTTTTTAACAAGAAATTGACTTTCAGGAAAACCTTTGGTGTGGACCGTTTGTAATTGAATGTGCACAACCAGTAGACTTCGCACCGTGAGCATCGTTCCGTATTGTTGATGTAGACAGTAAGTACAGGCAATGGTGGATCCCATGGGTGATACATCGACGCAGCGAGGCTTAGATAGAGGTTTGGGATTTATTTTAGATAGTGCTCGAAAAGCTTCGTTGATTTCTTCGTTGCCTTGACAAACGGCGGCGGGATCTTCAAACGTGGCGTCATTGTCCAACTTGCAGTAATCGTGCGTCATACCCTTACCAGAGTACATATTCTCAACGAATTCCGCAAGGTATTGATAGTGACCGGAATCAAAGGTTTCTTCTGTGATATTCAAGAGCGGGTTTGATCTTGTAAATTTGTGGCCAAAGGCCCCGTAGCCGAGAGATACAAGAGTTACACCAACATGGACCTTGGCAAAAGCCGATACACCGTGACGAAACCTTAGTATTCGAGCAGCCGAGGAAGGTAATGACATTATAAAGATAAAAGTGTGTGGCACTGTGATAGAGGAGAATCTGTAGTGGTTGTAATTGATTAAGGGCCTTAATTACCAAAAGGCTGATGATATCTGATATCTGTCTGTTGCCTGGTTGTTCCTCTTGAAGAGTTTTCTTGTTTTCTTCCCTCTGACTGTATACATTAAGTCGCACAGCTTCTTGCACGGTCTCGTTAGGGCGAGAGTTTTGACGGGTTAAGGGTAGGATGAATATGATGTCATCACCAATCACCAGTCTTTCTTCAATCCTCCCATCGGTATGGAATGAGTTCCGAATTTGGTTCTACTACGGTCCCGTTGCTCACGAGTCCCTCCTTCTGACCAATTTGTCCCATACTTCGCCATTCCTCCACTTGTCTCCCAATAACAAGAAAAAGACGAAGAGCAATCAAGCTCAAAATGTCTACCTTTCGAGGCAGAAATGATCTGCCGGCGTTGCTGTTCTGGCTGATTCTACTAGCTGATAAAGCCATGGAAACATCGGTATTGTCGAGCAGACGTATCCGCGCAGAATCTATGTTACCAAATATGGACTCCTTTTGATTGAAAATGTCGTACAAGACCATGTTACAGGGATGGTTCCAAACCAAATCCGAACTGGTGGTGATTCGTAGTTGTTCATTTTTGTTTCCGTAACAGTGATGCGTCTGAAAGTGTGCTCGAGCAGGATCTTCCGTTGCAACAGTGAGCATCCAAATGGGAAAGGTTGGATTGGGAAATGCCTTGGTCAAGTGTCGCAAGAACCAAATGAGCTGAGCTCGATATTCTCGTGCGGATATGGGTACTCCATCGTCTCCTTCATTTTGTTCGTTCGTCATCTCCATGAGTGGATCATCGTCCAATACTACCAGGACGTGCTTGCATTTGCGAAATTTTTGTTTGTCATCCAATGACCAAGCAGCATCGAGGTTATGTCGTAAGCAAGTCACCATTTTGTAATGAAATTTAAAAACAAGCTGTTTCGGAAAGAGCTGCAGACACAATGCCACGAACAGGGCGTGTAGTTGTTGTGCCGATGGTCCACCCATGATGCATACAATTTCCCAATTGGAGAGTTCCTCGAAGGCATTCAACCACTGGTACTGGGGAGACGTTGGTGCCCAAGGTAGTTCGACCAGTGATGATGATGATGATGATGATGATGATGATGATGACGATGTGTTGACACTAACCGCAAGAAATCGAGGGTACGTACCCGACATTGTTTGCTTGTTGTTTTTCTTGGAGGTGGTGGGATTACTCCAAACATAGTCTTGCTGATTCGATGACAGAGAAGAAAGAGCTTCTTTTGGATAGTAGTAGTCCAGCCATTCTCGAGACACCCATTGTTGTTTTTGTCCAGAATATGTCGATACTATCGTCTCCGATGATGTCCAAGAGGGAGGAGATTGCTTTCTAACAATGGGTACCAATGAGGTTGCCCAGTTTCTGCTTCCAGCTACCTGGAATGGTAGATCATTGGAATATTGATTGGTGCAAGAATTTGAAGCACGAAAGGTACCACCACAAGATAACGTGAAACTTCCATCGCTTTCCAAAAAGTAGTGTCCATCAAGTGATGGGAAAATAAACGATCCAGTCCAAGATATTGCCGCCCCTGCTCCTCCGAAAGACCTGGTGGCGGTTGTTTCAATTACTGATGGTTGCCGTGTTAATACTAATGGAATCGGTATCAAAGCAGGTCCCACGAGACACAGCTGTGGCGGAAACAATAAATCGTTTTTTCCTGGATGACTCTTGGTTGACGTTATTACCTCGACGACATGAGGTCCAGCTGACGGTACCATTATAATCATCCCATTTTTCGTGGTCTTTTTTGGTAGTGATTTGAGTACCACTCGAATCCGAAATTCTGCAACGATGTGCTGTTCATTGAGAACTTTCAGTTGGTATTCCGTTCTGTTTGGTTGATCCAGTGCTTTTATTATCCCTATCGTAGGCACAAGACTATCAGCACCATTACTCTGAGTAACAACGGTTGGACTCCAACCGTTGACTTTTACCATGTAGATCATGCATACTAGCAGCAATAGTATGAATAAGCAAGTCTTGACAAAATAATAAGCTTCTCGTTTTTCTTGACATTGATTCCAAGAAGAAAATTTCGAGGAAAGTGCATAACGTGACTGGTGGTGGCCCGGGTGCTCCTGGTGCTGTGCCTTGGAATGCCCATGAAGCATCGGAATTGCAAGTGTGCTTATCTGAAGATCGGCTATTTCCATAGCGCTTGCATTGCTATTATTGCTGCTATTATTGATGTTGCGATGCAGAAGAGGCATAGTAAACAGCAGTGAATAGCTGATAATAATATTGTTTCAAATGGAGGTGGGTGGATTTGTGCTTTGGTGATCACTGAGGATTCATTTTCCTTGATAGCGTTTTGTTTGCTGCAGATGCGAACTGTCAAACCTTGAAGAAACTAAACTATTACTGTATGTACTGGAGTATTATTATGACGACGTTTCTCGTTATCAAGCTTTTGCAAATATGCTGACCGCTCTGTTCATTTGCTCCAGGGGCTACAGATACAATAATAATAATAATATTAAACAATAAACGTTAAACATGTCATTATCTGGTTCTCTCCAATTCAAAAAAAAAAATTCACAGATAGAAGATGGAAGTCGTTACGGTTACACCTGGGCGGACAAACAAATCAAAATACTAGCTAGTGACAACCAGATCGAGCGCTCGAGGTTGCTAAAAAAATAGATTACGTTACTGTACAGAGACTACTACGTACTACGATACTAGTAAGCTGATTTGTTGACAAATTTTCGTTTAATCCTACAACGAGCTAATGGAAAGCCTAATTGTAATACGATCAATACAGTTCGTGTTCCAATGTTCGACTACCAACCAAAGTACTCAGAGCTCCTGTCGTCGTAGCATTTGCAGTTGTAATCCCAAAACCAACCCTTCTTGCATCGGCCCGATCCGCAATCCGAGTCTTTTTTACAGCCCCCACCGCACTTTTTATAACAGTGTCCATCATCGCAGTACTCATCGCGTTTGCAGTGAACATTTGCGCACCGGTTCTTCGCGCGGCAACGCCCTTCGTCACAGTATTCGTCGTCAGAGCAATGACAGGTCACCTGTCTCCTGCACTTGTGGCTTCTGCGGCTACAGTAGAATCCACGATTGCAGTCATTGTCCTTGGAACAGCTGTGGTATAAATACCAGCACTCTCCTTCCCAGCAGTAGTAATCGTCACCACAGTGACTATCCTTGCTGCAGTAATCGTCGTTGCGGTCTTTACCTCCACCGCCTCCACCGCAACCGCTGCCACCACAAGTGGGAGCATCCCTATCACCAACACACATCTTGTGCTCGCAGTAGCCACTCAAGCACTTTTCATCACGGTTGCACTGCTTACCATTTTCGCGCTTTCTGGTGCATCGGTGAGATTTGGTATCACACCAACGGTGAGAGCTGCAATCCTTGCTTGTTCGACAATCGTATCCGCCAAGAGCGCGAAGGAATTGGGGTTTGGGGAGTTCATCGACAGCGTGAACGATGTTCGTCAACAAGGACAAAGCACCAACAATGGCGCAAAAAAACGAAAGAATCTTCATCAGGACTTATCAAAAAGTGCGGGAAGAAAGCTCTGCAAAGAGATTGCTTTTTATGAGCTCTTTCTTGTACTCTGCCTTCTCGTTGACAAGATCTTCTGGATCCAGAACATGTGCAAGCGCAGAGTATCCTTTTGAGACGCTGAAAAATGTTTAGAAAACACGCTTGTCGGATGCTTCTTCTCGAACGAGGAATTTTCTCCTCTTCATACATGGATAGGACGACCAATTCTTCAAGCCCAAACCAACTTACTACCCGTACTTGTAGGCAACTGGCCATGTGCTTCTCACTCCCGCTGAGCCGTTGAAAGAAAAAGTGACTCTTCGCGATTCTTCAGCAAACCGGCATGATAACAATCACCCGTGGATGAGCATTCTCATCTTGACGTATTTTGGAGGTTCAATTATTGCTACTACGTCAGCACTGGAGTCCCAGCCATCTGGGTGACCTCAACAGAGCCCAGACGAAAATTAGAAAAAGCGAATCTCGTTGAGATTCGGCATCCAAGTCTGCTTTAAAAAGAATAAAATAGCATGTTAAATAACTACTTAGCTAATGTACTATCGTACTCGAGTAGTACTCAAGGACAATAGTGGTGCAAAATGAATGCCTCAGCTTTAACTACCAGCCAGTGTCTACTGAACTGCTGTACATAGTACTCGAGCAACTCAAGTAGTAGTGGTAACGACTAGTAGATTACTATTAGTACTTCATTCCTGAAGCACCACAGCACGGCAACAACGCCGATCTTGATGATTTCCAACTGATGCAGACGTTTGCATGCAGTCTACTAGGTCCGTTCCGTCAACTTCGCCAACTAAACATCTCCAATCAGCAACTAGCTAGCACAGCCAATAGATGGTTCAAAGCAAACTCTGAACGCGGCTTTCGAATAATAACTTCCAGATCGCTCTTTGTGCTCATCTGAAACCAGTCAGAGAACTATTCCTGTCGCCAAAATGACTCGTCAATAGACGCTGTCGAGATTGCTGTTCACTATGAGTACTCCTTCTGCAGGACAGTGGGCTACGTAAAGTAGCTGTCAGCGAACATCATCATCATCGTAGTGCTACCTGGTAATAAAAAATCAAAAAAAATCGGCTACTATTAGTGCTAGCTACGGGTCCCGCTTTTGACGTCTCCAACAGTTCAGATATCGCTCCGAGGTCTTCAAGACAAGCTCTATCCCGATCGGCACTCGATGAATGGATTTGTCCTGTGACGTTGCCCTAAAAAATCACGACTCGTCATGGTAGCTGAAGGCTCACGCAATCACAGCACTGACGTTGTATCTGTTCTCTCTAGTTTGTGACGCCTTTGAGGCAGTTGCGTTGTAGAAAATTAGCGTGACGCAACCCCTTTCTCGTGATGATCTAAATTTTGATATAAGTAAAATCTTAGTGTCATATTTCCTCAATAATTCTCCGGTATTCCTTCATCGACGTCGACTAGAGCACTCCGAAACAATTACGCCTATATGATTTAAATGAAGTCACTTTCTATGCCACACCACTTCTTCACAATACGACAGTAGTGGAATACCTGGTACTAGTCTATTACTAGTCTAGTACCAGGTATGCTAATTTTTTCAATTTTCAGCCAACACTGACAAACCAATCGCATAAGTTTGACAAATTGGTGACGTAACAGGTTCTTCTAAAAATTGATTTCTGGAAAGTTTTCTGAAATGGATGTGTGATGTTTTTATGATGGGCATATCGGAATGCATTCTCACACAGTTACACACTTCAAATCTGATCACAGTGTGAATCCAATTCGTCCAAGTTTAAGCACAGCACATTAAAATGTCAGCTACATCCTGCAGTATCTCCACGCTGAATAACAAGGCCATCAGCCTGGTTCAGAAGGGCGAAAGTCGCAATGCTATCAAACTCTTTCTGCAAGCGCTCAGTCAGCTGAAGTTCGAAGTACGCAGTCAGAAGAAGGCAACTTATTCCTCTGGCACGGAGCCATCCAATGCAGGTTCCCCATTTATTCGGGTAACTCTCAGCAAAATGGAGCATGAGCAATCAGGCGATTCCGCTACCGACTCTTCATTTGCTGTGTTTGATCAGTTGGTCGCATTGAACCCAAAGGTGGACTCGTGTGCGCCTCAGCAGCGCGATGGAACCACGGCAGCACTGCTGTACAACATGGCTCTCAGTTATCAGCACATGTCGCAATCTCGTCATTGCGAAATGACCTCCAAGAGCTGTCTGCACTTGAAAAAGGCTGCCAGTACCTTTGCCATGGCCTTTTCGGCGTCGCAACACTGGAAACGATGGACCAAGACTCACATTGGCTGTTCCGTCCTGGAATTGGCCATTCTCAATAATCTAATTGGATTACATTCACAAATGGGTAGCGCTGACAAGGTGAAGCAGCTCCAAGCCTGCTATTGCAAGTCCCTGGGAGCCGCCAGCAGAGAACTCTCGCAGGAAGAAAAGTCTTTCTTTGTTGCTAACTTAGAACGTAGCCCAGCTGTAGTTTCAAGAGCGAACACTTCTCAGCACACAAAACAGCCTGCTACAGAGAATTCCCAAACTCAGACCGCAGCTGCGTAGGAAGCTAGGTGGCTTTCATCAGATATACGGGGGAGACAAAGTTCATCGAATAAATGAACACCAAATTAGACACATAAACAATACTGTAGAAAATAATACCGAGCTTTATCTGCTTCTTTACCTAGCCATCTACTACTGGTATAATGTGAACCATGGAAGCTGCTAAAAATTGCAGCTAATGCTTATTTCATGGCCATCGTATCACCTACTAGTAGGCTAGTGCACTGGAGAGCATCGGCATGTCAGCAACCAGAAGGAGCCACGTTTCAATTTCGAAGCTAAATATTTCGCGCGGCTATCAAGAAGGTCATGATTAAATCGTGGGACTGGGGACTGATTGATTGAATCCAAGCCCGTGTAGAGTTGTTATTGGGTTTTGTTGAGTTCCAGCAGGAACGAAGCTGTCCTCGTAGTATCGGTTAAGTGAGCAGCTAGCAGTGAATATTTTTTTAGGACAATTATTGGTGCTAAGTAAAGCTGTGTTCAATGGGTTTACTACGAGCGCAACGGCATCTTCTTTAGTCCACTACTGGCATCCCCAGGAAATATTCAAGAAAATAGTAGCTGGTTGCCGGTTGGCCTCAACAAAAGCAAAAATACTCCCTTCACTGCTTCACATCTGAGCAGATTCTTTATGCCAATCGCAAGTGTATTCTTGCCTCAAAAACTCGTGGAGTGATCCAATATTACTTTAAAGATGTTTTCATAATTCCTTCTTGTACTCTCCTCCTGTCCCTCCTCCATCGCTAGCAGGACTCGCATTGACGTAAGAAGAGGCTAGGTAGGAAAAGATCCCGGTCACTACCGTGACGACCAAGGAAGAATAAAATTCGCCCGTTTCACCTTCGTAGTACGGATGCGATTGGCCGAAAAATGCCTCAACTTTATGATCAAAATGAATCCGGTCCAGATATCCTGTCAAAAAAGTTCCAATGCTCATGGCAGCCAATCCAATAGGGACATTACTCATGAGCGAATTAAAATATTGCTTGGGCCAGCCAAATACAGTCGAGCATGTGATGGCGTGTCCAATGGGAATCCAGCAACAATACAAAATGGAATAAATGCGAGAGGCGGGAAAGGTTTCATGATTTGCAAAGCTTTCGACCATGATATTATATGTGGTAAGGAACAATACATTTGAAAGAAAGCCAGCAACAAAAAATCTCACAGTAGGCGATATATTGTGCAGTGAGCTTTTGCCATGAATAAAAAATAAAGATGAATGATAAATAGATGAAATTGTGAAGAAAAAAGAAATTAGGATAACAACGACAAAGACGAAAGAAAGAAGAAAATCTTTCTACCCTCGCAGCAGCAAACTTACGCATGTGCTAATTTAGGCCGCGGTTTCGAGTCGGTTTTGATTTTGTTTCCGTCTACTTCGATCGCCATGGTGGTTCTCTGTTTACAAGCGTTTTTTGTTTTAGTTCATGGCTCATGGTTCATGGCGCAGCTTTAGAAATAATTGCATTTTTTTAGTGCAATTATTTTTTGTGTTGCTTGGCGAATGAGTCCAGTCACGGAAGATTAAAGTGCAAGGTACCTGGTAGATCCTTCGACCGGTAGACTAGTCTTACCAAGCAGGACGGACGATTCGGTCATTTCTGTACTCTACTACTTCCAGTTGTGGCTGGGTTTAGTAAAGTGCGGTTTTTGCAAAAGATGAAGTAGCCATCGGCGAACGTGGTGGCCTAGATGCTTACTGCTGTCTACTCACGACGTTTTGCTAACCAAGAGGCCACGGGAGAAAAGGTAGCCGGACAAGCGGCGGCAAGTATACATCGTCAATCGTCATCGTTGGTACATAGCTCCTTTTGAGAGCAGGTTAAACAAACCTTCGACACACAAAAACGTAGGCAAGGTATTGGCGTCAAGAGTCATTCCAACTACCTTGATTTTCCAGCCAGCATAGAGGAGCGTCAGTCGTATGTGGATTTCGAGGCGATAGTAGTGACTGCTCTTGTTTCCCCCTTTTTTCGCTCTCCGTTCGCATTGACAACTTGTGCAATGACCGTGGGAGCATAATCCATGGTGGTCTTATCTGTTTTTCTTTCTGCTATCGAAAAACAAGAGGCCAGTCCGCGTAGCTTTTTGCGGAAACCCTGCTTTGTCGCGCAGTGATTCTTGCAACATGTACATGGGGCGGCATCTTTTTTGACTTTTGACGACCCCCAGTGACCGTTGATTGGTGGTTTAGTCAATCAGAAGCCCGGCTAGTAGCCAAAAAGAAGGTACTTTAGTTCGATCTCGACAGATCTTAAATAATTTATTACAAGCAACTCTTTTAGTTTTGAGATGTAGTTCATGGACCTCTTGTCTTTCTATTCTTGGATAGGAAATTTCCTTTTTATTCCTGACATCTGGCAATGTCTTCCTATTCTTCACGAGCAGTTTATTTTTTATTGACAAATAATGATCAACAAGAATCGTGTACCAGGTACCACATTGGTACCTGGTTCTTTATTGGTCGACTTGCTTTACTTCGTTACTGAAATTCTTAATTTCACGGACATTAATTTCGCGACCAGCTTTGTTTCAACAGTTATTAGTTCCAGTAGTTAGCTGGTGGTAGTACAATGTACTACTGGTGGTTGTACTAGCAACAGCTGGTACTCCAAGCTGGTAGGGTCTACTCGTAACGTAAAAAATATGGTAACCCGAAGGCTTCTTTCTAGTGCTCGACTGTTGTTCTGTAATGAATTTGCCAAGCTCACTGTCGACACTTGAGGCCCACAAACACAAAAAGTTATCAATGCATAGTTCACACAAAAAATCTCACAGAAACACGCCATGTTTGAAGAAACGAACGAAGCCAAAATGCTACGAAGGGAGTTTCGGCGCCAGCAAGTTGAACTTCTGGAGCTGAATGCGGTGGGACTTGGTGCTACGAAAGAAGCCCGGCTTAGTGCCATCAAAACAGAGATGAACTGCCTGAAAATGATGGA
>Ga0100378_1005291_pt1 | contig 11869 bp, 12 predicted proteins | sample CryGeymeta201502_FD_81535 | JGI IMG/M metagenome (GOLD analysis project Ga0100378, IMG submission 81535) | Groundwater microbial communities from Crystal Geyser aquifers in Utah, USA - Crystal Geyser metaG 2015-02 | ecosystem: Environmental > Aquatic > Deep subsurface > Groundwater | place: USA...
AGCCAAGCTGGAACTTTAGGGAATTGGGTACACTGCTGCCATATTAAATTGTAATGTGTTAAACTAGAAAAGTAGCAACATTAACTACCCCAGCCGAACATAATCAAGTCGTTTCACGAGAGTCTTAAGTATACCAAAAGGTTCTATGCCGGCCTCAGATCAGCTCAACAATGTTTTTGAAGATTGAAACTGTTCATTCAGATTTACTTGTCAAGTTTAGCTTCATGAGCTTTTGGTTTGATATAAAATTTTTAAATAATTTTGAAGATATCATAAAAATAGGATCAAAAAGTACAATATCGCAGATTAGCACTCAATTCGACCTTCTCAGACTCACCAGTTGGTTTTTTTGCCAAATTCCGTGTATTTATTCACCTTCTAAATTGGTGAAAAATCCTACTCCATTGACTAGATCATTTTTGAAAAAACCTTCAAATCGCTCCCCATTTGACAGAGTCAGCACTCCTTTACCATGTTTATCGTCATTGATGAACTATCCCTCGTAGCTGACCCAGTATTCCTAGCTCAGATCAAAATCTCTGAAGTTGAAGCTTGAGCTCAAATGTTGGGGATGTTCGTTGTAGAGTATGCCCTGCCCGCTCAGAGAATCATTGCGCCATTATCCTTGGTAGGCTATTCGACCGTCAGAATAGTATAAAGTACCACGGCCATTCATTTGTCCATTGAGCCAATCTCCACAGTATTTTCCTCCCTCGCGATAATAAAAAGTACCGTAGCCATTTCGTTGGCCATCTACTTTTCCACCTTCATACCACCCTTGAGAAAATTACTCCTTAACACAACTAGGCGACTGTGCTTTGAGTCTTTCTGAAGGAGATATCTATAGCTTTGTGTTTCTGAATGAAGAATTGTTATCTTTCCTGACGACTGATTCTTTGATGTACGCCATGAGTTCTGGAGAGGTGAATAGATCAGTTTAAGATTGTTTCACAGGCTGAGGAGGAGATTTGCTGGTAGCAAGCAACAAGGATTCAGACTCGTTCATGAACCCATTAACTTTTTTACCAGCATGAAGGGAAAATTAGTCCTAGCTATCTATTGATCTACAGTTAAGAGAGAAACTTTCCAAAGGGTTGGCGTGAGTGACAGGTCTATTTTTTTGTGATTTGGTGGATCTGGCAGCTTTGATGTTTGAAATATCCAGTAATTTTATGGAATTTGTGATCTAACTTAAGGCTTCTATCCTGTCATCCTAGTCAATCTTCTATATCTCTCCCAAACTGGTAGGAACTCTGCATACCATTTCTTCATAATTTGGTTGATCCTCCTCATCTGCAGTCATTGGGTCAACAACCTGTCCTTCTAATTTATTCTGCCTGAACATTTATAGACTTTCCAGTACTTTATTACTATTCTGACGCAAACGATTCTCAAAGAACTCCCATTACTTTCTTTCTCGGGTGATTGTGTAATCTAGTTTGTGGTAGTCGACAGATGTGTCAGTTTTGAGGCGAGTAGATGGGAAAAAAGTATTGAGAGTTTAGGATAATGGATGAGCGCAGTCTCCTGAACCTTGATCAATGCTGCCTGTGTCGTTGTGAATGACTACGCTTTTTGAGGATTGAGCCAGATATCTACATGAGTCTTCTTATTCTGATGTTGTCTCTCTTCGACTTTTGTCGTCCTATCTCAGCCCTACAACTTTGTTTATCAGTTCAGCATAACCGATTCTATCCTCAACGTCCCAAGCAACCATCTTCTCGACAATTTCCACGAATTCATCACTCAGTGGCATTTATTTCTCCTTTCTAGACTCAACTGCCTCCTTTACATATTTTTTAAGAGTCTTCTAGCTGTAGGTTTCTTTTTGATAAAGCGGACGTTGAAGAATCATATGGAGTATTGTCATGCCTAGGCTGAATATTTGACTGTGAGTGCATTTAGTGCGAAGTTGACCTGGAGACATGGTGGATTGGATGGCTGAGGTGCCTTCAGGAGGCCAGTAGTAGTGGGTGAGTGCGGAGTACTCTGTTTTTATACGGGATTTCTTATGTCTGTCTGTATAGGTAGGATCGATGTATGCTTCTCCTTCCTCAGCAAAGCCACTTTCTTCCTCTTTATTTTACTCCTCATAGAAATGAACGACTTCCCATTCTCCAATTTTAACTTCCCCTTCTTTGCTAATTCTAATTCCTACAGGCGATAAAAGTGGCTATTTGAATCCTCCTTTGACCATAGTTAGGGCTGCTTCTGCTATGGTCTGAACAAAACTCAGCAGTTACTCCTCAATATAGATTGTAGACTCATGGACCATATGCTATACTTAACGTTAGAGAGTGTGTGAATGGTACTACATGACAAGGGAAAGAGTGTAGCTAGGTCGAGAGGTGGGGGTTTGAATGTTTCGATTGCAAGAGGACTCAAACAAAGGTAAAGTGCATAGAGTATTCACATTGGTTTTGTTGTGCTGAACTTGACTGCTATTGATATCGATGCTGAGAGTTCTACCCTGCTGATCTACAATCTAACTATTTTTGATGGACACCACATTGATGTGACTAACTTTTTATCTTTTTTGATAGTACTTTCCTATTTATTTGAAGTTGCTATTTGTCGGTAATCCTATAGCTATCTTAGCCATCCACTCCTACTGCTCCTCTTTTTGGTAAAGTTCTATCCTGTCGATAAGATAGTTCATCTATTTGCTGTGAACCTGTCGATACTATTATCCTTGAACGGCGATCACTCCCAACTGGCTATTCTGTTGCCCCATCTATCCGTTACTATCAATTTTTCACTATATATTTAAGCAAATCATAAAACCATCATCATAACCAGACCTATTGTTGCAGTCATCAGACTTTCCCAACTGTTGACCACTAGGCTGTAAATATAGTAGTCGATTGGACACAATCCTTGGCACTTGTTTAACTAAATATTTGTATATTTACTGTTCCTAGCTAAACGTTACAAGGAACGCAGTAGCCATAGTATATGTAGTATCCATAGGCACATAATTTGCACTTGTAATCGACTGTTAGAGTGATGCAGTTGGCAGGAATGGCCAGACAAGTGTTAGAGGAATGCAGGTAATAGCCGTTGGCTGTGTCGCAGGTGGTGCAAGTGTAGCGATCTGTACACTTCAAGCAGTTGGCTTGACATGAATAGCATAGATTGTCACTTCCAAGGTAGTAGGAGTCCATACAGATAGAGCAGAGAGTAGCAGTACTGGCAATCAGGCAGTGGGTGGCCGTACTGGCAGAACAGCTGCCCGTATTTAAAAAGTACCCTATTTGGCAAGAAGAACAGACATCTCCTGGGCATGTAGCACAATTAGGTGTAGTGCAGGCAACACAGTCAGTTCCTGTAAGGTAGTAACCAGCACTGCACTAAGTACATGTGCAGACATTACTAACCACAGTCGAATTGGCAGCTTTGCATCCAGTGAAGGGACAGGCCACACAAGCTCCCGAGGTCACCACATATCCGTCGTAGCAAGTTGAACAATTTCCATAAATGTCTGCAATTTTCCTGCAAGTTTTAGTATTCTTGATACAAGTTATGCCCACCAAATAGTATCGCTAAGTTAGAGTAGAATTGTAGTCGTACAGACATTGAGTAGGGGTGTTCTGATTAGTGCATCTGATGGAACCAGCTATGAAGGAACTGCATAATTGACACAAACCGTTGGAATCTAGGAAGTATGTGTCGGCACATTGGGAGCAGCTGATGAAGTTGTTGGATGCTGAGCAAGAGGTGCAACCTGCTGACCCTTGGTATGTGGTATCTGTGCACAAGACACATAAATTAGAGACAAGGATGCCCTGAGAACAAGCTGTACAGGTTGAACCGTCACTGCACGAGGAACAATAAGTAGGGCAGGCTAGACAATTAGATTGAAAGAGATAGTACCCCGAAAGACAACTAGAGCAAGTACCAGTTGAATCACAGGTGGCACACCCCGAAGGGCAAGCTGTGCACAGTCCTCCATTGGTGATGGTCCAGTAAAATCCACTGTTGCAGGTCAGACAGTTAGTCGAATCTGTACAAGTTGCACAAGAAGCATCACAGCTGTAACATAAATTATTCCATTCATAAAATCCACTGAAACATTCCAAGCAAAAACCGTGAGCATCTATCTCGAAGCAACCAGGAGTCACAATACATCGACCAGAGTAGAGGAAAGTGTATGAATTCGGGACGACTGCGCAATCTGTGCAACTGAGCTGGGTGCCTTCTGTTTTGGAGCAACAGGAAGAACAGGTGCCGTATATACCTGAGGATTGAGGGCACTGAATGCACTATTCGTTGTACATGGTGTACCCTTAGGCGCAGGAATCGCAACCATTCATGGAGGTGCATTTGCAGTTGGGAGCACAGAGCTAGCAATGCTGAAGGTCGAAGAAATACCCGGAGGGGCAGGTGTAGTATGTGGCGCTGATGGCGAGGTTGATTAAGATGAGTAAGGGCAGTATTGTTCGCATCTATTTATGAGTTTTATTAACAAAACTGAGCTAATTAAATCCATACCATCTAAGCCTGACAGTCACAACACTGATATTTTCTTTTATATGGGAGGCTACAAGGAACGAAAGCAGCGAGTGCGAGAAATGGTCAAAAGGGAAGAGTAGGAGAGAGCCCGACAGATCCAGGAGCACGGATATCCCTTCAAAGCAACAGATAAGTTTAGAATCAGAGAAAAGGAGTTCAAGTACTATCAGCATCGGAAAACGGATTGGAGCAAAATTCTTGATTGGAAGGAAATGAAGAAAGTTGAAGGAGTTAAAGGAGAGGTTTATGAAGTAGGAAGGGAAGGTGCTTTTCTGGTGAAGAGGTTTATGGATTAGGAGATGCAGTGGCAGGTAGGTTTCGAGGCCATGAATGACTTTGTGAGGAAGCCTTACCGAAATAATCTCGATGGAACAAACGGCCTGTATCTTGATGAATAAAAGAAGGAGGAAGAGAAAGAGGAAGAGAAGAAGGAAGAAAAAGAGGAAAGGCCTCATAAGTAGCAGAGTGACAAATCAGAAAGGGCCAATCCTTACTCAGATCATGGAGAGTACAAGTAAGAATAGCAAAAAGAGCACCAAAAAGGATATTATTTCAACGAACGTATCCGCATGTGCAACCTGGGCTACCAATATGATTGGCCTCATCGCTGTTATCCTAAAACACAAGTACCTATACCTCCCACCATCAGAGCTCTCACTTCTAAGGCACAGCATCTCTATCAGAGTTTGTCGGCTCATGAGATGGATTACCATGGAGAAGCTGTCATTGTCAATTACTACAAGCCAAAATAATACATGATTGGGCATCTAGACGATGGAGAGGAAGATCAGAAAAATCCAATATTTTCATTCAATTTTGGACTCAGTTGTGTGTTTTTGCTTGGCGGCTAGGATAAGCAGGTTGAACCCATAGCCATAAGACTATAAGCTGGAGATTTGTTGAGTAACTATGATAAGATGTAGTAATGTCAGGTCCCTCAAGAGTATGCTATCACGGAGTCCCCAGAATCATTGAGTAGTCATATAGTGAGCCAAAAGGCAAAGACATATAAAAAATAGCTGAGGCCATAGACATGCAGGTGAGCGAGGAAAGGAAAAATGGTTTCAAGGAGATTTTAGAATATTTCAAGACCCACAGAATCAACGTGAATGTCAGACAGGTCTGGGCTCGGAAGGGTCAAAATCACGAGTAAATAAAATGAAACTGTTATACTGATATGTGAGTTTATAATGGAAGCATACATACATGGACAATCACCGTTTTCTCTCCAAAACTGACTTCAGCATATTAGCTCGAGCAAATCTGTTCTTTTCCTCAGATAACCTCAGCTCCAGCTAGAACCAAGGCCTCAACTTGCCGCAAAGCTGAGCGAGGAGCTAACTGAATTTGTTACGGGTCTCCACGTCTTTTTCGTCCAGAGCATACTTGAAGAGCTTCTAGAGGAGAGAGGGATAATTGGGATAGAATGTAAGGAGTTTGATAGCTGCGTTGTCGATTTTAGGGCAAATTTATACCAATTTTTTGAGAGAGTCAAACACCATGTTGACTTGGCTGCGATCAGGTTCATGTAAAGTTTAGATCCTTTCAACCAAAAAATCTATGAGTTCCTCGCATACTACCACATTTTGTTTATCTTTGCTGGTGAAGACAAGTTCAGATAAATTTTCCTATTTGAAATTGGCCCTCTAGAGCATCAGCCAGACAGTCTTTATGCCTTGAGCTACCAGTGTTTTATCCCTCATGAATTTTCTGAAAGCTAGAAGGTAGAGATGAACTATAGGCCCTAGCTCTTGTGGTGGAATTGGAGTTTTGTGTGAGTAGAATGTTTGGATGGCTTGAGACTAGCCGACGAAGAGAGGAATGTAGACGTCTTAGTTGACTCTTATGAGGCTAGGATCAGTGGGAGGTTTTTGAAGATGCTGATCATAGGTTGGAACTTTTTTCACTGGATCGAATTTTACCAAATTCTCAGCAGCAGCTCGAACCAATCGATTCAGTGATGTCAATTTTTTTTTGTCTCCTTCCCTAGCAAACAACTAACCGACATACCTGAACAAAAAGGTGAGCATTTAAATCGACCTGTTATTCTCTAACGATGAGCATATCACTTCCTGTGTGAGGGTAAATATCACCTGTTCCTCTTCATTTGTCCACTGTGACAGTAAGCTATGCATAAAAACTGTCAGTTTCCAATTGGTGTCCATCAGTGGAGGTGGATCGAGATAAATTTCCTGCATGGTCTCTTCAATTGTTTGGAAATAGGAAGGATACAGAGATGTTAGTAATTGGTATTGTTAGAGCATATGGGTCCAAGGTGTGGCAGTGGGAGTGTTGGTGGCAAAGAGATCGCCAAAGGAGAGTTAATAGTGACTGACTGAAATGAGTTTGAGCAGGGTGAGCAAGTGTGTCTACAGCAGTTATTGACTTTCTTGAACAGAGGCCTTAGCTTTTAGACCAGAAAGAAAGGCAAAGGCAAGCTCAAGACCTTACTGACTATTTGCTTTGTAGATTTAGGCACAGACATTGCATTCTTAAAGCAACTGAAGGAGTGTATTGATTTCCTTTGTTTTGTGACACAAGCCAGTGCCTTCAGGGATTGCTTCAAATAAACCGTTGACGAGTTGTGTCATTCCTTTGAGTACTCCTTTTAAAAAATCTTCACTCTGAACAAGCTCTCCTTTAAGTGCTGAAGCTACAATGTGCTCATAGGCCGAAACCTAACAATATCTACCCAACAAATGTAGGGTTCTTCTGATGAGTACAGCCACAGCCTCGTCCTATGGTTGTATGGCAACGCAACTGCTGAAAAGATGAGGTAGCATGACATCGAGATACTGACTCATGTACTGTTCAGTATAGATGACTCCGTAGAGCATGAGCTGGCCAGCTCTTGTGCGATTTTCTTGATGAATATCTTTTATTTCTTTGTAGAGAGCGGTCCAGAATTTGCGGACGTGTCCACGCACAAACACCCTGCTTCCCAAAGATGGTCGACCTTTCAATGGAGGGTGGGTGGGTAAGTCTACCATTTTACCCTACCAAGTCCATACAGCATCGATGGCGTACTGCTTGTTCTCTCTTAGATCCTTTTCCTTCTCAATTTCGATCTGCCTCCCAATCTCTTCAATCATCTAAACTGCTGTTTCCCTGACTTTATCGTCTGAGTCAAACAGCCCCGATAGCATGTAGGGAACCACTCGACCATGGTGATCATACTTGTCATCGAGGTCGCAGGTCCATATTTTAAGATGTCGCATGAATTATTGTCTTACTTTGGCGTTGGGGTCGTTGATGAAAGTGGCAAGGTAGTTGATGTTGTTGGTCGGTTCGTAAAAATCTTTGATGGGGACAGAGTTGGGATCTCGAAAGCCCACCAAATTTTAGAAGACGAATGCATTATATTTCCACAAACCACACCAGAAGATAGCAGTGAGAGCATTTAGCCCAGCTATTCTGATTTTTGATTTTTTTGATACAAGAGGTAGCAACACAGCTCGTCCCATGATTTCTGTGTAATGCAGGAGAACTAGCTTGAAAGTCATGCAAAAATACTCCAGGACCTAGCATGCAGTTTTCTACACTCCTGGAGCAGGATCCATGATTAAAGCACGTAAGATATTGACAATCTCGTCCAATTTATCCCTGATATCATCTTCTTCAACTAAAGATAGGATTCTCTTCATCAAGGTGCAGAACAGCAGCCGGATTTATTAGCAGTTTTAGATGAGCTTGAGCATAACTTTAGGCTTTTGACCCGGAGCAGGTCGCATTCGTTCAGGTACGTTGGCAATTCCTTACAGATCGTTGCAATTGGTTCGATCAGTCAATACAGCAAAGACGTAAGGCAAAAAGACACGAATTGAGCTACACCTGGATAACAGTTCGTTGATGATCATGACGCTATGCTCTCGGTTATACTCACTGTTGTCACTGAAACAGCGAAGGATCTCTTTGAGCGCCAGATGCGTCAGTTCATCAAATTGTTGCGAAGTCAATTATTGAGTTGTGACAACTTTGAGTATTTCATCGAGTGCTTCTTTGCGTGTTGCGGTTGAAGTCTCCCTCAAACTGTTAATATTTCTTCTCAATGTGCTGAATAGATCCTAAGTATATGAGATGTCATACTGGAAGGGTGTGTTAGAGTTGCTGTTGCATTTATGTATTCAAAATGATTCAAAAAAAGGGAATAATTATAATTGTGCATGTTTTCGAGATTAAGAGGAGTAGTCAGAAAAGCCATGTCTTTTCAACCTGAAAGAAGTAAGCGTTTTTTTACGTTGAGGGTCATGCTCAAAGATGACATTCCTCTATCAGGTAGAAAAATAAAAATGTAGAGACTATCACTGAAGAGCATCAAAAACATTTGGCCCAGGCTGAATAAAATGGAGAAGTACTATTTGCTGGCAAGGAGGTCAATGCACCAGTATTCGAGTACTTGTTCCAATCGCCCAACTAAATTGAGCCATACAACTTTGTCAAAAAGGTACAATTTTACTCAAGATAGAGCCCCTTCCACCTTCACAACTTAATTGACCGATATTCAATCCTTTAGATCGAGCTTCAGCTAAAAGTTAAGGACAAGTAGCTAGCCCCAGCTTATTTACGCGAATGATATGTGTATTTGCTGTCAAGAGTAAAAATAAATGTGATCAATAGTACCGATTATCGCTCATGTAATGTTTGAGCAGGTCCAAGGATCCGATCTGTTCATTTTCTCTCATTTCATCCATTTTGTGCTGTCGGATTTACTCGTTTTTCTCTGGGTCGATCTTTGATGTCACGCGGAAATAGGGATAGTTGTGGCTATAGTCGCTCACCAAATCTCGCTCTATGTGCTTGTATTCAGGAAATTCTTCCTATTCCTCACGATCGTGGATGTCGAGAGCATAACGGAAAAGCTTTTTCAGCCAGCCGTAGCCGACATAATAGTTGAGAATTGATACTGCCAAAGCTGAGCCTGAGAGATAGTAGTATACCTTTGTGTAGTGCGACCCTTAGAAAGCTGAACCATCCCCCACTGGAATGAACATTACCAGAAAGGTGGTTGCACTGAGGTAGATGGGGAAGAGAGACATGAGTCGTTGGACCATGGTCGAGAAACGAGCTGTCATTTTCAGAGTGATCGAGTATCGTCTTAGAAGAAGGTATTTATCAAGCCAGTAGAGAGAACTGAGAGCGAAGCCACAGAGCAGGACTGATAATGGATACAGAGGCATGATGCCAGCTGTGAAGATGAGAAAACGATAGATAGTTCCATATTTGTAACAAAGGTCAAAGTTCATATTCTAGAAACTGCGATTAGCTTCACCCTGACTTACAGGTAAAGCATCCCTCTTTATCATTTCTTTCTTGATCAGTCCTCGGAGGTGTCTATGATCCAGTACGACCAGGACAGTTGAGAAAATGGGATTGGTGGCTATAAGAAAGAAGCAATCGTACAGAAAGGTCTAGAAATTCAAAGGAAAGGCATCAAAGGTTGGCGTGTCTTCTTTGATAAGATAGAAAGAGGCAACATTGGCTGCAAAGGTGGTGAAGAGCATGTTGATCATAAAAACAACTACCATCTTTGACACCACCTGATACCCTAGTTTAGAGTAGGTGTTGTAGTAAGAGTCCCCCTCGCTTTTGCGAATAATGTGCCTGAACATGGAGCAGAATAGAGAAACGATAATTGAATTGAAGAAAGAAAAAATGATGTTGCCTTGTTGGACGGCTTTTTCTTATTTGATAAGCTTGCGGGCCAATGCTACAATGAGGAAGTCAATTCCAAGCAAGAAGAAGATAAGCAAAGTGTAAAGAAGACGGGTCTTCCAAATAGTGGTTCGTTTTGAACCCATGTTGGCAAAAATTATGTCCTCTGGCTCTGGAGCTCGAGATATCATTACTTTGGATTTATTCCCACCGATGAGTTCAGACAGCGAGTAGCTGAGTCTTTGGCAGCATGGTTGTTTTTAGTATTGGTCGATGATCAGTTGCTGTGAATGCCTGTTGTTGAGGGTGATGATGACTTTACCTGAAAAGTTACTGATTTTTTTTGTCTACTTGTCCTCCAAAGCTCCCTTTCTGGCTACTCGCTTCTGAATGATTTGGGTAGTTTTCTCAAACTGATTGATCTCTATTTCGAGTTTTTCCATTGCCTAATTATTTTATTTGATCATCTACTGCGTGTGTGTTCTTTGCTTCTGCAAAGCCAACTTCCTTTCGTAGTTGGAAGAAAGTAGGTTTTTCTCTTACAGTTTGCTGAGGTTGTAGGAAAGTTAGATATTTTTCTATGCTATCTATTGTCGCTTATGGAGCATGTTGAGGTAATTCTTGAAGTTGTAGATGATGTAGATCTTCACGATTGTCTGGTCAGGAGCAGTCGCAAGGAGCAACTTGTCCTCGAGGTACTTCTGGATCTCTGAAAGGGTCACGTCTGAAGGCAACCCTTTGATCATTAGCGAATAGTCGACTGCCTTCAGTCTTCCCTAATTATACCAACTGGCCAACAGATCCATTTTCAGCTCCATAAAGCCTATGAAGAGGATGTTGACAATCACGGCAAAGAAAAAAATACCAGCTTGAATTTGCATGCCATCAATGATCTTAACGTTGAGAATGTTGATGACAGATCCTCGACAAATGGAATTCAGAAAGCCTTTGACTCCATCATTGACATAACCGCACTCCTGACCTTGCGTGTAGTTGACGAGGAAGGCAGGCAAGGCTAGGATCACGAAGTTGAACAGAAGCAGAATCAGGCATTGCTTGATAAACTCGAAATAAAGAGGGGTGCTGGCTCCAAGGTGAAACATCTGTGATAGTTCGCAACTCAGAGGCATTTACTCTTTGTGGATGGGTTACAGGCAACATCTGCAGCGGAGGACATCCTCGAGAGGTGGAACATATTTTCCTACTCTTTGCGAGAGGGCATGCTATTATGCGAAATCGAGGTCGGGAGGGTATGCTGCTGGATCGTAGTTATTGAGTAATGTGGTAGCTCGTGCCTGTTTAAAGGTGGGCTGAGGGGGGAGCAGCTATTGAGTGCTCATAACAATATATAGTCTGCATCAAATGCTTCCAAGTAGTTTTTCCAACTATTGATGATACTAATCAGGATGGATGTGACATCATCATATATGATATTGATAAATACCATCAGACAAATCACGGCGATCATTCATTATTCGATTGCTCCGCTGATGCGTGCGAGGTTGATTTTCAGGCAAGAATCGATGTTCATCTATTGAGGTTTACCGGAAAGGGAATGTCGGATCAGATGCTAGTTCTCTCTTTTGGTCAAAATGCGTACCTTAAACTGCTGGTACATGTACTTATCCACAAACTCTTTCAACTTGTTGTCTTATACTTGTTACAGTTGCTCAAGAGTGGTCCCTTGAAAAATCATGTTGGCGAA
>Ga0100378_1005295_pt1 | contig 11865 bp, 20 predicted proteins | sample CryGeymeta201502_FD_81535 | JGI IMG/M metagenome (GOLD analysis project Ga0100378, IMG submission 81535) | Groundwater microbial communities from Crystal Geyser aquifers in Utah, USA - Crystal Geyser metaG 2015-02 | ecosystem: Environmental > Aquatic > Deep subsurface > Groundwater | place: USA...
CGCACTGAGTTGAAACATTTTTCTTCGATGATAATTCAAGCTGAAGAACCTATTTGGAAGCAGTGTTTGACTTAATCCTTGACAGCTCTATCTTTTCTTGGCTTTTGTCTTTGGAGAGTAGCTATTCTACTTCAGGATTGATTTCAATATTCTTATGCTTTTTCTTGAGCTTGTCTCTATCTCCAACCTCTACCCTTGGCTTGATTTTGAGCCTACTTTACGAAGTGTTTGCAACAGGTGCTACAAAATTGTTATTCTGAGAAGGATTGAGCTCAGAATTTATGGCTGTACTACTCTCCTGTTGATCCTGCTCCCTTTCACCATTTTCATGTGCTTCTGGCTGTAGAGTTATTGGATGTTGATTTTGTTTGCGAAGTGACTATATAAGCTGTCTGAACTGGATGCTTGAATTGCTAATTTTACGGATGGGAGGAGATTCGCTCACCTGGGATTCCATATAATTAAAATTATTAAAGGAGGCTCTGCTTTGATATATTAATCATAAATGATATTCAAATACTCTTACCTCATTCTGCTTCTAGCTTTATTGGCAGTGGGGTCCCTGCAAGAACAGTGCACTGAATCGGACGAGTAATTTTACATAACCTTCCATCCTCATTTGGATGCCTTTTGGTTGAACACTGACGACGAACTCAAAGATATCAACTTCAGGCCAGCAGGTTTTTTGTATGCCATGAATCAGCGTAACTCCAAAACAATTTTCAACTCAATGTTGGATGGATTACTGGCTAATCCACTTCGCAAATTTTTTGTCACTGAGATTGTTTTCCTGAAGGATTGGTATGACTACCTCTCTCATGACAAGAAGGAAAAGGTCAAGCAACTCATCAAGAATGGCCAATTGGAGATCACCAACGGAGGATGGGTCTAAAACGACGAAGCAGTATGTTATGTTGATGATATCATCGATCAGTACACGACTGGCCAGAACTGGTTGTATAAGGAGTTTGGGGAGATCACTAAAATAGGTTGGGCTACAGACAGCTTCGGACACTCGCACTCACAAGTTGCTCTTGAACATTTGCTTGGCTTTGAATTTCAGGGTATTGAGAGAATTGACGACAGATACATCTATCAGAGAAAAGGTGATAGTCTGCTCTAATTCTACTGGTCGGCTGTATCAGACTCCAACAACAGAACCTATGGAGGAGTCTACACTCATGTGAGGCACTTTCTCCACGAATATGTCAGCTACCGTAATGCAAACCCATTCAGCATCGCTGAGGACCACAAAGGTGTTGAAAAGACCATGAAGAAACTTTACAGGAAGAACAAGCTATTCAGATTTGTTGGCAATGATTTCGAAGAATTCATTGAAGATGAGTTCGGTAATCTAGAGAAAGCACTCAACAAGATGAACCAAGGAGGAAAGTCAAGCTGTGCGCACTACAAATGGGGAAACCCCAGCGATTACTTTAAGTGGGCCAACAACAGCAAGGCTGAAGTGCCTGTTCGAGCGAGTGATTTCATGCCCAACTATGATCAAGATCACTATTGGTCAGGATACTACACCAGCAACCCCTAGCTTAAAATTATCTGCAAGGACTTCTCCAGAATTCTCAATCTTTTCAGAAAAATATACACCAAATACAGACTTAATGGGGGCTCATAGGTGCCCGAGTACAGAAAACTGTTGGAAAAAGCCGATGAGTTGGTGTCAGTTATCCAGCATCACGACGGAATAACGGCTACCTCAAAGTATCATATTGAAGAACTATTCAAGCGCAGAATGAAACAGTCAGAAGAAGAGTTGGTGGTTACGATAAAAAAGATCAATAGTCTAAGCTCTCCTGTTTGCCAATTATTTAACAATGGAAACAAATGTGTCCTTTCGAACGTGGATGGCCCTAAACTTAATCTGAAGGTGTTTCACGAGGGAGCCTCAAAAGTAGACAGAATAGAGCTGGTTCTTCCTGCAGGAAAGTATTATTAGGCCTAAATCGATCAATAAGACAGCATCTTCTGCAATGAAAAGTCTTGCTCCTTGATCTTCGATGCTGCTCTTCAGGCTGGAGAAAATAATTTCATCCTCAACTCAGTAGAATCATCTAATTCCATAATTTTCAATGAAAAGACCATCAATGGCCTCACTTACTAAGGCAGTCAGTTCAATTTTTAAGTCAGCAAATATAATTTAAAGTACGTGCTTAAAGATGGGCAGCACATCACTATCAGTTTGGCTAGATCGGCCAATCAAGGATCGACAACCGATACCACTGCTTGGGACAAATATGGAAACCCCAACAACAAGCAAGAAAGAAGGATCCCTGGTATTTATATCATGGCGAATAACGGCCAGTTAGATCCTGTTCCTGAGGTTCTCTGGGAACACATTAAGGTTATCGAGGGGAAGCATTACACACAGATCACCGTATCTTCTAAAACTGGAGATGTTGTCATTCTCGTAAATCACAAATAAATTAACGTCATCAACGTGGTTGCTGACTTCACACCACCCACCAGAAGCACTTACGACTATTTCCTCAAAATAGACTCGACTCTCAAGCCAGATGGTGTCTACTATCATGATATGAATGGCTACCTTGTCAGCCAGCGAAAGGTCGGGCAGAGACTTGACTACAATTGGAAATACAAGAAGGAAGATAAGATTAACGCCAACACATATCCCATGTGCAGCTTTGGATACATTCTCCAGGATGACAAAAAGGTATTCATTTCATTACTTAGTTGGTTGTCTTTACTGACCGGGCCCAAGGATTCACCCTATACGACGATAGCTTGCTGGTCAACATCGACAGACTGGCCAACGATGACTACAAGGGAGTCGGATAAGGGTACAACTTCGTCGTTCACAATACCTTCAGATTCAAAATAGGGTTGGTGGCTAAAACCGACTACGTGTAGAGGCTATGGCAGAGACAGTACGATGAAGCTCTTCTTGGGTTTGTCTAGAATAACCCTTCTTCCCAGCTTACTTCTGCAGTTTCCTACAGTAGTGATAAGAGCTATTAAATGCTGAAATACACAATTTTTTCACTGAATGCTGATTAGTTTGTGATCAGATTGCACAACATGGATGAGCAAAAGTCTATCAGTATCAAAAAATACGGGGTCAATGAGTGGAATTTGGGAGCATTGGGACTGGAAATGCACTATACCGATATCAAGGAAGCTTTCGCTAACGGCATTCCTTTGGGAGAAAGAAAGGAGTGGGTAAAAATTGGCGGATAGATCAATATCTTTAGTGCTGGCACAAGGGACACCAGCAACCTTCTCTACCTGGAACCTCTGCAGATCAGATCTTTCAGAATCAACCTGAGATCAACAATTAAGGTAAAAACCCTGAAAAAGCCAGAGTAGGCGCTGGCAGAAGTGACTGTGACTGACGCCAAACCTCTAAAGACTGCCTTTTTGAGGAGATGTTTCTGATGCTGTATTGCAATAAACAATCATGCCTGTTCTTTTTACGGCAGATCACTTATAAATTACTTTGGGTAGTCTTCCAGATCGATGGTGACGCAGTTAGCCTCTTCCTTAGTATCTGTTGTTAAACTTTTGTCCTCTAGTTGATGTACTTTAGCTCCGTTTGTTACTGATTGGCCCAGAGGAGTTGAGTACATGTATTGCAAGTATATCACGTAAAAGTTCATCGAGGCGTAAAATATTTAAAACTTCTGAGAAGACTCATCATAGAAAGAAAGCCATCCCAAAGATATGAAAGCAAGGTTCAGTAGAATGAAAAATATGTTGAAAGTGGCATATATTTTGTCCCTCCAAAGAACATTGTCCCACTCCCTAGCTACTGCCAGGTACAGATACCCTATGTACAGGAAAATTAGGATTGATAGAAAGGCTGTGACCATATAAAGTCGGCTGAATGAGGAATGAGCAGGTACGATTGGGCTCTCATAGTAGGAGTAGTATCCCAGTTCATAGATAAAGAAAAACATGAGAATGAAGTAAACACCGGCAATGCTAGCATATATTAACTGCCTCTTTCTGGTGATGAAAAACAGCTGACCATGACTAGCCTTGACTATCTTTTGAAGCATGATTATCCAGCTCAGCATGACAGCCATGAAAAAGGTAGAAATGAAGGAGGTAGACAGGATCAAACTGAAAAGATTGGGCTTGAAGACCTCTATGAAGTAGTATGGATCGTTGAACAGTATCGAAAAGGCTGAAACTATCATCACTACCCTTTGCTCGATTTCAGGTGCCATACCGCTTTGCCTTTTGAGAAAAATGACAAATGCTGTCACCATGATGGCCAGAAAGATTGCTCTGATGATTAGCATAAATTTGGTGTAAGTAGGGTTCATCAGCACAGCCTGAGCTACAATCTCATAATTTTGGATGTAATCCGGATTCATATCTATGAATGTCACCACAAGCAGAGCATCTTCTGATATGAAATCCCTGTAGTATCCTAAGTTGACCTCATATCCTGTTTTTTTTTTCATGCCTGTCAACTGGAGAGGTTACAGCTGGTACTCATTTGAATCAAATTAGATACGATCGATGTTCCTGACATCCTATCCCTTGTAAAATACTATCATTTTTTTGTTTTCATTCTGAGGCAACTCCTTCTTGACTAGGCTCATAAGTTCTACTTTGAAGGCCTGCTTTATTGCTTAGTCTAAAGTTAGTTACTCAGCGAGGCTGTAACTTTATTTTTTGGAATAAAAAGGAGGTTGATTTGAGCAAACTGATTCATACTGGAAAGGTCACGCATGATCAGACCGAGTTTTGGGTATTTCAGTTCAAAATCATGACAGGAGAGCATACCATTAGAAAATTCCACAGGGTTTTGACATTAGGAATGTTTAGTATCCTTCAGTTACGATTCATTGGTCTTAAAGACAAAAGCCTAGGGTGCTGGTTAAGTCAATGTTTACTGAAGTTAGAAGTGATGAGAATTACAATTTCGAAGAAGGCGAAAACAACCCAGAAGTAACATACTGCTCTTTTACTTGAATTGTCTGCATTGAGACGAGCCATGCTGAATGCATCAAGGCTTACTTGTGAAAGGAGAGACTGTTTGCTGAGGAATTCTAGGCTTCTTAATTAAGTTCCTGACTCATATCTGATTATTAATTTCAAACTAGTAGTAAGTCACCCAAAAATAAATATTTTCAGAATTATGAAAGTGCTGAGAAATGAATAAGGTCTGGGATAATCTGAGTATTGATACATTAATATCTGATCAGAAAAACATATATTTAGGGATCATTAAACCTAAGCATTCAAGTGCTTACAATATAAAAATTCCAACAATGCAAGAAGAAGGAGTCTAAAAACAGCTCATCGATTAGACCTAGCCAGCCAAAGTCGTCGACCACCACCCTCTCATGACCCAATAGTTCGTCAAAGTCTACAAAGAAGCCCTCAGTTACTCCAACCTGCATGTGGACAACCACCTCAAATTCAGAAACGTGTCCATCTATTAAAATGAACATATTCATGAACTATACACCAGTGGTAACAATAAACTTCCTCATCTAGTCCTGCTTCATGGCTATGGAGGAACTTCTCTGACCTTTGTCAGAATGTTCCAGTACCTTAAAGATCACTTCCAGGTACATGCTTTGGATACTTTTGGAGTTGGGCTGTCCTCTAGAGGAAACTGGCATGGAAAAATGAGCCTGGAGCAAGCTAAAGACTACTATATTGAATCAATCGAGGAATGGAGAAAAAGCATGGGCCTATCAGAATTCATATTAGCAGGCCACAGCTTCGGAGGATACATATCCACACTTTATCTTGAAAGATATCCCTAGCGAGTGAAGCAGCTGATACTGCTCTCCCCAGCCGGCACTGCTAGGTTCACCGAGGAGTAGATCCAATAAAGATCAGAAAAAGGTAAATTTTGGTGGTGGTTCGCAGGCAAAGTTTACGGCATGAAAATTAGGCCATCAAAAATGATGAATACTTGCTGGCTTGGCAACAAGTTCATTGATAAGATTCTTAACAATCGACTAAAATTGCCAGAAGATGAACAGAAAGTCTGGAAAAAGTACATCAAACACGTTTCCGATCAGCCTGAGTGCAGCTAGACAGGATTTTACACAATTTTTGACTGGCCTCTCCAACCCGCTCGCAGCATAGAGATGATAATGAATGAATTAAGGCCTAGGATACCTGTTGATTTCCTGTATGGAGACAACGATTGGATGCGACCTGATGGAGCTCGTAGATTAGCACAGTAGTACAAAAACATTAGAGTTCATAATGTTTAGAATGCAGGCCACCAAATGCTGTTCGACAACCCTCAGAAAGTGTCTGAAACGATAATCAAAGTCTTTCAGGAATAAAATCCAAGACATGGAAGAGTACTTTGACGATTGATTGTTTCTAATTTATGTTAAAAATCAAGACAGTAAAAATAGAAGCTCATTTATCAGTTTACTTTTATTGCTCAGTAGATGTATTTGATGCTTTCGATACATTCAGCCACCAGTCGAACTACCGTCTCGTGTTCTCCTTTCCTTGTCTTTATCTCCTCATCAATGCTGCCCATCAGCATTTCCTCAAGTTGATAAATATTCAATGAAGTCTCCTCAAATACTTCTTATTCTTTGTTTCTCATGCTTTTGAATTACTTTTCCCTGTTCACGATCTACTTCTCAAAGCTGTCGATGAGGTGGCTCCACTGGTCCTCTCTTTCTTGCCTCTCATATTCAACTTCTTTCTAAAGGAAGTTCACCCTGAATAGCACAGCTCATACCTTTAGTCAAGTTCTTTGATTTGCACAATGCCCCTTCGGTTAGTGCTTGTCATTTTCTCTCTATCTTCATGATAGTAGCTCCTGATGACTTCCTTCTGAGACTTGACAATCTGCTCTACATCCTTCTCTCCACTATCTTTCTGCCCTAAAATTTCAACTTCTTTATGCAACTCCTCTAACTCTTGATAGTTCTTTTCTAATTTTCCCTCGTCAATTGCTATCTTTTCGGTGAGCTTCAGCAGAAGGGTATCAGCTTCGATGGCGATATCCTGAAGAATTTAGGAATTATCCGAAAGAACTTTGCGGGCAGGTGCGAAATAGTTAGAGGAGGAAATGGAGGAATATGATTGGTAGAAGGTGGCGGTAGTATTTTCTTTGTTTGGGTTCAGCATTTGTGCTTATATCGTCGAAAAATAATAACTGTATCAGCAGTATATCGAACAATCTATCCACCTCGGATTTATTAACTGCTCGGGGAAACAAAGTCATGATGATTTTGCTAATTTAATAAAATTATAAATGGAGCAAAAAGACAACATTCAAACAGAAACAGCAATGAACTCTCCCTGCAAAGGAAGTGTGGACGCCTTCTCTCCCAACTTCCACCCTCACAAAAGCCATATTCAAGCAACGTCAACACGAGCCTCCACCTTCAGACTTTCCGAAACAGAGCAGGAAATCTACACTCATGAGCTCGTTCGCTAAATTATGGAAGCCAGTACATCTTGTCTCACTCAGGTAAGACTCGATCAGTTCACCACGACATCAATCGCATTCCTCAGGACATCTAGTTGTATGCAAAACCAAAAAAGCTCGATCGAAAGGAATTTAGGTTTGACAGCATCCCCGCTCGAGATCACAATTATTCCTCACCTTGCCATCATAAAGGTACTCCTCGAATCACGCAGTCAATTAGATAAAACAGGGACTCAACTAGCAAAAAAATACCCAGTCTTCAGCTAACTCTCAGCATTCTCATGTGAACAGAAAAAGCTCGAAAAACCGACCTCTTTCGGCTGCTAGCAGAGTTGATACCAAAAATCCTAGGTAAAATTTGATAAAATTCAGAGTTTCAGTGAATGGTCTTGTAAGCTACAATTTCAGCTCTGCAAACGCTCGCAAATCCCTAGGGCTGAACAACTTAAACTACTAACAACGCATGGTCAACTCATTAGTCAATTCCTCTCAGCAACAATACTGTGCGATGGAAAGAAGAGATAGAATTTTGGCCAAAACTTCGAACCGCCGCTTCAGCAAACAGCAAAAAAATCAAGAAGCCATAATGAAAGATTTCATGACTGACACTGATGTCTTCCTCAAGTCTGTTATCGCTGAAAGTTAAGAGAATACCCTGATTTACAATGAAAGGGCAAAGAAGCTGAACTTTATGAAATAGTACATGGCTCAAGAAGGATCAGACTACGAAGTGGCATCCTACATCGTCAACCACATCGAACATGGCTAAAAGGCCAAATCCATCCCCAAAAAGGCAATTTTTCAGCCCGATCAAAATGAGTAAGTTCAGCTAATTGGAAGAAAAATTCCAACCCAGAGACGTCCTTTGCTGGTGAGTCAATTCCAATTCATCGAGTGATTGCTATTTTTAAGAAGACTCATACTTAATAAGTAGTTTATAACATTGTAGAGGGATAATAGGGAGTTAAATGTGTTAGGCAGGTGGATACATTATTTTGGAGGGGTGAGGAGAATGTTGATGGGTGGGGGGTCTGGATAAGATAGTAATAGTATATATTTTGGATGTTTTCCGACAGAGGCGTATTATAGGCCTTTAATGAGGAACTATCTGCATTTATATTTAAGTTGAATCGCATGGAACAAGAACCGACACCTCAGAAGGACAACTGTTTCCCCATCCAGACACTCACCCTCCAAAACATCAACCTCATCCTTGCCTTCCTCGATCCATCAACCATCACTAACATCGCACGAACAGCCAGTAAATAACAAGGCCAACGCTACAACCTAGTCAGCATCGCCAAAATCACCAACTTCCTCAATCAATACCTTCAAAAAACAGACAGGGCACTCTACCTACCCTTCTATGCTGAGCCTGCCCTCCTCTGCATAGAACAATAGCAGGTCTCTCACCTGACCTCACATTCATTCAACTGCCTCAGCCTCCTCTCCGACTCCTGCCAAACCCTCTTTCAAAGGCTCAACCAGGAACTTAGTACCTTTGAGCTTGGGCAAGAGGCAGTTTAATCGATAATGGAGTCTTTAACTGACCCATAATTTCCTTTTCCAAAATTGCGAAAGCAAGACATAGGCGTGCACTGCAACAGCCCTTTTCAATTTTTTTTGGTGGACAAGCTATTCCCCAACAGCCAGGAGGAGGAGATGGAAGAAACGTTCGAATAGCTGAGAAATTACCTTGATGTTCGATGGGTCGATATCAGTATATCTGATAAACGATAACTTGAAATAATAGAAGAAGTGTTCGAATCCTGGTTCAAGATAAGCTACTAAAATTATCCGCAATTCCTGCTTCCTAAACGGCCTCACCACAACCTGGTGGTTCTCATGGTGGCCCTTCTTGACCTCTTCGTTGACTCCTTCAGCTTCTACATTCAGTCCATCGACGATCCCTTCTATTCTTTCACTTAGTTCAACATGCGTTTTTGTGTCTTCAGAAACACCCTCCTTTCGCTTGAGGTAGCACTCATCTTATTCAGGAAAAACTAGGCTTCCTATTCAAGAGCTACAGCCTGTTTTGCCGGGAAGTTATAAAGGAGAAAAATCACATGGAGATGGATGTGGAAGGGTAGGACGGCAAAAATATCCGAGAGATGACAATCTGGCACTGTGGGATGTCGAAATGGTACATCTACATGCAGCAGCTCCATCAAGGCTACTTCAGCACTTTTTTCTTCCTGCTTAAGAAAAATAATCTCAACAGTATCAGGTAGAATATTTCTGAAAAGTTGGCCTAGAATGCCGTCTATATGTATTTCATCTCATAAACATAGTGAACTATAAAATAGACTTTAGCTGAAGGAGCATGATCTTCTGGAATGGTACAAAACCTTTGAAGTGGCCAGCCCCATCGAGGATATTTTCGACCAAGATCCTTCTCTTTACCAGCAGGTCATCAAAGAGTATATTGAGTACATTGTGGACATATCCATCAATTAGTACTCGGTGCACTGGTGCGGACATTCTGGTCATGTCATGCACGTCCCTTATCAGGAATTCGACCACCTAATGATATAGAACTACAAAAGGTTCATCTCGTAACTCCGAAAGGTGGCGGATACAGTCAGCAACCCTTCTCTGGCCTTTGACAGTATGCTGAGTTCGATGATCGATCAGCTTGATAAATAATACCTAAAGCCGGTAACACTGAAAAAGATCAATGACCTTGTCAAAAATTAAGCTATGAAGCTTACAGGCTAAGATAACTACAAGCACATGGCTCTCTGCCAGTCAATAGTTCATATTGGGGAGGAAATCGAGGGTAGAGACAAGGTGCTTGATCATTTCAATGAAAATGCCGGTATTTCCAACGAAATAAGCTACAAATATAGTATAGTTTTAGACAACGAAGATTTCAATAAAATGTTGAAAACCTCTGCTTCCACCAATGCCTCGAGTTCTGGTTGCAAAAGACCGCCTCACTTACTAAAAATGCAGGGCTTTCACTCAAGCGACTCCATTGTGGAAGGCGACCTGTTTTGATAATATTTAATTATTATACTCTCACAAACCATAAAAGATAAATCACCTTGATTTGAAATGCAGAGTCTTCCTGCGATCGTCCAGCTGTCTTCTGTTTAACTTCGTATACTGCTCTCTCATTTTTTGTTCTCTTTCTTGTTCACTCATACCTTCAAGCTTTTTCCTCTAGAACTCATGCCTGACTGTCTTTTTGCCGAGGTGATAGTTATCGCCATGCTGCTTCTTCAGCTCATTTTTGGTTTGTTTTTCCAGCTGCATCAACTCAGTTCTTTTGACATCATTTGTCAGCTGATTGTACTGTTTTGATAGGACTTCTCGTTCGTGTGGGTTAAGCCTATTCTTCTTAGTCGGGTTTTTAAGCTTGGACTTGAGCTAGCTGATCTCCGCCTTTTGAAGCTCAGGAATGAAGTTGTAGGTTTTCATTGCAAGGTCTTGATTATAATGACCTGCATATGATTCGAATCGAGGGTCAATAGCTTTCTTTCTCTCTGGCTCAAAAATCACAGGCGCCTTTTTGAAAGGTTTCGTATGTATGCTCTGCTAAACAGCCTAATTTTTGAAAGTTTTTTAAGGCTTAGCGGTGATGGGCTTTTTGATCTTCCTCCCTATCTTTGGTGTGTTGGCTGGCTTTTTTTTGTTGGTGATTGTAGGAGGGTTCATTTGCTGTAAGATGAGCTCATATGGTACAGATTTAAGTTCCTGTTTGATCTGAATATCAAGACTGATACATTTTCTATTTCGCGGTTGATAAGCTGCTGTGGCTGAGGGGCTCCCGAATCACTATCAGAGTCCGAATCCTCACTGCTGCTGTGATACTGCTTGACTAGAGGTCTTTATTGACGTTGTTGATACTTCTTGCTCATAGATATAAAGTGATAATAAGGTTAGGTAGACCAAATAAATAAAGAAATCAGCTGATGACTCCGAAAATTTCCAACCTACCTTCTCGAAAGGCTACTGATAGTCCTACTTTATCGAAATTTGCGTTTCCCAAGTTGTAATTAGATGTTCTTTCAACTAGCTCCATATAGTTGCCTCCATTGTATGAAACAACCATGTTGAGAAGCATTGAGTTGCGATTTATGCCTCTGGATCTCAGGAAAGTTCCAAGGCCTTCAACACTTCCTGAATCTTGGTATTATTTGAGAATGCTGCTGACCTCAGTGTCCTAGTAGGTTATCTTTGGATATTTTTCAATCAAATATTCCACAATTTATTGCTGAATGTTTTTCATCTCTTGCGGAGATAGAGGGTTCAGCGTCAAGTCTCTGCTCGAAAATTATTGACTTAGATAGTAGTGCCCCTTGGAGTTTTGAGTGATTCCCAAGCCCACACGAGTCCAGGATTCCTTCACCATGTTCCTCAAGTGAGCAGGAGATCTTTCCAAAGAAAGCTGAGCCTCTGTGAGATTGATGTTCAGAGCAATGTTTTAGCCAACACCTTCGATGATTCCAGCCTAC
>Ga0100378_1005296_pt1 | contig 11864 bp, 12 predicted proteins | sample CryGeymeta201502_FD_81535 | JGI IMG/M metagenome (GOLD analysis project Ga0100378, IMG submission 81535) | Groundwater microbial communities from Crystal Geyser aquifers in Utah, USA - Crystal Geyser metaG 2015-02 | ecosystem: Environmental > Aquatic > Deep subsurface > Groundwater | place: USA...
AAAATATAAAAAAAAAAAATATAAAAAAATATATATATATATATATATATATATATATATATAAATCAACTAAATTAAAAATTATTTAGTTAAATTTATTCAATTTATATCTAATAACCAAAACAAAAATAATTTTATCTAATGTTTAATAGAATTGTTTTACTTAAATATTTCAATCCATTCAATTTATAGTTGACCATTTCCAGTAAAACTCTGAGATATAATATTAAAAATAATACCTTATCATGATTACTATGATTATCCTGATTACTTCGACTTGGAGCTGGACTGGAAGTGTTCAAATTGTTTTGACTGTGTGATTTATTAAACGTAGTTTCTAAATTAACGATATCTAAGAAGATTAATAAGTAATAATGAATAAGAATAAGTACCAATATTTTTCTTAGTAAGCTTATCATCATTGATAAATATACTTGGAATATTGCTTGGAATGTTGCTTTGATTTTTTTGAGGATAATTGAATTGCCTAAAGTAAAATAAATTAAGATAACTTATATACTTATTGCTGTTACTGCCGATACTATTGTTACTGTTACTCAATTGTTTAATATTTCGATTACTGCTCTTGTCGTCAGTATTGAAAAAAGCATTTTCATTGTTATTATGATTTATATTATCAATTGGCTGATTATAATTTGGAAAATTCTGAAAATTGAAAGGTACCTGTGCATTTAGTTGAGAAAACATTAATGGGTTAAAACCTGTAATAGGTTTAATATTAAGATTATTATAAGGATTATTATTGTTATTATTGATATAAGGATTGTTGTTAAATGAATTAGTATTGTTATTAGGATAATTAGGGTTACTAGGGTTATTATTGTTATTATTAATTGTAGAATAATAAGCCATTGTGTTTTGATTATTAGGGGTATTCTCATTATTAGGATGGTTATAGCCATTTTGGTACTGATACTGATATTCCTGGGGAAGTTGTGAACTAAACATGACATCTTTAGCGTTGTTTTGGTTATTCATATTGTTGGCATTGTTATTATGATCAGGATTATTAATATTTTGATTAGGTATTCCATACCCAGGATTACTTCCGGTGATAATAACAGGCTTCTGGAAAAGATTATTACTAAAATTATTATAAAATTGTGGAGGATGAGAGTAGTTTGAATTTCCAGTATTTCCAGCCATATTCGAATATGCACTATAAAAGGAATTGTTAAGGTTGTTTTGGTTGTTATGATTGTTAGGATGATTTAAGCTACTATTAAGATTTCCATTATTATATTGATTTTGATAATTAGGATAGTTACTATTTTCATAATTATTTAGGTATGCAGAAGGAAATTCTGTGCTATTTAAATTGGCATCAATAGTATTAATTGAATTATTAATATTATTGTTTGTATTATTATTCGAAAAGTTAGAAGATTTTATTCTTGATTCACTAATTTTCTTTAAGTCATCATATAATTTTGAGCCTTTATCGTCTTTATCCAAACTACTTTTTTTAATTTCGTTCGATTTAATATTATTAGATTCATTAGTTTGACTATAATTAAAACTTTTATTAGATTGATTGCAATTATTCAAGTTTTGATGCTGATTTAAATCATTGTTAATGTTATTATCATAACTGTTTTTAATATTTTTATTATAGTTGATGTTGTTAAAATTGTTGTTGTTTTTAGATTCGCTCTTATTTGATTGCTTTTCATACTTTTCCTGATTCATTTCAGTATGTGATACTGACAAAGCATCTTTAACCTCTTTAGCTTCCTTGGCTGACTTTTCTTCCTTTACTTCCTTAAACTCCTTAATCTCTTTAGCTTCTTTAATATTATTAGCTTCTTTAGACTCTTTAGCATCCTTAGTTAAATTTGTGTTCGTATTATTCTGCACAGTGTGATTATTGCCTGATCCTGACTCCTGTAAGTTTTGTAAAAGCTCAATGCACTTTCTTAAAACACGTCCTACTCCTTGATTGTTATCTTGTTTCAATATAAGATTGTTACCAAATGATTTTAGTTCTTTAAAGACTTTATTCAACTTTGCTACGTTTTCATTTGTATTCGTAAAGGAATTTTTAATATCCCGCAATCCATTCAAGACATTATTATTTTCATCTGAGTTTTTAACCATTTCAATAATATTCTCTATAATTTCAGAATTCTGAGTATTTTTAACAATGTCTTCAATCGGGTCTTCAAGCTTCTGGAATATAAAAGATATAATTATTTTATGCAAAAAGTTAGAGTATTGAATATTATAAAACTCCTTTTTTAAATCAGTAAAATGTTTATCTAATGAAGTTATTGGAAGATTTTGTGATATATTATGGTTAGAATTATTAGAGCTATTGTTATTACTAGGATTATTATTATTATTGTTGTTGTTATTATTACTAATTATCTGTCTTAATATTTGTTGCATATCTAAAGGATTAATATTATGACTTGGATTAGGATTATTGATAGTACTTTTAATTTCAGCTTTACCGCCGATTTTTTGATTTGATGCATTTTTAGAACTATTATTTGAGATATTAATGTTGTTATTACTAGCACTACAAAAAGTATTGGCAAAAAGATTTACTGGTGGAATCCCAGTAGTGTTAATATTGTCTGTAGAGTTTTTATTATTACTAATATTAAAGTTAGTTCTTAACTTTGATATTTCTTCAAATCTTTTTATATGGTTTAAATTATTGTTAATGAGACTATAATTGTTTTTATCACCAATGTCTTCTTTACTATTACTAGTATTAGTATTAATATTAGTATGGTTAAGATTATTATATTGTAAATTTAAAGGTTGATTAGGATTCTCTTTCTGTTGTTCTAAGAAAAAGTTTTCAAGTAACTTTTTGCTTATTATGTTATTAGGAATAATGGATAAATCGGGATTATTACTCATAAAAGTATTAGTATTACTATTATTTCCAATTACATTATTATTCTTATTTAAATCATTATAATTATTCGTTATAATACTATTAATACCAAGATTATTTTGAATACCAGTAACTTTATTTCCTTGAGTTTTATTAGTACTTTTATTGTTCTGATTGTCTTGAAAATTGTTACTAGCTTGATTTACAGGTAATCTCTTAAGAATCAGATTATTACTTTTCTGACTATTAACGTAGTTTACTGAAGCTTTATTAAAACTATTGGTAATAACTTTATTATTAACATTACTAGTCTTTGGATTTTTATTGATATCAAAAGTAGTGCCTTGAGTCTTTTTATAATATTTTACGAAAGCCTTTTCGAGATCATTTACAAATTTTAAGTTCATAAACTTACACAAATTGTGGAAGCCTCCTAGTTTTCCTAAGTTACTATCAATACACTTTTTACAGAAATATCTTGACTTCTTAAAAATATTGCTTTCTTTTTTTAATTTCTCAAAGTAAAATTTTTTAAATTCTACTAATTGATCTGCATTTGACTTGAAAATTGCATTATTTTTGTATTTCTCCAATAAAGCAATGTTCGTTTCTATATAATGATTCATATAAATTAAGTAGGTATCTAAACTATCGAATTTGAGGATGTCTGATTGTAAAAACTCAAATTTGCAAGAAAGGCATAACTTTTTGTTTGATTTAAAGACTTTTCCGTTTTCAACTTTCGAGAGTACATTTTGAAGAGCTTTACTTTCTTTTAATGTTTCGTTATATTCGTAGTCTTCTTTATTGTATTCTGATTCATTTGAGTCATGATCATCTTCTATAATCAAAAAATCATCTATTTTCACAACATTATCTCTTGATCTAGTTATACCTTTATCAGTTGATACTCCATTATGAGTATCCTCATTGACTCTCCTCTTACACTTCTTACACTTACAAGCACCTTGACAGAAAAAACAAATCCATTCATCTCTTAAGTTATCATAATTATATAAGCCGGAGTGAACAAGCTTTTTTAGACTTAGGTTAATTTTTTTAACACTTCGTAAGTAAAATCTTTTAATACAGCTATAGCAGTAGCCGTTGTCACAATCAGTTTCTGAGCAGCAAAAGAGAGTTTTTGAAAACTTCCGGGTTTTTCCGCAGTGGTGGCAGGGTTTTGATTTACTTATTTCATCTGCTTGGACTGAAGCTAAATTAAGTAAAGAATTTATGTTATATTATATTATTAGATTATATTTACCATTATATTCGATAATTTCAGTTGGAGGAGAGACATTTTCGTAAATATAGTCTAAGTCCAATAATTTATCTTTTGATTTATTATTAGTGAAGTTTTTTTTGACTACAAGAGTATTATTTATATTATTTATGTTTGAATTTTTTCCTTTCTCTTCTGAATCCTCATTTTCATCAGCTTCTTCGTCATCTGAATGAGATTCTATATTAAATTCTTCGTTATCTGAAATGGATTTATCTCTTCTTCATTGTTTATAATTTTAATTAAAAAAGTTATAATATACATTTTTGCGTTAGTTTTCGCATTTGATATCGGAATCTTACTCGATCTCAGATAAGTCTTATTACGACATTTTACCTTTTCTCTAAAACGCTTTCTTCCTATTGAGATTGATTGCTCTTTTTCTTTGTAGTAATTTTCTAAAAGTTTATCTTCATTAAGCTCCATGTTTTTATTTGGCCTAAAAAGATTTAAATGATAATTATGATAAAAATGTTAAAAATATGATAAAATTGATAAAAAGATTTATGAACTACTAAAATAATGATAAAAAAGTGTAATAAAGACAATTACCTATTCTTATTTCCAACTTCCATACAGCTTTTACAGATAAAAGTAGTAAAATTTAGTTTTACCTTAGAATTTTCACAGTCTTTATTTGCACATTCGATACATTTATCAACATTACAGCTGAAGCACTTGAAAAGATTGTTTTTTAAGCCATATTCTGAACAGTCCGGGCATTTTATGTAATCTTTTTTTATATATGGCCCAGAACGATCCCTGTATGGTAGATTCTGTGCAATTTTCCGAAGTTCGTTTTCTCTTTCGATTTTTTTTGATATTTGATCATCTAGCTGGTCAAAATTTGTAAAATTTTCTGGGGTTTGTTCACCACTCTAGTATAGTTTATAATTAGTAATAATACTTTGATATCTACTGAACTTTCGTCTTCTGTAGTAGTTTTTCTTTTTCCTTTTTTAATCGTTTTCATATCTTAATTATAATAAATTCAAAAGTAATGCTTAAATAAATTAAGTAAAATATTAATTTTAAGTTGAATAGCAATAGCTATAACTAATTTTGATAATATTAAAAACAAACTATATGTACAATATTACAAGATAATTAATCATACTTTATTATTGAATAATATGATTATTAGGCAACTACTTCCAATATAAACATAACATACTTATACCAATTAAGCTTGAAAAACCAACTAATATAAGTAAATAATAGTAGGATTGCAAATAAATTAGACTATTAGCATTAATTGTATAAATTCGTACATTATTTGTTATTTCAATTAAATAAGTTAAAGCCTATTGCAATTTTAAAGGAACAATGTGTAGTAATATTATAATATTGATGAGCAATATATTCTTCAATAAACTAAAAGTTCTTATTTAAATATATAAAATGTCATCTTTTCTAATCTTTATAAGACTAATTTTGGTTTTATTTTTTTGTTAATTATTAATAATGACTTTATATTATTAAAAAGTTAATTATTTTATATTTATAATTAACTTCAAATATATTATATAATATAATAATATAAATGAAAAAATTCTTTGATAAAGTGAAAAATACATTTGAAAAAAAGCCTGAGCATCCTAATACAGATCGAAGTATATCCCCAACAAAAGAAAAAGCAATTATTAAAGAAAAAGAAAAAAAATATAATACTGACTATTTAATTAATCTATTTGCTAATAAAGAAAAACGATTGGATTTCGATGATATTGATGAATTTGACTACTATTATAATACGAATTCCATTACAGAAAATAAAACTGACGATGATAATCCAATTCTATTTGTTGGTGTTGTCAGTTTCCATCATAAAAAAGGCTCAATAGTCGAATACATACATCCTAGTCGAGAAGACACACTTAAATCACAAGCATCATATTTTAAATATATTACAGCCGGACTGGATAAATCTTACACTTCTGAAGAAGTATTAGATATTATCTTAAACCAATTAACTTTTCAATGTTTGCCTGATGCAGTCCATCTTACTGACGAAGATTCTCAATTTTTCTTTATACAAAATTTTAATTCAGTTTTATTTGGAACATCTTGTTATAAACAGATAAAAACAAAGCTAACAGATCATGATGTAGAAAATACTAGAGATTATATTCAGAAAGTAAAATTATTAAATTTATTATAATTAATTTATTTATTATTATAAGGCAGTGTGTGTTGTTTCAAAATTACCGTTATTTGGCCATTTTTACTCTAAGATTTCTAGTACTTTAAGTGCATTCTTTGATCAAACTACCTTAAAAGATAAACAAGTAATTAATTGAATATATATAAAAATTAACTTATAATCTAGATATTAGAACAATTATACGCCAATTACGAATCACTAAATATTAAAAATATAAACGTTAATGAAATTTACATGAGCTTCTCTCTAAGAAAATTAATAATGTTTTGTAAAGACAAAGTAATATTTACTATTTAATATTTAAACTATAGATTTTTACATTAATTAAACTTATTTTGATGGAAAAGCGTATTGTCGTTTACTCTCACATGTCAAACAATGTTTGTAGTTTTATACTTAGTCTAATATCTCTTTTTCCTGGTGGGTCTCTTTTTAATATGAACTGCGGTGGAAATATAAAATCTTTTCTTGTAATTATAATTTAATAAAGATAATTATATAGAAATCCTTAAGTGTTTATGGAATGCCGTTAAGAATATTTTCAAAAAAGATTAAGCTTTTTCCTTTGTTTTCTCTATATCATTTTTCTGAATTAGAAACTGCTTCATCTTTTCTTATTGGAACTACTAATCAAATTGTATTAGGAAATAATAAGCTTAAGTTTGATGCTATAATTAACTTAGATACCCACAAGATAGAAATAAAAGATAGTGTTAATTCATCACATATAAAAATATCTAAAGTCGAAAAGACAATATTCAATAAAATATACGACAAAATTAAAGACAACTTTAAAGAAGAAAAGGAAAACTGGATGATCAATTTAAATTATTATGATCCTGATTTTGAAGGCAGCGACGATTACATTCGAAATGAGATTAAAAATTACTTCTATAGTTTCTTAATAGACATTAGTCTTTCAATGGAAATCTCTAGTCGAAACCATGATTCTGAATCACCATCATTTCATCTAAACGGCAACAAAAACTCAATTGAATTAGAAAATGTAGAAAGTAACGCTCTCGATAATATAGAAGAAGATTTTGATAACTTCTTTAGTAAGGTAAAAGGCAAACTCAGCAAAGAAAAAAACTCCGAAAAAGGTACATAAAATTATAAAGTATTCTCTATTAATCTATTTATTCAATACTTATATTTTCATTTAATCATAATATATCATTCTCCAGAAAAGGAAGAAAACTTACAAAAAATCAAAAAGAAAAATATTAAACTGTTACAAAGATCTGTAAAGAAAATATTAGAAAACCATAACACTGAATTTATTTGTGCTTGGACTGAGACATATAACTACAAACTATGGTTAAATATGCACGATAGTAGCATAAGTCTAAGATCAAGTATGATTAAAAATGTACAAAGTGTCCAAATCATTTATGAAAATGGCGATACCTATAACGGAAGCTTAAAAAATGGATTAAGACATGGATACGGAGTTTTATACGAAATCAATAACAATGTCGTTTATAACGGCAACTGGGAGAATGATATGGTAAAACTATTTATATTTATATTATTTATATTTTATTATGTTAGAAAAATGGTTTCGGAACACTAAACTCGACTGATAATAAATATATCTACGATGGTAATTGGAAAGATAATAAAAAAGACGGACAAGGACAGCTAATTAATGGTAAAACTAAATACTCAGGTTTGTTTAAGTTGTATAGTTACATTATTAAATTATTTACTTTTAGTGATAACTACAATGGACAAGGTATTTTGTGTGACGCGGAGGGAGAAGTATACGAGGGAGATTTTGTAAGATAATCTATTATAAATTATATATAAATTATAATATAAATCATATATTAATTTACGATTTTAGGTTAACGGTCATTTAGAAGGTTTTGGCCGAATTAAGAAAATTAATGGTGATAATTATATTGGTCAGTTTAAAAAAGGCAAATGCAATGGAGAGGTAATAAAATTAATATAAATTAACAAATAACTTAATAATGTCTAGGGTCAAATATCTTATGCAGATGGCAGTATATTCAATGGTAATTTTGAAAACAATAAAAGATGTGGCTTCGGAGTTTTAATCTATGAAGATTTAAAAAAATTTGAAGGTAACTTTTTAGATGATAAATGTACTGGTGTCGGACTCTTTACTGATAAAGAAGGAAAAGAATTAAAAGGCAATTGGGTTGATGGTGAATTAAAAAATATTGATGAAAGTGTTGAGGATAATTCTAAAGAAGAAATTGTAAAGGATATTAATAAAGAAGAAATTGTAGAGGAAAACACAATAATCAAATAAGATTAACAGTAATGAATAAATATAATTTATATGATAAAGTAATACATATATTACATATAATTATGATAATGTAAAAACACTTAAATAACTAATATTTTAATTCATTTACTTTTTACTATTTTAACTTTAAACTTTAATTAATAACTATTATGACTATATAAACTTTATTAACTTTTTATTAATTTTATTATTAATTTAAAAAATTTAAATATATCATATATAAATGTTTCAAGTACCACAAGCTCAAAGTCCATCTAATCAAATTGGAGGAACAAACCCAACAGTCCTCGGACAAGGTTCAAGCGAGGAAAAAGGAGAAATGGCCAGAATGTCAGTTTTTATCGGAGCAATTGCTGTATCTGATTTAGTTAAAACAACTATGGGACCAAAAGGAATGGTAAGTTATCAAATTTTTATATTTAATAGGATAAAATCTTACAACCAATGAACTTAGAAGGCTCAAATGATAAAATTATTATTACTAATGACGGAGCTACAATTTTAAAATCAATATACTGTGATAGTCCTTCAGCAAAAATTCTTATCGACATTTCTAAAATTCAAGACTCAGTAGTCGGAGATGGAACCACTACTGTTGCTGTTTTATGCGGAGAATTATTAAAAGAAGCTGAGAAATTAGTTAATATGAAAATTCATCCCCAAATTATTATTTCAGGCTGGAGAAAAGCCAGAGAAAGATGTCAACAAACATTATCTAAGATTTGCCTTAACAACTCAACTAATAAAGAAACATTCAGAAATGACTTAATTAACATTGCAAGAACTACCCTTAGCTCAAAACTTTTAACTCATGAAAAAGATTTCTTTGCAAAATTAGTTGTTGACTCAGTATTAAGATTCAAACAAGCCCCTAACCTAGAACATATAAAAATTATTAAAAAACCCGGTGGTAGTCTAAAAGAAAGCTTTTTAGTTGATGGATTAATTTTAGAAAAAAGTATTTCTACTGGATGCCCAAAAGTAAAAAAACAAGCTAAGATTATGGTTGCTAATACTTCTATGGATTATGATAAGATTAAAATCTACGGATCAAGAGTAAAAGTTGACTCAATCGAAAAAGTTTCCGAAATCGAAGAAGCCGAAAAAATGAAAATGAAAGCTAAAGTTGATAAAATCTTAGCACATAAAATTGACGTCTTCGTAAATAGACAATTGATTTACAACTACCCAGAACAATTATTAGCTGAAAGTGTAATTAATAATTTACTTAATATTTATTAATAACTTTATAGGGAGTAATGGTTATCGAACACGGTGACTTCGACGGAGTCGAAAGATTATCTGCTGTTACTGGAGCTGATATTGTTTCTACCTTTGATAATCCAGAAAGTACAGTATTAGGATACTGCGAATTAGTTGAAGAGATGTTTATCGGAGAAGATAAAGTCATTAAATTCTCTGGATGTTCCAAAGGTAAAGATTATTATTAATTTTCTTTAGCTGAGGCTTGTAGTATTGTTTTAAGAGGAGCTAGTAGCCATTTATTAGACGAAGCTGAAAGAAGTTTACATGATGCTTTATGTGTTATTGTAGAAACTGTTAAAGTAAATTATATTGTTAATTGTAATAGAGTCATAATGTTGTCTACGGAGGTGGTTACAGCGAAATGAGAATGGCTCAAGAAGTAGACGAACTCGCTTTAACCGAAAAAGGAAAAGAAGCCCTTACTATTGCAGCCTTTGCTAATGCTTTAAGACAACTACCAACAATCCTTGCTGACAATGGAGGTAAATTACTATTCTTTAACAACTAATTAAAAAATTAAAGGTTATGACTCTGCTGAAATCGTTTCAAACTTAAAGAACGCTATTCATAGTGGAAACCCAAGTGCTGGATTAGACTTATATGAAGGAAAAGTTGGAGATATGAAAGAATTAGGAGTTTATGAATGCTTAAAGGTCAAGGAACAAGCCTTATTAAGTGCTTGTGAAGCTGCTGAATTGATCTTAAGAGTAGATGAAGTTGTTACATGTGCCCCAAGAGCAAGAGACAGAGAATAATCTCAAAGCAATAGCTTAGGCTATTTTAAATAATTTGTTTTATTTTTAAATATTTTAATTAATACATAAATAAAATATTTAATAAGTAATATATACAATATTATATAAGTATATAAGTGTATAAATGTATTATATATTTTTATTTTTACTAAATGATTAATAAGTTAATATATAAGTTTATTTATTTCATATTATATAAATTGAATTCATTATTTTATTTAAACAAGTAATTATAAAATCATATTAATTAATCAAAATCATTCATATTTCATCTAATTAATCTCTTGTCATTCGATCTAATACTACATCCATTCTTTTTACATGTTCATGATCCTTACCATGAACATTAATATATATTCTTTTTGCTTTTATCATCGCATCTACTGCTAAATCGTTTTTCTTCAACGCATTATAAGCATTAGATAATTCTATATAACAAACAGCAGTCTCCTTTCCTAGAGGATCTAACTGACTTAAAATACTAATAGCGGTTTCTAAATATTTTGTAGAAGAAATAAAATCTAACTTACAAGTAAATGCATTTGCAAGGTGCCTACATGAAATGGCAAAGCCCTGGGAGGTCTCCCCCCATTGCTTCTTCATTATTTCTAATTCTTTTTCGAAGTATTCTATTGACTTGTCAAAATCTTTTAATTCTCTGTAGATAACTGCTACGTTGTGGATACACTCTATATTGTTAAAATTGTTTTCACCATAATTTTTGTTGTAGATATCTAATGATTTTTTGAAGTATTCTAGACATTTGGTGTAATCCTTTCGTTTATAAAATATATTCCCTATGGAGGTGTAGACATCGCCAACACCTTTGTGAGTGTCATTGTAGCATGCTTTTAGTACGTTTAAAGCTTTGACTTGATATTCTTCAGCCTTATCTAATTTATTCTGCTGATAATATATCATCCCAATATTTGAATATGTAATCCCTGTTAATCTGTTTAGTTTACCCAATTTTTGTAAACATAATTTAAGACTACTTTCATAATATTCTAACGCTTTATCAAATTTTAACATATTTGTATAACAAACACCAATATCATTGCTTATCTCAACTAAATCACTATAAGAATCAGGTTTAATCTTATTAATGATTTTATACATTTCCTTCAAATAATCTATTGCCTTTTCAAAATTGTTCAAATTTATATAGTAATAACCAATAACATGAACAAGTTTGGCTGCTTCTTCTGAGTACTTACCTTTTTCTTTTATGATTTTATTTA
>Ga0100378_1005299_pt1 | contig 11859 bp, 11 predicted proteins | sample CryGeymeta201502_FD_81535 | JGI IMG/M metagenome (GOLD analysis project Ga0100378, IMG submission 81535) | Groundwater microbial communities from Crystal Geyser aquifers in Utah, USA - Crystal Geyser metaG 2015-02 | ecosystem: Environmental > Aquatic > Deep subsurface > Groundwater | place: USA...
AAACAATACAAATAAATCAGTTAAATCAAATTTAAACAATACAAATAATACAAACAATACAAATAATACATTGAAATCTACTGGAAACTTCCCAAAAATGGAAAAGATAGACGAATATAGTTATGGTAATAATTATAATTAATATTAATCATATTAAAATATAATTAAGAAAAAACAATTAGTAGAGAATCACCAAAACAATATTATGACCATAATTATAATGCTAATATTGATATGAATCATAATGCAAGTAATGATATGAAAAAAGAAAAGAAAATGCATCATGAAGAGAATTCAGTTAATATAAAGGATAAAGAACATGAAATAAAAGTTAATAAAGAAGTTAAAGAGATTAAAATTGATTTATTAAGTGAGGAAATATTGAATGAGATTACTTATTCACTTATTAAAAATTTTGAAGCAAAAACGATTGACGTTAATATGATTGAAAGAGTAAATACACAATAATTTAAATCTTATTAACTTATACTTATTTTAGAAAATATTTGATAGTTTAAAAAGTACTTCTACCAATTCTAATAAAATTTCCATTGAAATTTCAAATAAAATTCAAAAGATACTAAAAGTGTAATTATTTTGTGTTTTATTTTAAAAAACAAATTATACATTAATAAGTTATTAATAATTTAGCTATATTTAACTATATTTTGATTTAATATTGTAGATCATCTGAAGAAGACAAAATCAAAATTAATAGTTATATCAATACACTTGTTCGTATTAGTGGGGATGATTTTGAGAATTTCAAACAGAAATTCCTTTCGTTATTTGAGTCAATAACACTTTATAGTCAAGAAGATCGAAACAATTTTAACAAAAAATTAAAAAGAGTAAAATTTATATCAAATTTATTATCAAAATTACATTTAGAAACTCCTTTCTCATGAAGATTATTTATTAAAAGCTTTTATATATTACGATCAAAATAAAACTGGTTTTATCTCATTTACTGACTTAAGAAATATATTTGAGACAGTGAATATGACAGGAGTTTTAAATGATACACAAATAGAATATTTAATATATAGTATGAAAAGTAGTATTAATGATAAATCTGAAGCACATTTAGAAGATTTGAATTATAATGTAAATAACAAAATAAATAAACTCTATGATAATTAGATCTTATTCAAAATTATCAAAGACTCTGCAGATGATTCAAATAACTCTGAATTAGAAGGAGAAGGAGAAAGAGAAGGTAATGATATCGAAAACGAGCTAAAAAGTAAACATATATTATTTATTCAAATATAATAGCTGATAGAGATCCAATAGAAGACCCGGATGAACAGTTTAAAAGCATTTCTAAAAATGAATTGATTCCTATTACAAATACTTACAATGAAGATAACGATGATGACTTCTTTGATAAATTGGTTTCATATTTAAATAACAAACATATCAAATTCGAAGATTTAATAGACAGTTCCCTTATCAAAGTTGAAAATAACATTAAATTAATGAAAACTTCTGATTTTATTTCATTAATGTATAATATTAGTATAATTACTTCAAAAAAACTATCGAATAAAACAACATCTCTCATTTCAGATTCGGCTGACTGGATAAATATCTCAAATTTAAAAAACCTTATAAATAAAGTAGATAATGCAAGAAAGAATACTGAAAGTAAAGAACATAAGGTTAGTATTTCCCCTAGAAAAAGTAATGAAGGACATGAAAACAATATTGAAAAAGAAAATACAGTGAATAAATTAACTGATAATTATAACGACAAAAATGACTTTGATGATTTTGAAAACTTATCAAAGGAAGTTGCAAATGTAGATTCTAAAGAATTTAATGATACTGATAATGTTAATAATGATAATTATAAATTTCAAGAAGAAAAAGAAAAAAGTGTAGTAAGCATAAAAAAGGTTGAATCTCCTACTAAAAAAAGTAATAATGAAGATTACTACAAACATGAAGAAAGCAAAGAAGATAAAGATAATAACTTTGAAAGCCAGTAATTTATTTATTAATGGAATTATGTAGTGAAGATAAACAGTATGTTAATACTAATGAAGATAATAAAGATAATAAAAGTAATAAAGATAATAAAGATAATAATGATCATTATGATGAAGAAGATAATTATGGCTTTGATGAACATGATCATAATGATTTTGATCAAGATTCACCACAACATAAAGTTTTAGAATCTAATGAAAATGTTTTTGAAGATAGTAAAGGTAGTAAAGAAATTGTGAAAAGTATAAGTAAATAATTTCTTTAAACTATAAATAAAAATAGAAATAACCAATGAAAGTCCTAAAGTAAAGCATATGGATGAAGATGATGAATTTGATTATTAAATAAAATAAAAATATTGATTGAATTAGCTTATTTCTCTAGAAATTAATTTAATATAACAAACATTCAATTAAATAATATTATTTGTTATTGTATAATATACATAATCTATTTAATAATAAACATACACAATTTACATAAATATTAACAATATCATTAATATTAATTTAATTTTAATTTATCAAATAAATTAAAATAAAAAATAATGGAGCTTAAAACCAGATCATCATTTAGATGGCAAGACAATTTTAATGTTTTAGATTCTACAAATCAGAGTATTGTTATTGACCATGGAAGTTTCAATTTAAAATATGGTTTCTGTGGTACAGAAGTACCTTCATTTATAGTACCATCAATAATTGGTACCCCTAAACTATCTTTCGAATCTCACGAAGATTTTTATGTCGGTAATGAAGCAATAGAAAATAGTAAAACCCATTACTTGAATTTTCCAATTAGTAATTGCAAAATAGACAACTATGAACAAATGGAAGATCTTTGGTTACATATCTTTACAACTGATCTAAATACTAAATCAACTGATCATCCAGTTCTTATATCAGATGGAAATAATCTTAATAATTTAGATGCAAAAAATAAAAGTAGATGCAAAACAACAGAAATAATGTTTGAAAGCTTAGATTTACCTGCGTTATTTATTGAAAACGAAGCAGTTCTTTCTCTATACGCAGTTGGAAGGACACATGGTTTGGTTATTTCATCTGGTTATGAATCTACTAGATTTTATCCTGTTTATAATGGAAAAAACATAAATAATCAATTTAGAAGCTTAAAATTAGGAGGAAAACATGTAACAAACTTTTTAAGACAGACTATATCATTCCCTGATAACATATTTAAGAACTCTTTAGAAGAAAGAATGGTTACTAATATATTAAAAGAAGGACTTTGCTATGCCGCGGTTGCCGGAACTGAAGCAGAGGTTAATAAAAAAATAAAACAAGAGGAGTACGATTTACCTGATGGTAACGTAATAAAAGTCGGAAATGAAAGATTTTTCGCAGTAGAAGGGCTACTAAAACCAAAGTTGCTAGGAAAGAACATTCCAGGAATACCCGAAGAGTTAGTAAATTGCTTAGAGGCTTGTGATAAGGATATAAGAAATGATTTATGTAATAATATATTATTAGAAGGTGCTAATACATGCTTTCCTTTATTACCTGAAAGGCTACTTTATGAATTAAAAACTAATCCTGAATTTCAGAATAAATTAAGCAAAATCAAAATAGTAGCAACTGAAGATAGAAAATATTATACCTGGCTTGGTGGTTCAGTTGTATCATCACTAGATACTTTTGAGAAGTTTACAGTAAAAAAGGAAGAATATTTTGAAAATGGATGTGAGAAGTGCGTTTTAGATAAATTTAACTAGATTAAATATTGAATATAATATTGAATATATATATCTCAATTATTTTATATTTTAAATTATTATATTACTTATTAATAATTATTTCATTCAAATTACATAGATTTAATTGCTATTAATAATATTTAACTGCTTAAAATTATGAATATATTATTTTCTTCATATTCAATTCGTCTCCTCAACTACTTTATCCAAGATCATTGATTATCGCAGATAACCCATCAAAACACTGCAACAACTGATTAGTTTCAAAAATAGACTTCATTAAATCACTCACAGTTGGTATAACTTCGGAACCTTTTATTTTAATATTATAAAAATGAAATATATCAGGTATAATCTTCTCAAATGAATTAACGCAAAATATTATCCTCTTCTTAAAAAGACTTGCATCATTTTGAAAATTTAACTTATCAACTATAATCGCATTATAATTTCCCCATGTAGTCATATCGTCATTTAACTCTTTTAGATTTAATAAATTATGAAATAGATCACCAAATATTTGGCCAGCCTTATCAAAGTTATATTCTCTATACGAATTCGAAGAGCGTAGCAATTCAAAGTATATTCTACTATAATGATTTTTAACAATATTAAATAAACGTTTAAAATATTCATCCGAGTCTCCTTTTCCAATATTAGAGTCATTAATAAAAATTAATATGTATTTTTTAAATTCGTCTATTGAGCCTGTACATAACTCATTATTTTTTGCCTGTTTATATATACTATCAAAAGTTCCAATTAAATTAATAAAGCTATTAATATTTGGACTCTTGTTAATAGTTTGGCTTGCATTCGAAAGATTTAATAAAATTCCTACTAATTCTTCGATACATGTAGATAAAGAACTTACATTATGTTCGATTTCTGAATATTTTAAGAATGATACAATAAATTTGCTAATATTTTCGATATAGTCCTTGCTCAGTAAAACTCTTACTCCATTTCTTTTTTGAGTTTTTATTGTTTCAGCTGATATTCTTGATATTTTATTATTATAATTTGATTTTAAATTGTTTTCATTTTTTATGCTTATTGTTTGAAAAACTTTATTTGTTTGGAATTTAATTTGATTTAATAGTTTTTCATTTTTCTCTGTATTAATCTTTTCCTTAAATTCATTTTTTAAATGTTTAAATTTGCATTTAATTGGTGCCAAAAAAATACACAAACAAAATATTGTTAGTGTAAAATATATAAACTTCATTTGATTAATTTATATAATTTAATATAATGTTTCTTAAATAATTCTTAAATGTTTATTATTTGTAAATCTAGTAGTTTAATAATAATACTTATAATGCATATAATTATTATTATAATATTAAGAAAATGACAGTATAAAATTAATTATAAATTAAAAACAATAATTAAATAATAATAAATAAAAATGGATCCTATGAGATTTGACCAAACAGTAAACCTAACATCACAAGCCCAACCAAAGAAAAAAGCAAAGTTAACTAATCAGAAAAGAAATGATCATGATGGGGAGAAAAAAGTACAAAAGAAATTTTTAGAAGCAAATAAAGTAGGAATGAAAAATGCTACGAAAAGAGGAAAAGCCGAGGCAATTGGAAGAAGACAGAATTATAACACTAAATAAACAAATTAATGATGCTGTTTTCAAAACTATAGTCGTGAGACACTATAGATATAGATATTATTATTATACCTACTAATTTAATAATAAAACTTGTTATAAGCTTAAATTTTGTTATTTTAACTTAATTTATTTTATTTTTTGATATTATTATATTATTAAAGTCATTTAATATCATAATTAATCATTTACTCAATAATTATGAGTTAAATTATAAAATGGTATACTAACTAATTTATTCTGATAAAATTATCTATATAAGAAAGTTGAATTATTTTTAATAAAAACTAAGCAAACTAAATAAAATATATGGAGTACAAATCAATAAGAAATAATTTTAACCAACAAGCTGAACGAAAAGAAAAAGCAGCAAAGAAATTCCAAGCTAAAATAGGAGAGTTCACAGGACCTAAAGAAGTCTTTTACAAACTATTAAGAAACTATGATAAATTTAACACAAATATAGAACAATCAATCAAGATGAGCGGCGATAAAAAAATGGCTAAGAATGACTATGCATTAAGTTTATTAAACGTAAAAACTAAACGAAAAAGACACTACGGAATAATAAAGTTAATAACAGCAAAAGCCAAAGATGTCAAAATTGAGTATATATAAATAAGCAAAGAGACAATCAATAGATAACTGAATAAGAGACTAATACAACATCGTCTCAAGTCAATAGTTTACAGATAAGTATGCAAAGATTACAATGATAATAGGATAATGTGATAATTCGATAAATAATAATTTATATTGTTATATTGTTATATTATTATATAAATTTTATACTTATATGTATATAAGAATTTAAATATATTTTTCTTATTAAACAAATTACATTAATAAAATTACTAAAATATTTTATTTATTTATAAAAATTTATATTAATATTTATAATAATCCTTTAAACTTAATTATTAGTTAATCTAACTATTAAGTATTACTAAAGTGATATAACTTTTATCTTTTTTCTTTATTTTCTAGCTTCAGGAAAACCGAAATCGTCTACATTGTTGTTATTAGTCTGTTGGTTTGAGGAAGGGAACATATTGTCAGTAACACTTCCTTGACCTCCTCCTTGACTTTGATTAGGATAGATTATTGAAAATTGGTTTTGGTTATTAGTAGTCTCACCTTGGTTGTAGTTGCTCTGATTGAAAGGTAAGAATGAAGCCTGTGGATTAACCTCATTATTATTAGTGTTGCTAACAAAATTAGAGTTACTAATTTGATCGTTTTGGAACAATTGAGATTTAGGTACATTTCCTAAGTTAGGATTTTGTTGCTCTCCTCCATAATTATTGAAGTCTTGATTCATAGTACCGTGAACATTTTCACTTTTAATACTTGTATTAACATAGTTTTGGTTATTAACCTGATTTGACATATGAGGAGTATTAAATTCTGAAGTTTGGTTATTTTGGTTAGTATTTTGGACGCTATTAACATTAACACTTTGCTTAACACTCACATTAGGTTGAACATTTTGGTTAAACTCTTGGAAATTTGGATTATAATTAGTCTCCTGGGGTTGATAGTTGCCTTGGTTGAATTGGCTTCCTTGATTTCCTTGATTAATGTTAGGGTTATATTGGCTTTGACTTCCTTGATTTCCTTGATTGACGCTAGGGTTATATTGGCTTTGATTTCCAAGGTTAGGACTTGGATTATATTGGCTTTGAATATTGTAGTTACTTTGTTGAATGTTGTTACTTTGCTGAACATTCTTATTTTCCTGTAAGTTCTTACTTTGTTGGACATTGTTCTGATTCATATTATATTTTGGTCCTTCTCCGAAGTCAGCATTCATATTTTGGAAATTGTTTTGTCTGCTATTTTGGTTATAGTCTACATTTTGTTGGTTGTAATTATTTTGAGGTTGTTGGTTTTGGTAGTTAGAAGGGTTTTGATAATTATTAGATTGATTTTGATAACCTTGATTTTGGAAATTAGACTGTTGGTTATTATTTTGGCCATAACTTTGGTTATACATTTGGTTAGGATCTTGATATTGACTATCTTGACTCCATTCCATTTGTTGACCTTTATTTCCTTGATTAGGATTTCCTATATGTTCAATAAAGCTATGAGTTGGTAAAGCCTGATCTTTATTATTTATTGTTTTACTTTGTTCAGGAGTTACACCGAAGTTAAGTTGCTGTCCTTCCTGTATACCTACGCTATTTACTACGTTGAAGTCAATAGGAATAACCTCCTGTGGAAAAGTGTAGTCAAAAGACTCTTCTTTACATATTTGTTTAATTCTTGAAATCAAAAAGGGTTCAGGATTTGGAGTAAAAGTTAATTTGTCGACTATTTGCTTATTAACAAGCTTGTCTACATTACTGTTAGCATTACTCACATAAGCTAGTCCATACTTTTTGGTAATTAAGTCTCTTATATTAGAGAATTCTTGAATTTCTACCCTTGTAGATGCAAAAATCACTGTGTCTAATGAAGCTCTCATATCGTTAGGACACTTGACAGATTGTAGTAAGTAAGTGCATTTTTCTTTTAATATTTCCATGATTGTACCTAGAATATCAAAAGCTGTGATATAGTTTTCTTCTTGGATAATTCCGTCCATCTTTAATTTTGCCATCTCTGGGTTATTGTCTTTCAAATAACCTAAAAGTTCTTTTCGTTTCTTTCCGATTTCGAATACTTTTTTATTTCTTTGTTGAGTCAATTTAGCCTTTACTATCATAATATAAGTTTGTAGTTCGTTTGAGGTAATTGGTTTTTCATGTTGTCCTTTATTTCCTTGCTCGTTTCCCATATCTCTTAAAATTATAAAATTAATTTTAATTTTAATTATAAACGAAGGTAAAGAGAATAAATAATATAATTAATTATATTCTTACAAATTACGATTATAATTTATAAATAGATTTATAAGTTAATAGTTTGGAATTAAAATTTTCATTATTATGAATATATAGCCTTAGTCGATGAAACAAATAGGTAAAATTAAGTATAAGAAGCTAAATATTATATTATATAATTTCTTAATAATTTATTATATAATTTCTTAATATTTTATAATTTGCTTAATAAATATAATATGAATTTATATTATTTTATTATTATTAAGTAATTAATTATCATAAATTTATTTAATCTTTACAATTCGTTCTTTTTCGTAGGTTTTATAATTGTAATCAATTCAATTTCGAAATATAAGTCAGTATATGGAAGAATATAATCATTTTTTTTCTGATCACCATAGGCATATTTATAAGGACAAAACATAAAAATCTTTGTACCTAAGCTTAAATATCTAAAAAATTGTGATTGACATTGTATAATTGCGTTTAATTCATATGTAAATTTTAATGGAGTTATACCATTACTAGTTTCTTTGAGAACTAGATTTCCTTCCGATGTTTTAAGAAATAAAGAATAATGATAATGAATATAATCCCCAAATTCTGGAAAAGTTTTTCCATCTCCTTCTTTTAAGTATTTAATTTGAAAAACATCTTCCATATCCTCTTTTGTATTAAGTCTTTTATTATGGTCATATAATGGTGGTATTATATCAACTAATTCAAATTCAAACTCTAAATTCGATTTAGGCTTAATTAATCTATTAGGAGAATAATCGTTATAAGCATACTTGTAAGGACAAACAAACTTAACTCTTTGTCCTTTCGACATAAATTTTAAAACATAAGTATGACATAGTAAAATACCTTCAGTGTCGACTCCCCAAAAGTAACTAAGAGGAGGAATAGTAGTATCTGACCTAGCAAATATTCTTTTATTTTTGTATAATCTACCAATAAAGTGATATGTAAGTCTATCTCCAAGTGAAGGAAAGGTTTTGTTATCTCCTTCTTTGAGAGTTTCTACTTTAAAAAACTTATTAACTTCTTCTTCGGTATTAAATACCTTGAGGTTTTCTACTATTATCTTTTTCTTTGATATACTTTTTTTATTGATTATATCCAATAATTCTATATCAAAAATCAAATTTGAGAATGGACCTATTGTGCTTGCTACCGGCATTTCTCTCATTGCGTAGTTATATGGACACCATATTCTGACTTTTTGACCAATACTCAATAACTTAACTGTATCTTCAACACATTTATACATTCTTATAAACCCTTCAACATTATTATCTTTAAAATTTATCCTAACAGGGTCTTTTTCTTTAGATCTCAAATATTCATTCATTTTAGAATCATAGCCCGTAATTTGAATAACAACATAATCTTCTCTTTCATAAAATGTTGAATTATCACCATAAGTTATGTTTTCTAATCTGAAAATTTGATTTAAGTCGTCAATATTAAGAAAATATTTTAAAGTGACGTTATTTTCAATTATCTGTTGTGAATAATATAGCGAAAATTTTAGAAATAAGAGGATTAGTATATACATTTTATGAAAAACCATATTTACTAATTTTAAATAATTAAATATATATATTATTATAACTTTAATAATTAATTGCACGTGGTTATTTATTGTTATAGCATATATTTATATTAAACTAAAGTTTAATAAAGATTAATAATGATTATATGTTTATAATACTTATTGATATTTAATAAGTGTTTATAGATGTTTTATATAGTTATATACATATATAAATTCTTTCTTAATATTTTATTATTTTAAGGTTCATATTTCAAATCTAATTTTCTTAAATATGATTTTAATCGGAATTTCCAATATAACTATCAAGAAGAAACTTAAAAAATAAGTTAATGTTAATATTGAGAACGATAACAAAACAACAGTAAAATCACTTAATACTAGCGAAAAGTCAAAATCATATATAATATAAAGAGTCATCGGAACCTGAATAAGTAATACAATGTAAAATAGCCTTGAAAAAGAAATCCAAAATGAATTGCTTAGGAACACCTTTAACCAAGTCGTGTTAAAAATTATAAATTTGAATATTAAGGCAAAAAACAATAATATTGTATAATTTCTACCAAGTGCTACTGCTATTTTCTCAATTACACTAAAAGTATCATTTATATCAGTTGAAAGCCAAAAATTGAAATTAGCATAAGCAATTGGAAATATAACAGATATAAGTAATACCAGAATTAAGTTTTGAATCTTTAAAGAAGTTCCAACAGATTTAATAATTATTCTAGAGTATATATAATGATCACTTTTTTTGTTAAAATTATAACTTTCTGCTGATGAAATAGAGACTCTTGATAATCTTGTATGTATTTCATTATAATTAAACTCATAAAATAGTACACCTGAGAATACTCCTACTAAATAATCACAATAATTTAACAGTATATATGATATATTATTCAGATCAAATAAAAATAAATCAATTTTCTCATTTCCTCTCTGCAATATTATAACTACTTTTGTTAATATAATAGCAAAGATACTAATTATAAATATCAATGAACCGATATTACTTCTTTTGTAGTAAATAGACAATAATATTCCAGAAACAACAAAGAAGGTCATTTCTACTGAGTAAACAAATGCACAGAAGTACAAAAAGTTAAAGAAAAAACTTAAGCTATTATTGAAAAATACTCCAATTAAACTGAATAAATGTAGATAAAACGGTTGATAACTATCACTAAGTATTGTAAAATAGGTAATCAAAGGCCCTTCACTTGAATTAAAGATTCCTATTACTTTTTCTATTTCGGTAATAAAAAAGAAGATCAATATGAAAAGTACATATCTATGAGTTTGTGGGACAAAGAAGTTAAATAGTCTTTTTATAAAACTACCATTAGGCTTTGAGTAAGAATTCATGTTGCTCATAAATTTGTATCCTAATATAAAACCGTTAACACTCCAAAACATACTAATTAAAAGAAATAGATTATACGCTAAAGTCATAAATGGCATATTCTTTGAGCTTATATCATTAAAATCTTCAATTTGCTTTTTAACATTCGGTGACTGTTCATAACACAATCTTAAAGTATAGAAATTATATATAAATAACATAAACGACTTTAACCCATTGAAAGGCATTAGAGAATTATCATTAATATACGACGAGTGGATTTTATTATTATTTTTTGAAGTTTTGAAGAGTCTTTCAAAGTTTTTATTAATATTAAACATATCAGATATAATAGAATAGTTACCTTTCTTCTTTTTATGTTTTGTTGAGTTGTCGTCTATTTCTTCATTAAACATTATAAAAAAACTATCGCTATTAGAGTCTCTATCATTAATTGTTGCATCTTTTCTTTTTTTATTTTTAAAACAACAACAAAATACCCAACAGCATTTTTGGTAAGTTGAGCCTGATTCTGAGTTTACTGTTTGTACATCCACTTCAGCATTATTAAAACTAACTGTTCTTTTTTGAGGGAAAAAACATAAGAAAACGTTTTTGATATCTTCTGTTGTAGGGAATATCATAAAGAAAAAGCTTAAAAACAAAAATACAAGAAAAGTTATACCGAATATGTATAATATGATATTGTGATCTTTACTAATGTTTTCTGCTGCTCTTGCTGAGATACTATCAGAGAAAACATTATAGTAATTTGTGGGAGTTAGG
>Ga0100378_1005305_pt1 | contig 11852 bp, 13 predicted proteins | sample CryGeymeta201502_FD_81535 | JGI IMG/M metagenome (GOLD analysis project Ga0100378, IMG submission 81535) | Groundwater microbial communities from Crystal Geyser aquifers in Utah, USA - Crystal Geyser metaG 2015-02 | ecosystem: Environmental > Aquatic > Deep subsurface > Groundwater | place: USA...
ATATAACATGATATATAACCCTTAACAAACTTAATCCACTTAATTCATTAACAAATATACCATCATTAACCATCACTATTATTAACTTTATAGCGAGTCTGGACTCAGCATTATTTTTCTGGTGATATTCCTACGGGGCGTACAAACCACGGAGCAGTAATTTACGAGACTAAAATAATCATCTTTGGTGGTTATACTGAAAGAGGATATGACAATAGTTTATTTATTATTGATTTGGAAAACGAAAAATATACTACACAGAAGACATTAGGAACAGTACCAACTCCAAGAGAAAACTTTGTTTTTATAATTGTTAACGCAAGAATATGGCTATTTGGAGGATTCCAAGAAGGTGGAGCTCTAGGGGATTTCTTTAGTATAGACATATTTTCGTGGACTTGGATTGAAGTAATAGCAAATGGAAATGCACCAAGTAAAAGACATGGCTCATCAGGTGTTAGAGTTGGAAACAAAATATATATATTCGGTGGATGTGATTATCATCAAAAGATGTGTTATGCAGATGGGTATTATTTTGATACTGAAAGTATGTGGTGGGCTAAATTGCCAGAGTTATCAAGAAAGTAAATTATATAATATTATTTATGTTTAATGATTCTTAATCTATTTTGTTAATTTATTAATTTATTCATTAGAGAAAATTATTACGGCAGAGGAGAAGATACAGTTGTCATCTACAGAGGACTACTTTACAGATTTGGAGGTTGTCAATTATTAAATATATGTTTTAATCAAGTTAGAGTAATGAAACTTGAAGAAATGTGTCAAAATTCCTGTTCAAATAACGGAGAATGTGATAAAGTTATAGGATGTAAATGTGAAGAAGGATTTATAGAACATGATTGCTCAATCAAAATTAAATGTTATAAAGATTGCAATAATAACGGAATTTGTCATAATAATGGAAGGTGCGGGTGCTATCCTGGGTGGACTGGTAGTCTTTGTGAGATGAAAATCCCATGTAGGAATAATTGCACTTCAACAGTAAATGGAGTATGTCAAAAAGATAAAACATGCAAGTGTAATAAAGGATATAGTGGAAGAGACTGTGGAGATAACGATAAAGTAAGAAAGAAAGATGAATATGAATCATTACTACAAGTAGGAGATAAAGTTGATAAGATTAAAACAAACTGTAAAAATAATTGCTCTGGGAATGGAATTTGTAATGAAAAAACAAAGAACTGTAGCTGTAAAGATGAATTTATAGGAGATGACTGTTCAATAAATCTATTTAAGTCAATGAATATTAATTTAGAATCATTTAAGAAAGAGTATATCAAAAGAGATAAAAAAGTAATAGCAAATAAAACAAATGTTGTTAAGGATGAGAGTAAAGTAAAGAGAGACGGGAATAGAATAAATAAACTTAAAAATAAAAGTAATTTAAAATTGGCAAAAGCAACTGCGAAGGTAAATTAAATATATAAAGTTAAAGTTATTTAATACTTAATATATACTTAATAAAATATAGAAATGGATTAGATCTGAATATGCGTTAGCGCATCTTAAGAAAAATAATAATAAGAATAAATATGTAGTAGTTCTTAATAGCAATTTAATTTCAAATAATACATCAAATTCAACTAGTGTAAATTCAAAACCAAAATCAGAAGAAGAAAAACTAATTGTAATTTTTGATAACAATGTTTATTAAAGCTTAATATTTAATTTTTATTATTAATTATACTTTATTAGGACCAAAATTCAAAAAACAAACTTTGCTTAAACAATTGTAGTGGAAATGGACAATGCGAAAATGGAAAATGTATTTGCAATACTGGTAAGAATAGTTATATGACTTATATTACTAACATAATTTATTATTTTAATTAATTTAGGTTATACATCAAATGATTGTTCAGCCAAAAGTAATATTTCATCGAGCATTCTAACTAATCTATTATACTTTATATTAGGGCTATTTGTTGTATCTGTTGGCTATTTCTTTTATAAACTTTAAATATCAACTAAGCATTTAAACTATATATTATATTAAACTATATTATGATATTATTAATATTAAACAACTAAAGTTATATAAAGTAATAGTTATAAATCATATATACTTAAATTATATTAATAATATATTATATTAGCACTAAAAGCTTAACAACAACAAAATCAAAATTGATGTTACATTAATGTTAATTTAACCTTTAATAATATTTAATTATTATTTAATTAGAATACATGTTTAGCTTTAAAATACCATCACATAAATTTGCCTAATAAATCTAATTTAATAAATCTATTAAACTCATTAGCCTAGACTTTTCCTGTTTACTAGTCAAATTTATTTTTTGAGATAAATGTTCTTTAATTTCGGCTTTTTCTTCCGGCTTCATAGTATCAATAGCCTTTTGAAGTACATACATTCCGAATTTATTTTTAATCAAACTAGCTATCTTAGTCGAGTTAAATAACTCTTTAAGCATGCTTTTCCTTAAGTTCTATAATGTATAAAATTATATTATTGTTTTATAAAAACATACCGAATCTACTATATCTAGAGATTTCTCAATTACATTAGAGGAAAATTTTTGCATTGAGAGACTACTAATATTGTTTAAGACTATTTTAAAAATCTCTCTACAGTCTTCTTTACTCCAATTATCAAAAATGTGTTGAATAATATAGTTTCCAAATGGATTTTGGAGTATGTCTAAGCAATGTTTTTCAATCTTTTCAAGGATTAAGGTTTTAATTGCTTTGTCTGTGTTTCCGTTTATGAATTTCTTAATCTATTTATGTGTTAGTGATAATATGATAATATGATAATGTGATAATGTGATAATGTGATAATGTGATAAAGTGTTTATAAATATAAAATTTTAATTGAAAACTTACAACACAAACTCCATTTGAATCAAGAACTAGTCGTTCTAAGTTTGCCAAAATTATATTATTAATGCTTTTTCTGTTCTCTTCTTTGATTGAGAAGATAATTTTCTGAATAACATGAGTACCATTTACATCCTAAATAAAGTATTAATTAACGATAAATTAAAATAATATATAACGTTTATTATTTAATATTTAATAAGAAAATTATTCTTTACCAATGATAGTCTTATAATATCTTTTGCGTCTTTAATAGCTTCCATTACTAAGCTTTCTTCTGGCATATTCATAAGTTCCATTAATGACTGCATTGAGTGAGTCCCTGAGATATTGCAAGAAATAGAAACAAAGTCTTGTTTGATCTAAAATAAATTAATATATTGTTTCGTTTATATATAACACTTACATGTTTTAATATAAAAACCCTTTGCTCTGAAATACAGCATTGAAATAACTTTTGGCTGAAGTAGTTACCATACAAATTACTCATTAGATCTTTAAAATTATCCTTTAATTGGTCTAATATAAAGTTTAAACTTTCTGGTGAAATGTTGTTTAGTTGCTTTTGAAGTATTCTAAAATAAATATAAGTTTGCAATTAATTATAGTAGATGTGTTAATTTTTAATATTAGTTATATTAGATATATATTTACCTTGAACCTCTTTGAGTTTTAATAAATTCATGAAGATTGCAATCTAGTCCGTTAACTAGACGTTCAATGTCGTTATTTTCATTCTCTTCATAGTCTAGTTTAAGATTTTCTTGTAAATCTAATTTTTTATTTTGAATAGTTTTCTTTATGTAGTTTTTGTTAATGTTTGGTAGTGATTCTGAAACAGACTTCTTAGTAAGTATATTATTTGGATTGCTAGGAAAATCATCATAATTATTAAAATCATTTGCAGAATGTTTTTTGTTTAGTAAAAAATTTGTCAGTTTATCAGTATTATTAATAGAATTTGATGAGTCATTTGTTGTAGAAGAATTTTTATTTGAGTTAGGAGAACTATAATTATAATAAATTTTATTATTCGTATTAATGTTATAGTTGTTAATCTGTAAAGGAGGTTTGTATTCATTATCTTGATAAACATAATTATTATTATATAAATAATTATTGTTTGGGTTAACAAACATTTGAAAGTTAAAAGGATTGCTTGGGTTATAATTTGTCTTTTGATTAATGGAATTAGGATTATTTTTTTTCTGTGATTGTCTTTGCATTTCTTTTTGATATTGAATTAAATTATAGTAGTAGTTCTGCATAGCATAAGGATTACTATATGGTAATCGTTTATTTCCGAGACTGTCTTGATTAACTTGATTAACTTGATTAACTTGATTAACTTGATTGACTTGGTTAACTTGATTAACTTGATTTCCTTGATTAAGTTGGTTAACTTGATTAACTTGGTAAACTTGTTGTTGTTTCACTGGAGAAAAAATTTTATTAATTTGATTAATCCCATTATTATTATTATTATTTACATTATCTACTCTTACGTCTAATTCTACTTTACTTAATTTGTTTTGATGATCACCGTTGATATTTACATTTAATATTTCAGTTGGTTTGGTATAAGTGCTAGTAGAATTATTTGGAAAGTTATTATAAACATTATTGTTAAAGTAATTATAATTATTACTATAAGGAGTCTGTGAATCCTGCTCTTCTAAATACTTATTATTGTCTATATTTAATCCTTCAAAGTCAAGATCACCAGTCTCTAAATCATTATTTACATTATTCGAATCAATATCAAGGAAATTAGGTAAAAAATAATCTTTTGAATTAGGATTTTCAGTAAAATGATTCTCGTTATCCATATTTAAAAATAAATATTAAATTTTTAATTTACTTACTTAAGTAAAGATTATGTACTATTATGGAAAAATTATGGTATCAAATAATTATATAATTAATAATTAAAAATTGACAGTCAATTGTTAATAATAATAATTTATAAGTTTATAATATATTATTAAAGTATTAAATATAATATGTAAATTTATTATAAATATTCTTCATATAAATATTATTTATTTCAATTTTTTAGTTTTACTTTGTTAATTCTTTAAAAAATAACATATAAAAAATAGCTATATCACTATATATTTACTTACCAGTGAATCATAAGATAGTCTCAAAAATAAATTTAATAATCACTACAAATAGTTATCCATAAATCTCTAATAAATCTCTAATAAATATTTTAAGACTTAAATACAATTTTATACTAAATACTAAATACTATATATATTTACACATAAATTATTAAGAATTAAATATATTATTATTTTATAATTTTTATAAAATGGATGAAGAATTAAGGTATTAATACTACTATATTATAACATATTATCTTATAAAACAATAACAATAGTAATTCTGAAAGTGAATACTCTGTTACAATTCATAATGTTCCTGATAGTAACAATTCGAATAATTTAGATGGTCCAATTAATAATATAAATTTTGAACTATTTCAACAGAATAACAATGATGAAATGTTAAATGATTACTATTCTATATCTTCTCCTACTTCTTCACAAATAACTTCTCCTAACTCTAGTAATAGTGGAAATAATAACAATATTAATAATAATATATCAACAGCTAATGATAATCTACTAAATTTTAGGAGAGATGTAGATCATCATTATAATCTTTTTAATACGAGGTATAATATTTTTAAAATAATATAAAATTATAATCATATATTAATCAAACAATATAGAAATGAAAGAACTAATAGAAGTGAAACACAGCCATATAATTCTTTGCCTTTAAGAGAAAATCGTTATGGATTATTGAGTCTCTTGGCGATGGCTTCAAGCCCACTTCTTGGAGAAAATAATGTAGAAAGTAATACAGAAAATACTAATAATAATAACACAAACACAAATAATTTTGATAATAATTATCTTAATAGTCTTAATACTGATTTTCTATATTCTTATAATCAAGGATTTACATTAACCCAGCTTAATAGGGAAGAGTTAGGTATTTTTAGAGATGAACATTTAAATAGAAACAATGATAACTTATACACAACTACAATTGTCGATTCAAATAAACAAAATAGTAATCATTTTAATCAGTTTAATCCCATAATTAATATATCTAATATCTTAAATATTCATATACTAATACTCTAATATTATTTTTTTATTAAAGGGTTGAACATAAAAAAACATGGTAGACTACTTGTTTTAGTATTCGAAAGACTAATTAAGAAGGGAATCATAGTAATTAGAAGAAATGACAAAATAACAATTGGGAAATTCTTTCTAGCTTACTTTGATAGTTATGTGTCTGAAAAAAAGGTAATTTAACATAATGAATAAACTAACATAATTTAACTTAATGAATATAATTAATATAATGAACATAATTATACATATTAATTTAATAGAATACGCATCGTCATTTATTGAACATAACAAAATTTATGAATTGTTTACCTAGTATCTCAAAACTTGTTATTTATACTAATAGAATTGATTTCAATAAAGAAGTCCACAACAATGACATTATCCTCATAAAATTTATAATAGAAATATATAGACACTACTTACGAGAATTTGATATTCCATATCGAAAGGTAAATATTGAATGATTAATATTAATATATTTATTATTAGGATGTTAAGTATCGATTTTATAAATTAGCTTTATTATTCTACCAAAAACTAAACTCAAATAATCAAGCCTTTATTACAGAAAAAATATATGACTTAATTTCTTCAACAACTGCATTTAACTATTTTTTTCAAAAATACGACATAGATTACTCGAAATCAAAAGAAGAATCAATAATTTATTACGAAAATGAACTGAAAAACATCGACAATTTATCTTCAGGCGTAGACAATAGTTTTTTTATCAAATAAGACCTTAAAATGCTATAAGAGGTTTGGGTGTTTAATTTGTGATTGTTATTGAAATTAGACTTAGATTTAACTTATGCAAGCTGACTATAAATTCATTTTTTTAATTTTAATTATAAAATAGTAAGATTATAAAATATAGTATATAATACTAATAAACTAACTTAAAAATGTTTATACAATTTTATATTTAGTAAATTTTATTTAAATAATTATATATATTATTCTCTAAATCTTAATTTCTACATATCGTCGTCCATATTATTATTATTATCATAAACTTCATTCATTTCATTCTCATTATCTTCTAAGATTTCATTATCTCTAATATTAATAGATAAATTAGATCAATATTTATTATATTATTATTAAATATAATTCAAACTTACATCATGTTATTTCTATTATCACCTCCACCATGGCTTGATTGTAAATTATTTGATTGATTCACTCCAATTATTCCTGAACCAGACATACCTGATTGATAATTTTCTCTATCATTCCTTTCTATCCTTTCGTTTCTATCACTTCTATCATTCCTATCGTTTTGTTCATTTCTTTCAAAAAATAGTAATATATCCTTAAATAATAAATTAATATCAGTGCTAATTGGAATTTCTTTTTCTAAAACATCTCTTAATGCAACTTTTAATGATAATTTTTGTGAATTTTTATCTTTATATGATTCGGCAATAGACTCTAGCGACATTTTTTCTAATATTTCCTTTTCGACTGTTTTTCTGACCATGACATTTTCATCGAATAAACCTATAACAAGTGTTCTTAGAGAAGTAGGACCGATTTCAGCTAGTATGATTAAATTAAGTAAATTAGAAATTTAGTATTATATCATGTTAGACTTACCTAAACCTATAGCGCACTGAGCTCTCACTATTGGGTTAGAGTCTTTTGAGATCCCTTCTATGAATAATAACTCTCCTTGAGGACCTAAATCTCTAATACATCCTATAGCATACTAAACGTTATTATAAAATAAGTACAGATTGAATTTCAGCTTCTTTATCTCGTAAGAATTTATAATAAAATGGTAGTATATGTCTAGTTTTTAAATATGTTATTTCTTCAGTTGATTTTGATTGTAATACTCTTAAAGCATATAGAGCACTTTTTCTTATATTTGGAACTAGACTCCTAAGATAAAATAAATTCATATATTAATTGGTGTTAATAATGTTTACTGTCCAGCTTTATATAATATTTCAACTATAAAATCTATATTAGGACTATTTATGCTTAATAATGCGAATGCTCTTGTTACTACAGATTTAATTTTGTATTGTGAGTCAGGCTCATTCTTCATTATACGAATTAAGTATTCTTCGCCTTCGTTTCCTAATTTGACCTAAAGATTAATTGTAATTAATTAAATATTAGTTGTTAGATATTAGTTGTTTTAAAGAAAATTACTTACAATTGTGTCTGCAATAACATTTTTATTTATTGCTGATTCTTTTAATAATTTTCCGAGAATAGGGAGTGCTAGTCTAGCTGATTTTTCACAGAAAAGACTAAGTGTGTACATACTAGCAGCTTTTATTTTCCACATATTTGATTTTATTCCTTCTATCATATGTGGTATAACTAAATTTGGATCACATGCATGGGCCAAAGTCCCAACAGCCCAAATTGCCTTCGCTCTTACTTCAGTATCGTCATCTTTACATGCATGAATCAAACTATCAATAGTAAGTAATCCTTCAGGAACTGCTATATTTCCAATAGAGCTCAAGGTAGTTAATTTTAAAATATTATTATAATCCTTTAAGCAATAAGCTAATGCTTTCATTACTTCTTCATTTATATATAATTTCTGATTATTAAACATATTATTAGGATCTATTGAATTATTCATATTTTGATCTAAAGAAAAGAAGTCAACATATTTTGATAAATGTTCTGAGTCTATTTTTGAAAAGTCTATATAGTCACAAGTATTTAATTTTCCACTATGAATAATTTTTGGATTTGTATGAGGTATGTTAACAAGAACCATTCTTTGGAGAGCTGCTAAGAAGTCTCTTGAGTTAACTAAGAGGAAGTCTTGATTTTCAGGTTTTTCTAATAGTTTTAATTCATCATCCTCAGTTTCGAATACAACTGGAGTTACTTTTCCTAAAAAATATGTTATGTTAATGTCAGTAATTAATGCTTTTTAAACTAAACTTCCAAGAATAAGAATACATATTTATTTTATTAAAGTTTTATAACTAATTAACTTACCAAAATAAGTACAAAAACTTCCTGGTAAAGATCTGGTTACTGAATAATTATCATTATTATCTAAACGCATAGAGATGTATTTTGGTTGGGCAGATATTCTATATTGTAATACAGAAGCAATAGCAGATCTTATATTAGCATCTTTATTTGCTCTTAGTTCATTTATTAAAACTTTTTCTCCTATTTGACCGCTTGTTCTTAAAGTACTAAAATTGAAATAAAATTAATGAATTATTTATTGTTTTATTGTTTGAGTGTTGTGTTTTGTATTTATTACCTGCATAATAATATCTTTTCAATACGTTGGTTAGAAAATAACTTAGATAGTGATATAATAGCTTCTGTCTCTCCTACTAAATCGTGCATTCTATTGAGGGCAGCTAGTGCTGCTTGACGTCTGTCGGCATTATTACCCATAACTTCATTCATAAGTGCTTTAATTATTAGATTTTTCTAAAATTATAAAATGGTATTGAGCTTTAGTATCATTACCTGTATATGGGGAGTATTTAGTAAACTTTGTAAAATATAACTTTGGAATTCTGTATAGTCCTTAGAGGCTAATTGGACTAAAGTCTAGTAATAATTTAATAATTTAGTTATTATATTAAGTAATAATTAGAAATATTAAGTAAATTACTTACTTGTAAACCATCGATTTCCATAGACATTATGCAGTTAAAAGCAGATCTTTGTAAATTATGGTAGTTAAAGTCTGTTAAAAACATACATATTAAACTCATATTTTCAAGAATGATATCATTAGGCGCAAATAATTCTATTGTTATGTTAAAGTATTAAAAAATAACTTACGTAATATCTCTAAACAAACAACTAAAAATAATTCTTCTTGTAATTCATAATTTTGTAATAGATTTATAACTTTCTCTAAGACTTGTTGTTTCAATTCATCAACGAAATCATTTTTCTTTAAGCACAAATACAATGCTACAATAGCTCCTAATCTTACTGTTCTTCTAAGATCTGAAGTATTTTCCAAAAATTTTATTAGCTTTTCTTCCAGTGAAAGTCTATCAAAAACAGGCTCTATACACACCATAATACTCTCAAGACCTTCAAAGTATTTTTCTAATGTGGCTTCTAAACCTCCTTGTGAAATGTTATTGAAATTCATTTTTTGTTCTGGGAAGTTAACATTGTCACTATTTATATTATTTATTATTAAACTTTCTCTGTCTGTTACATAATCATTTATTTTTTTACCAGTTGGAGAACATAAAGAAAAGTTAACATCTAAAACATCAGATAGAACAAAGTCAGAATTCTTTCGTCCTTTTGAGAACTGTTTGTTGAAATTGTTTTTGGAGTCTTTTAGTTTTATGTTTGATTCGCTACCACCACAGTAAACGTTATTGTAGATTGAATGTCCGAGTGAATTATTATGAATAACATTCTCTTGAAACGTTTTTTGATTTTCCTCTTCCATTCCTCCATAACCTTCATATAAATTATCAGTACTTTGTTTAAATATTGGAATACTAACAGGAGATTTTATTCTTGATAAAGACTTATCTAATACATCTAAGTTTCTATCATGGCCAGTATGTGTTTTAATATAGTTTTTATCTTTATTTAGCTGATCTTCTGCTAATAACCTATAATCTATTTCTGAATGGTATTTATGGCATTTTTTATTTTTGTATAAGCAAAAAGGATCATGAATTGGTATTACTTGTTTTTTCTTTTCGATTACTCTTGACATGTTGTTACTATTGTTATTGTCATTAATATTTAAATGAGTTTTAGAGTAGATACCGGAAAAAGAGTTTCCGCTGTTATTTCTTTTGTGAATGTTTTTGCTACTTTGATTGTTATAATTATTATTTTCCAATCCTAACAAACTATTATTTTTCTTATGCATTCCTTCTGCTTTTATTAACGACGAATTTGATTGATTCTTATCAAATACTATTTGATTCTTATTCTTTCTTAAACTTCTAAGACTTTCAATATTACCTTTTTGGGGTGAAATCGCACCAGATGCTATATTTGACCCAAATAATGGTAAATTTAACTTTTTCTTAACTTCTTCTGGGATTTTATTTAAATTGTTTAAACTTAAGGAATTAATTGATTTCTTATCATTTTCATAAAAATTATTGCCTGATTGCTTTTTACGCTCTGATTCTCGAAATAATGTATCAGTTGAAGCTTTGTGATTCTGTTCAAACTCATAGCGATTTTGTAGATGGAGAGGATTTGGATTAGGGGTTCTCTTATTGTTTTTAACAGAGTCCATTTTGTTATATTAATTTAAAATAATTTAATTTTGTTATTTAGTTTATTAATAAGTTTATTTATTATGTAGTTTAGTTATTGTGTAGTTTAATAAAGGAAATTAAAGTAATTTATTAAAGCTTATTTTAAATTATTTATAAATTAATTAAATAAATTCAAAAATGAACATTTTGAATATTAAAAACTTACTACAACTAATATTGAACTTAAATTACTCATTTAATATCATTTGCTTACTACTCTCATCATTTCTTATATGTTCAATAAATACTACTTCTTCAATACTAACATCGGCAACTGATACTGCTACGACAACTACAACTAGTCTTAATATTCCTATTCTTTATAACGGAATATTAAAAAAATATTACGTTAACGACGCTTCTTCAAATGAAACTGACGCAGAAATGTTATTTATTGAACTGCTATTTAATGATACTAAATTTAATTCAAATACAGTCTTTTCAGATGATACATCTACAACATCAGCTATTAAAATTAAAGCAAATTCTTATTATGATATTAATGTTTTTTGGTTTGGGAACTATACAGCACATAATTTTACTTCGGGATTATTTTATGCGGTAGGACAGA
>Ga0100378_1005311_pt1 | contig 11844 bp, 11 predicted proteins | sample CryGeymeta201502_FD_81535 | JGI IMG/M metagenome (GOLD analysis project Ga0100378, IMG submission 81535) | Groundwater microbial communities from Crystal Geyser aquifers in Utah, USA - Crystal Geyser metaG 2015-02 | ecosystem: Environmental > Aquatic > Deep subsurface > Groundwater | place: USA...
CATTCCATTCGACGCTGGATGGGCCTGTCCTGAGCGAAGTCGAAGGATGGCGCTCACGTGGTTAATTCTGGGCGGGCTGGCGCTCACGCATTATCGCGTCCTGATTTTTGCGGTTCTCTTTTTCGGGACGTTTTTTATGCTGCGCGCCACAAGGGATACCTGGCGTGCGCTCCTTTCCCGGACCTTTTGGCTGGGCGCCGGAGCCGGACTGCTTTTTCTGCCCTGGTTCATTCATACCTTCGCTGGCAGGATTTTGCTTATCTTTTCCACGCAGTTGAGCACACCCGCTGTGGCAGTTCCAATCTCGACCCAACAATATAACGCCATCGGAACCTTATCCTCCTACCTGCCGATGGCGCTCTGGTGGCTCTTGCCTGTGAGCGTTATTTGGGGCCTGTGGCGGCGGAACAAAGGCGTGGCGCTGATCGGCTTGTGGTCGTTTCTGACCCTGCTGGCGGCCAACCCACAATGGCTGCGCCTGCCGGGAGAGGGGGCGCTCAGTAACTTTGCCGTATTTATCGCCGCCTACATCCCGGTCAGTGTGCTGGCCGGCTATCTGCTGGGACAGGTTGTAAGTTATCCGTCGAAAGTTAAAAGTAAATCCAATTTCCTGACGATTACTTTATTGGTTTTGGTGTTGGCCATTGGCGCATGGGGTACGCGTCAGCGATTGCGCGATTTCAATGTCATGGCGGGCGCTCTGGCAACGCGTCCCGATATCCGCGCGACAGAATGGATTCAGGAGAATACACCTCAGAATGCGCGGTTTTTGGTAAACTCTTTCTTTGCTTATGGAGATACAGTCATCGTTGGATCAGATGGCGGCTGGTGGCTGCCGCTTCTGTCGCAACGACAGACGACACTGCCCCCGCTCACTTACGGTTCCGAAGGAGGCCCGCACCCGGACTATATTCAGTGGATAAACGCGCTGACCACCGAGATTCAAAACAAGGGGATCGCGCATCCCGACGTACTGGCTCTTCTACGCGCGCGCGGCATCACGTACGTGTATATAGGTCAGAGGCAGGGACGGGTGAACTATGGCGGACCGTATGTGCTTGACCCGCAACAACTGCTTGCTGACCCAAATTTCCGTTTGGCATATCATCAGGATCGCGTATGGATATTCCAAATCCAGCAGACGCCATGATGACCCAGGATCAACCTATGATCGTATGCTATTTTGGAACCTACCGCCGGGAATATTCCCGCAACCAAATTATGATCGAAGGCTTGCGCCGCAACGGCGTTGAGGTGGTTGAATGTCACGAAACATTGTGGCATAGCGTAGAAGACCGTGTGCAAACGGTGAGTGGTGGCTGGTCGCGACCCGTTTTTTGGTGGCGGGTGTTGCGGACGTATTTTCGCTTATTATTACAATACAGGCGGGTAGGGAAGTATGACGTTCTGATTGTGGGATATCCCGGCCAGTTTGATGTTTTTCTGGCTCGATTTTTGAGTTGGCTGCACCGTAAGCCCTTGGTTTGGGATGTTTTCATGTCAATTTATTTGATTACCTTGGAACGTGGGTTGGATAAGCGCAGCCGGTTTACGATTGACCTGTTGCGCCGCTTGGAATGGGTCGCCTGCCGCCTGCCTGACCGATTGATTCTCGACACGTCTGAATATGTCGCCTGGTTCGGGAAAACGCATGGTGTCCCCACGCAGCGATTTCGGCTGGTTCCTACCGGTGCAGATGACCGCGTCTTTTATCCCATCCTCTTACCAATGCCAGAAAGCCACACTTTCTGCGTGATCTATTACGGTACATTTATCCGCAATCATGGTGTTAATCACATCGTCGAAGCTGCCCGGCTGCTGGCGGATGATTCCTCCATCCGGTTTGAATTTATTGGTGATGGGCCTGAACGTGAAAAAGCGCAGGAAATCGCCAATCGCTATCATCTGAGCAATGTCACCTTCGTGGAATGGCTGGAAAAAACTGAACTGGTGAAGCGGGTGGTGCAGGCGGATGTCTGTCTGGGAGCTTTCGGAACTACACCGCAATCGCTGTTGACGGTGCAAAATAAAATCTACGAAGGTCTGGCAATGGCGAGACCGGTCATTACCGGCGATTCGCCCGCCGTCCGGCAAGCGCTAATCCACGGTGAACAGGTTTACCTATGTAAACGTGAAAACCCCCTATCTTTGGCTGAGGCTATTAGAACGCTAAAGAGCAACCCAGATTTGTGCCGGCGCTTGGGGCAAAATGGTCATCGTTTTTTTTGCGACAAGTTTGATATAAACCATGTCGGCCAGATCTTCGCATCCCATATGGATGAGTTGTTGTTCCAATGAAGGTGTTGTTTCTACTCACCCAGGATTTGGAAAGTCCCAGTGGATTAGGGCGATATTATCCATTAGCGCGGGAATTAACACACCTTGGTCATCAGGTGACCATTGCCGCATTGCACTCTAATTATCGAAGTCTTGAGAATCATTGCTTTGAAGTTGATGGGGTGCGCGTATGGTATGTAGCTCCCATGCATGTAAGTAAGATCGGGAATGTAAAAAGTTACTATCCGGCCTCTAAATTGCTTTTATTAACTGCATGGGCCACGTGGCAACTCATTCGTGCCGTGTTGACCATCCCGGCAGATATCGTGCATATTGGCAAACCTCATCCAATGAATAGTCTGGCGGGTCTGATTGCCAAATATCTACGAGGCCGACAGGTCTATCTGGATTGCGACGACTCTGAAACTGGTGCGGGGCATTTCAGTTCGCGCTGGCAAAAGATGGGGGTTGAATTCTTTGAGAAGAAAATGCCCTTTTGGGTGGATTTTATCACTACCCATACCTATTTCAATCGTGGCCGGATTGTCGGCAGCGGAGTTTCTCCAGAGCGGGTATTCTATTTGCCCAATGGCGTAGACCGAACCCGTTTTATCCCACCCGCACCTGCAACTCTGCAGGAATTAAGAAATCAACTAGGGTTGAAAGGGAAAAAGGTAGTTCTATTTTTAGGGAGTCTTAGCCGTCCTAGTCATCCGGTAGATTTATTATTGGAAGCCTTTAAGCAAGTTAGTCAGGCAGAACCATTGGCCCGATTGTTACTGGTCGGTGGAGGTGAGGATTACGATTACCTTGTTACACAGGTTCAGCAAATGGGACTGAGCGATGTTGTGCTCCTCCCTGGGCGTGTTTCGCCAGATCAGGTGGTACTCTACTATCACCTGGCGGATGTCTCAGTAGACCCGGTGCGTGACGACGATGCGGCTCGGGGCCGCTCTCCGCTCAAACTATTTGAAAGCTGGGCCTGCGGTGTTCCTTTCGTTTCGGCAGATGTTGGAGACCGACAGAGGTTACTTGGCTCTCCGCCCGCGGGGCTGCTGGCCCAACCCGGCGATGCAGAATCCCTGGCAAACGCCATCCATCAAATCCTATCAGACCCAGGAATGGCTGAAACCTTCCGGCGGCGCGGCTTGGAGCGGGTCGGGGCGTATTATTGGGATCAATTGGCAGTGGAGTTGGAAATGATGTATCAGCAAACGCTGGAGAAAAAGTTGATTCGCACCCCGTCCTGACGGTCAATGTCAGGAAAAATCACCCTCCACGACATAGATGATGCAGCTCAACCGCAGGAACGTCGTACAAAATATCGCCGCGCTGTTCTCCGGGTCAATGGTGGCCCAGGGGATGATGGCGCTGGCTCTGTTGCTCACGGCGCGGCAGCTCGGTGCGGCCACCTACGGACAGTACGCCTCCTGCTTCATCCTCGCCAGTTTCACTTCCATCGTCTTCAGTCTGGGGCTGGATATCTGGCTGCTACAGGAAGGAGGACGCAACCCGGCGCAGTTGGCAGAGGCGGTGGGCAGTGTGCTGGCAATCAAGCTGGCGCTGGGATTGGGTTGGCTGGCAGCGATGCTAGCCTTATCTCAGTTTCTAGATTCGGTCACATTCCCGGCGGGCCTGCTGCAATTGGCCGTAATTTCTATCTGGCTGGATACGTTCTTCAGTACGCCGCTGACGGCCTTCAAAGCCTCGCTACGCAACCAGTTCACATCGTTGCTAGAAGGTGGGGCAGATACAGCTTGGTTTGCCGTTACGCTGGCGCTGATCGCGGCCGGGGAACGGCAGGCGGCGAATTTCATTTGGGCGCGCATTGCGGTGCAAGCGATATTTTTGGTAATCGCGCTGGCACTGGTGGGGCGCGTCGTGCGGCTGCATCCCAATCTCTCCACCGCCCGCCGTGCAGTGCGCGAAACGCTGCCCTTCGCCGCCTCAGAATTTTTGGCCTGGACCTCGATGCGGGTGGATGTGCTGATTGTGGCGCTCTTGCTGGGTGAAACAGAGGTGGGGCAGTATTCGCCGGCAGTGGGTATCATCAATGCCGCATTTCTCATCCCGGCAGCGGTGTATCTGGTGGTCACGCCAGTGTTGAGCAACCTGTTCGTGACCAACGTGCGGCAGGGGTGGCTGACGGCCAGGCGCAGCCTGCTGTTGCTACTGGCGGTGGGAGTGGCGATGTCGCTGGCGTTGTTCACGCTGGCAGTACCAGCAGTAGCGCTCTTGGGACAGAGTTTTAGTGGCTCGCGCCAGGTGCTGCAAATTCTCAGCGCTATTCTCTTCGTACACTCGCTCAGTTTCGGGCTGGCATCCATTCTTATTGCCGCAAATTTGCAGGCGCGGCGCATCGTGGTTCAGGTGGTCGCCGTGCTTGTCAACGTCTCGCTGAATTTGCTCGTCGTGCGCTGGGCGGGCATTCGCGGCGCGGCGGTGGTATATGTGATTACAGAGATGGTATTATTCAGCGGGTATGGCTGGCTGGCGTGGCAGCACTGGCGGCAGGCAGAGACTGGACGCAGATAATCGCGGATGAGATTGTCTGTTTCCCCCAAAAAAGAGGATGGATTCCATAATGGACTGGTTAAATTTTTTCTTTCTCAGTCGCCTGATAAGCGCGGCTTTCCGGCTTTCACACTTGGCTACACTCCCGGTGTGGGCGGCATTTTCCATCGCTCGGCCCGATCCGCGGCAACTCGGCTACGAGGATTTGCTGGCGATGCGTGCTCGCTACCCCGTTCAGATGCGGCAAATCCCCGAGAGCAGGCAACAGCACCAGGCCAAGTGGGCCGGGCGCGTCGCTAAAATCGCCCGTCTCTATGGGAGCAAAAGACTCCTCGAAGTCGGCTGCGGACACGGACTGGCTGCGACTATCCTGCAACAGGCCGGGTTCGATGTTACCGCCAACGACGTGGTCAATATCCTCGACCCGGCGACGCACCAGGCGGGTGTTAAATTCATTGAAGGTGATATCTGCCGGGGGCTGAACTACCCCGACGCGGCTTTCGACCTGGTTTTTTCGGTCAACTCTTTCGAGCATTTCAATGATCCCGCGGCCGCGTTGGACGAAATGCTGCGGATAACCCGCCCGGGTGGGCTGATCTACCTGACCTTCGACCCGCTGTATTACTCCCCTGGGGGCTGCACGCCGTACGCCGCCTGGGTTTCCCCTACCCGCAGATCCTGTTTCCTGAGACCACCATCCAGCGCTTCGTGGATGAAAAAGCCGCCGAGATCGCCGAAACCTATGACCCAACCTCGGATAAAACGCACATCAGCCCGCCGCTCAATCGCTGGAAGGTGGAACAGTTCCGCCAAATCTTCTGGCAACGGCGCGGGGCGCTGAAGATGATCGTCTACACCGAGCGGACGGCGCTCCAGGGCCTGGGCATGGTTGCTGCTCACGCCGGGTTGTTCAAAGCACACGCCCCGTCTTTCACGAGCCTGATCGTGAGCGGGATCAATCTGCTGGCGAGGAAGGTGTGACGGACATTTTGCTCATCAACGTTCATTCCTCACGCAACGCCGGGGACGCGGCGCTGACGCTGGCGACGCTCCAACAGTTGCGCCAGAACTTCCCCGGCTGCCGCATCACGCTGGCAATGGATGACCCCGACCAGCCAGATCCCGATGTGACCGTGGTTCCCTCACTCTTCGCCTGGGTCAAATCTACTGCCAGAGACGGGAGCACACGCTGGCGCAAGCCCGCCCTGCTCTGGCTGCCCTTCGCCACGCTGACGCCCCTGTTCTCCCGCCGCATCTTTCACCGCGTCTTCTTTGGTCTCACCCCCGCCGTCCTGCGCCCGCTGTTGCGCGCCTACCTGGATGCCGACCTGGTGGTGAGCAAACCCGGCGGGTTCCTGTATTCCTCCGGCCGGGGGCTGACGCTCGTAATCTCCGTGTTCATCCTCACCCTGGCGTGGCTGGCGGGCAAGCCGTTCTACGTTTTCCCGCAATCCATGGGGCCGCTGGTGCGCGCTTGGGAATGCCGGTTGCTGCGTTGGATTTTGGGCAAGGCGCGGGTGGTGATGGTGCGGGAAAAAGCCTCGCTCAACATGTTGAACCGCTGCCGCTTCACGCACCCACGCCTGCACCTGCTGCCGGATACGGCCTTCGCCTTCGAGGGCGCGCCGTTTGCGGAAGCCGATGCATGGCTGCGAAGTCAGGGGATTGATCCGGAGAAAGACCGGCCGCTGTTGGGACTGACTGCCATCCACTGGGGCGCGCAAAACCCCGGTTTTACCCGTCAAAGCGAGTACGAGGCGGCCTGCGCCGGGGCGGTGCGCCGTTTTTTGGAGGATCACGGCGGCAGGGTCATCCTGTTCCCCCAGGTTTGGGGGCCGACCGCCGCCCACGACGACCGCGTCCCTGCCCGGCGCATTGCCGCGCAACTGGCCGGTCTGAGCAACGCGGTGACGATGGTGGAACAACCGCTACCCCCGACCCTGCTCAAATCGGTCTATGGTCGGATGGATGTATTCATAGGGACACGAATGCACTCCAACATTTTTGCCCTGAGCGAGGGCGTACCCTGCCTGGCGATCGGTTACATGCACAAAACGCGGGGCATCGCCGAAATGGCGGGGATGGGTGAATGGGTGCTCGATATTGGCGACGTGACCTCAGGGGCACTGGCTGAAAAGCTGGAAGGGTTGTGGCAGGCGCGTCAGGCGGTACGCCAGGCCCTCCGCCGGGTTCTCCCATCCCTGGTAGAGCAGGCGCGCCAAGCGGGGAGGCTTGTGGCGTCAGACTTCGAAAGTCTGATAGATTAACATGGCTTCACACATAAGGATTTTGGAACTGATCAAAGACTTTGGCGTGGAGGGCGGAGGCGGCGGGGCCAGCCGCTTCTGCGTAGAGTTAAGCCAGCGCCTCGACCCGGCCCGCTTCGAGGTGAGTGTTTGCGGCCTGTGGGATACGGGCACGCCTTTCGAGCAGGAGCGCATTGCCCACCTGACGGAGCGCGGCATCCACGCCTTTGCTGCGGCGCGCTGGGATGAATCCAGCCCCTACGGCAGTTTCGTGCGGGCCTATTGGAGCTTGCATGCCGCGCTCAGAGCACAACCCGTATCAATCCTGCACAGCCATTCGGAGTTCGCCGATATGGCCGCCCTGTTGCTCAAAACGCTACCCAACCGGCCGGCCATCGTGCGCACAGTGCATAATGGCTTCCGGTTGGAATGGAAGAAACGCCCCTTGCGTCGCTGGTTGCTCTCGTATTTTCTCTACCCCCTGAATTTCGACCTGGAAATCGGTGTCAGCCAGAGCATTGTGGACAACCTGAACCGCCGTTTTTTGGCGCGGCTGTTGCAAAAAAAAGCGCGGCGTGTGTTCAACGGCATCAATTTGGATCGTTTTACCAACGTCCGCCAGGATATATTGGAAAAGCGGCGCTTCTTGGGGATTCCCGCTCAATCCAGGGTAGTGGGCAGCATAGGGCGACTGGCAGAGGAGAAGGGGTATCCGTTCTTGCTGGAGGCTTTCGCCCGGGTACTCGACTCGCACCCGGAGGTGTGTCTGCTCCTGGTGGGCGACGGCCCACTCGGCCCGGAATTGCGGGCACACGCCGAAACCCTGGGAATTGCATCTCACGTAGTCTTCGCCGGGTCTCAGACAGACATTGAAGCCATTCTCGCCGGTCTGGATTTATTTGTCTCTTCGTCTTTGTGGGAGGGACTTAGCACTGTCCTCCTCGAAAGCATGGCAGCCGGCACGCCAGTGGTGGCAACGGATATTGCCGGGACGAGAGAGATCATCCACCGCGGGCAGAACGGCTGGCTGGTTCCCCCGGCGGATGCCGCAGCGCTGGCGCAGGCTATCCGTGAGGCGCTGGAAAACGAAGCGACCCGCGAGCGTTTCGCGGGCCGTGCCAGAGAGGATGTGCGGGCTTTTTCGATTGGGGCAATCGCCGCCGGGCACGAGAAATTTTACGCCGTGCTACGGCCCGATTAAATTAGCCTTCAATTCGCCCAGGTCGGTAATTTTATCGGCAGCGAGGTCGAAGGCCTTTGCTCGCCCACTATCATCGGGGATGTTATAGTAAATCGTTTGCGGGTCGCCAATGGTCACCACGTATTTCTTGGGGTCTACATCGGTAATCACGAAATACCCCTGGTTGTCGGTATAAACGCCTGGGCTGAAGGCGGCATCCAGAACGAATGCACAACGGGATGGGTCGGGGCCGTCGCAAACAACCTCTGCCAGCCAGACAGCGGTATGCGGCAACGGCTTGCCATCTAGCGAGAGTACCCGCCCGGCAACGGTGGCTTTTCCCGAGGCCGGGGTGGGAAGCGGGGTTTTAGAATCATTGGTCGGAGAGGAGGCGTTGCAGGCAGTTACTAGAAAAAGCGCGAGGGTCAGGGCAATCCGCCATAATTTGGGTCTCATCATCATACTCCTTGGAAAAAGTTTTCTGGCTCTATCGTATCTCAACCCATTCAGAAACGCAATCCAGAAAGAATAACCCTTAAGAGTTATTGCCGGATGGGGTTGCGGCCTGTATACTGACAACAAGTTTCCAAGTCGGAAGCCAAAATCCCATTCCACCCAACAGGAGATCCCTTATGAAACTTCGATTAGTAACCGCCCTCGTCATCCTGGCCATCGCTTTTGCCGGTTTTATCCCGAATGTGCAGGCTCAGGCCTATTCGACCTCGTACACCACCTCAGTCACCTATCAAAATGTTGGCACGGCTGCCACGACTAGCCTCCAGGTGCTATTCTACGCCCTGCCTACAACCACAACGCCAATCACCATCACCCGTCCGAATCTGGCCGCCGGCGCGGGTACTTCTCTATATATCGGCTCCTTGGCCGAGATCAGCGCTGGCTTCCGCGGCTCCGCCGTCATGCAGTCCGACCAGCCCCTGCTGGCGACGCTGGTGCAACTGCCTCAGGGCTCCGCAACAGTGAAGAACCGCCCGCTGTCCAATGGTTTTTCTAGCGGCGCTGCGCAGTCGTTGATTGCAACCGTCATCAAGAATACCTATGACACCAACACGGTCTTCTCCGTCCAGAACGTGGACTCACAGACCAACAACATCGCCATCAAGTTCTACGACACCAGTGCGGCCCTGATTGACACCATCACGGCCTCCATCGAACCTGGCGCATCTTTCTATGTGGACGCGGGCTTGGAGGCCGGTCTGGGCGCTTCCTTCAACGGCTCTGCTGTCATCACCGCATTGCGCTCCGATCTCACTAACGGCAATATCATCAGCAGCGCCATGGAATTGGCAATCGTCGGCACCGGCAACAAGGCCTTTGAAGGCGTTGCTACCGGCTCGATGACGTTCTACATGCCCTCCGCTCTGTGCGAGGCCTTCGGCGGCACCAATACCGCTTACGCCGTGCAGAACACCAGCCTGACCACCGCAACGAATGTGACCGTGACCTATAGCAACGGCGCGACCGAGGCCCAAAACATCCTCCCCGGCGCCAAGAAGAGTTTCATAGCCTGCAATGCTGCTGGCATGGCCACTGGGTTTAGCGGCTCGGCCACCGTTGTCAGCGCTACCACCCCTGTTGTCGCCATTGGTAAAGCTTACGGCTTGGGCCTGTCCACCGCCTTCGTTGGCGCTTCCTCTGGTTCTGCACGTGTTGCCCTTCCTTATGTCCGCTGGGCTTCCAACGCCAACTGGGCCGCCGGTACGCAACAGCGCGTCAACCTGACCATCCAGAACGTTGGCGGTGCTGCCATCACTGGCGACATCCTCGTCCAGTATATTGACCGCGATGGCGTTGTGGTCGGCACGCACACCATCACCGCTGATCTGGCCGTGGGCGCCAAGACAAATTCCAACGCTACCAATGCTGGCCTGACCGAGTTCGGCGTTTACGCCGGCCCGCAGTACGGCGGCGGTGTGCTCGTCATTGCCCCGGCTGGCAGCCAGATTGCAGTGGTTGCTCGTGTCTCTACCCAGGTCTCGGCCGGCGTCTTTGCCTCAGAAGACTATAACGGTATGGCCGCTCCGTAGTCTTCCAGGCCCCATAACCTCACACTACAATACAAGGGAGATCTTGCGGTCTCCCTTGTATTTCTATTAAACCCAGACCGAGTAAATTTATGATTACTACGATTTCAAAATACGTTGCCCTGTTGAAAATTGGTCTCTACAATAGTCATCTGCTCTCGCTCGTGTGGGGCTTGAAAAACAGTAAAAAGACATATCTGACCACCCCAAAGTTGTGGAGCTTTGTGGAATGCGTGCGGCAGGCCAGGAAGAGGCATCCCGGCCGACCATTGCAGATCGCCGAATTCGGAGTCGGGCGTGGCGGTAGCGCAGTGGTATTGGCCTGGTTGGCCAACCGTTACGGTGGAACGCTGACTCTTTACGATATGTTTGGTCGCATCCCCTCCCCCGGCGAAAAAGACGGCGAGCAAGCCCAGAAGAGGTACAAGTTCATTATTGAAAATGAGAGCGGGGAATACTATGGCAATATCTCCAACCTGCTGGAGACTGTCAAACATGAATTGAGCGGCGTGTGTGATCTGGCTCAAGTGCAGTTCGTGCAAGGGAAGTACGAAGATACTCTCCCCCTCCAGCAACAAGCACGCGCCTTTGATTTCGTTCACATTGACTGCGATTGGTACGAAAGCTCGAAGACAGTATTGGCGTATCTGCAAAATAATCTTAACCGGGGGGCGATGCTGCAAGTGGACGATTATTCCAACTGGCAAGGTTCCCAATTGGCAACAGACGAGACAGAATGGCTGCGCGACTGCCGTAAGTGGCTGGTAGACGGCGCGTTAGTGGTGGATACCGCTATTTGATGATCACCGGTATTCCAACGGTATACACCGCCCGATAAGCCAGCATCACCCCTGCCTGATCCCCCTCGAGCGTGCCGCCAATAGCGTAAAGATATTCACCAAGAGAGATGAGCGCAATCTTATTCTTCGCTGAAACGGGAGGGGTCTCAAAGGCTTGCCATTCGTCCGTTTGGGACAAGTAGGCGATAAAGGAGAAGGTTTCTTCAGGCGCGGCACTGCCGAGAATGTATACGACATCGGCCACGCTGCCCACTCCGGGGTGGGCGCGGCTCGAGGGCATCGGTTCGAAACTCTCCCATGGATTATCCACACCTTCGCGGTTGGGGGTATAAGCTTCGTTGATGCCCAGTGCCTGCTCGCCTGCCGTTCCTCCAATCACGTAGATTTTTCCCCCGGCGATTGCCGCGCCTGCGAAACCGCGCGCGGTCGGCATCGGCGTACGCTCGATCCAGTTGTCCTGGCCGGGGTCGTACTCGTAGACGGTAGCCAGGAATTTTTGGCCGTCCCAGCCGCCGAAGATGTACAGTTTCCCCTCAAATGCGGCCAGCGCATACCCGCTGAGCGCTACCGGCAGGGGCGCGCGTCTTTCCCACAGAGCGCGGCGCGGGTCGTAGGACTCTAGAACGTCGGTCACGCGGCCCGAAGCGAGGCGGCCGCCAGGAATGTAAATTTGTCCCCCGATCACCGCCGCATTGATATCGGTCACCGGCAGCGGCTTGGGCGTGAGCGCCTTCCACGTATCGCTCGCCACGTCATATTGCTCCATCATGCCGGTAACGCCTTGG
>Ga0100378_1005312_pt1 | contig 11842 bp, 16 predicted proteins | sample CryGeymeta201502_FD_81535 | JGI IMG/M metagenome (GOLD analysis project Ga0100378, IMG submission 81535) | Groundwater microbial communities from Crystal Geyser aquifers in Utah, USA - Crystal Geyser metaG 2015-02 | ecosystem: Environmental > Aquatic > Deep subsurface > Groundwater | place: USA...
AATAATACCATACTTTATAACTACTAAACTTATATACTAATTTACATTTTACTTTATTCAATTTATAATACATTCAAACTATACATTAATCAACTTTATATAATAATTATAAATAAAATCATTTGATTGTATTATTGGTCTCTCTATTTGCATTTTAATATGATCGTAAAAGCATTTAGGCTGTTTGACTAAATTATAAGTAAACTAACTTACCAACTTTTATTAATTGTAAATCTGATTTACTAAATGTTTTTTCTTTTATAATTTTAGTATTTTTCAAATAATAGTGATAAGACAATAAGAATATAGATTTTCTTAAACCTTTTTGGCCATATGTATGGTCTAATACATCTTTAATAGTATCTTTATTGTTATCTTCTAATATATGATCAAGTTGAAGTGATTGTAAATTATCTAGCTATATATATTTTGTTATATTTATTATATGGTACGTATTAAATTTTTAATATGGGTTTATATAAACTTTTTTATTATTTTATCATACATACTTTAAGATCTTGAAGTTTTAATAGCAGTTTATTTCCTTTTTTGAGATTTTGTTGGATTATTTCAATTTTCTTTAAACTTTTATTCTTTTTAAACTTGTCTTTAATAAAGATTTTATAATAATCACTAATAAAATAATCAAATTGATTAAATTTGATTATTTCTTTAAGAATCTTCCGATATAAAGATAAAACCAAAATATTTCTTGAAGAACTTAAAAAGATTTTTTCCATTGAAAGTTATTTAAATATTGAATTTAGTAATTGAAAGTCAATAAAATTATTACAAAATAAAATGTATTTAAATATTGAAAATAATTAAATTAAATAACTAATAAACTTAACATAAAAACGAATAAAATAAACTAACACTATTTTAAGTATTCTAGAAAATATTAATACTAAATTATAATATTATAATTTACAAAAAATACGTGTATAATATTATATAACACTAAAATAATGTCAAAATTATATGAATAAATTTTTAATAGTTGCAACATTACTACTCCTATCTTCCTGCATCTTTTCAAAGGAAGATAACAAGATTGACGGACCAGTTATCGGTATCGATCTCGGAACAACCTACTCTTGTGTAGGAATCTTCAAAAATGGAAAGGTAGAAATCATCCCAAATGAACTTGGAAATCGTATTACCCCATCAGTAGTTGCCTTCACCGATGATGAAAGACTTGTTGGAGAAGCCGCTAAAAATCAAGCCGCTCTTAACCCAAAAAGAACTGTATACTCAATTAAACGTCTTATCGGAAGAAAATTCAACGATAAAGAAGTTCAACATGATAGAAAATTATTACCTTACGAAATTGTTAATGTTGATTCAAAACCATATGTTCAAGTTGAAATTAAAGGAGAAAAGAAAAATTTCTCACCAGAAGAAATTTCAGCCTTTATCTTAATTAAAATGAAACAAATTGCTGAGAATTTCCTTGGAAGAGAAGTTAAACATGCAGTTATTACTGTCCCTGCTTATTTCAATGACTCTCAAAGACAAAGTACTAAAGATGCTGGTATTATCTCTGGATTACAAGTTCTCAGAATTATCAACGAACCCACAGCCGCTGCTATTGCTTATGGGCTTGACAAAAGAGACAAAGAAAGAAACATTTTAGTCTATGACTTGGGAGGTGGTACTTTTGATGTTTCATTACTTACTATTGATCAAGGAGTATTCGAAGTTATTTCAACTAACGGAGATACCCATTTAGGAGGAGACGATTTTGATAACAGAATGTTAGATTACTTAATGAAAGTTATTAAAAAGAAACACAACAAAGATATTGGTAAATCATCAAATGCTATGCAAAAATTAAAATCAGAAACTGAAAAAGCTAAAAGATCTTTATCATCAACCACTCAAGCTACTATCGAAATTGACGAACTTGTTGAAGGAGTTGACTTTAAAGAAAACCTTTCAAGAGCTAAATTCGAAGAATTAAACGCTGACTTATTCAAGAAAACTTTAGACCCTTGTACCAAAGTTCTTGAAGATGGAGGTATGAAAAAAACTGATATTCATGAAGTCGTACTTGTTGGAGGATCTACCCGTATCCCTAAAATTCAATCTTTAATTAAAGACTACTTTAATGGAAAAGAACCAAACAAAGGAATTAACCCTGATGAAGCTGTTGCCTTCGGAGCTGCAGTCCAAGGAGGTATCCTCGGAGGAGAAGCTTTAGGAACAAACGAAGTTGTCTTAATTGATGTTACTCCATTAACCTTAGGTATCGAAACTGTTGGAGGAGTTATGTCAAAAATTATCCCAAGAGGAACAGTTATCCCAACCAAAAAGAGTCAAACTTTCACAACCTATCAAGATCAACAAACAACAGTCACAATTGCTGTATTCGAAGGAGAAAGACCAATGATTAAAGATAACCATCAATTAGGAAAATTCGACTTAACTGGTATTCCAGCTGCCCCAAGAGGACAACCACAAATTGAAGTTACATTCGAAGTTGATGAAAACTCTATCCTTAAAGTATCTGCTATTGAAAAAGCTACTGGAAAAGTAGAAAAAATTGTTATTACAAATGATAAAGGAAGATTATCAAAAGAAGAAATCGAAAGAATGGTAAAAGATGCTGAAACATTTGCCGAACAAGATAAATTAACTAAAGAAAAAATTGATGCTAAAAACTCATTAGAAAACTATATCTATTCAATGAAAAACACAGTTGAAGATAAAGAAAAATTAGCTGATAAATTACCAGAAGCTGAAAAAGAACAAATTAAAACCGCTGTAAAAGAACATTCAGATTGGTTAACTGCTAACCCAGAAGCCGAAAAAGAAGATTATGAAACACATCTTAAAGATTTACAAGCTGTATGTGATCCAATTGTTGCTAAAGTATATAAACAAGGAGGAGGTCCAGGAGGAGCTGGTGCCGGAGGTCCAGGAGGAGAAGGACCAGAAGAACCAGATCTTTAAGTTCTTTATATAAATTAATTATAGTTTTAATTATGTATAATAACTTATAAAAATTAATTGTGTCTTATTAATTAATATAAGTTATAAAGTTAATAAATTTATTAATAAATTATATAATAAATATATAGTAAATTAACTGATAATTAAATTATATGTTTATTATATTAATTATATTTAATCACTATTATTAAGACGAATTAAACAATCTTTTCAGTTTTACCTCCAGCCATACGTTTTTTTCTTTTATTTTTAATTCTTTCTCTTGGCTGACTTGACATAAGTTTTTTATAATCTATCGTTGATTGTTCTATAAATCTATTAGTTGCTTTTATTTCCTCATGTCTTATTTTTTCTTTTTTGTTTCTTTCCTTCTGCTTTTCGAAATTAATCATTTTTCCTTCTTTCTTTAAGTTTCTTATTGCTTGTCTTTTAGATCTTTTTAATTTCTTTTCTAATATAGAATTCATATCTTTTGTCTCGTTATCTTCATAAAGAGGTTCTAGACTTTTTATTTGGAATAGTTTAGGCAACATAAACATTATTTGAACATTCTTTTTGTTAGTGTTAATTATTGAATATTCCTCGAATTTGGATTGAATATCATGATAAAAGGATTCTAATAGTAAATATAGTAAATATATTATTTATTAGTTAATACTCCTTTAAATTAATCATACCTATTTTCTTTACTAATTTATTCTTGTGTATAGTATCATATTGCTTCAATATTCTTTGGATACTTGAAATATAACTTACTGAATTTTTAAACAATATTTCAAAGTTGATATCATCTTTATTAAACTCAATATATGATAGTAATCCTTTAGCAATTTGTAAATAAAAAGACATAATAAATACTAATCTTTCTTGCTGAAATGAATCTATAAAGCCTTTATTATTAAAATTATTGAATAAGCAAATCAACGAGTAATCACTAGAAGAATCATTACTACTGCTAGTATTTAAAAGAGTTAACATTTCTTCTTTGTTACTAAACAACTCATTTAATTTATAAAGACTTAACTCAATTTGATTTAATAACGTTGTATTAGTTGAACTAGTATTTTTGGAGAGTAGTATCAATGAACCTATCATTAAATTTCTAAAAACTAAAGATTTTACACAATATTCATTATTTAATTCAGAGATATTGGATGGCATATCTAAATGACCTAAGAATAGGTTGATATATAAGATTAAATTCGTAATAAAGGAATTAGTCGCTCCAGTTTTATCAGAGAAGTATATCATTAATAAAGAAAATCTTGTTAAGAGGTTTATACTTTTATTTAAAATTTCTAAATCTGTTTTATCATTAATAAACATATTGTAATTCTCATCAATGCTATTAAATGTATTTCGAATGAAGTTATTTAGTAAATCAGGATATTTAACAGAAATCTCAATAATATGAGGAGTGATATTAAATAATAACTCACTTAGAGTATTTAAATCACTTTTGAAGGTAATATATTCTAAAATGTTCTTAAAAAAGGATTGATATTTGTTTTCGTCACCTTTACCTAAGTATTTATCAAAGCTTGAAATTATTTGCTGAATAACATTTTGGATTTCTTTATACTCATTTTTAGCTATATTTTTCTCGATAAAGTCTGTTATTTCCTACAAATTGATATAAAATTAGTTAGTTTATGCAAGATAGTTATTATAATTTTACGTTAATGTTATAGATGTCAGCATAAACCTTTTTGGAACTTGTTATGAACATATTATTTGCCATTGCTAACAATAATATATAAATATATTAATAAAAATAAATTTATAAATTTATTACAAATAATATATAGTATAGTACTCTTATTAAATTATTAAATTATATTAAAAGGAATACTATAATTTAAATTTATGAATTTGGGGATTGGGGATTGGGGATTGGGGATTGGGCCCCAATCCCAATCCCCAATCCCCAATCCCCAATATAATATAGTAAACTGTACTTACTAATAACATATTCATTTCAGTTTACAAATATTAACTAAATTTACTTTTTATAATTAAAAATTTTTAATTTATTTTCTTATAACATTAATTATTATAATTATTAATAAATATCTCAATGTCAGGAAAAGCAAAAGCAAGTCAAAACACAAAAGGAAAAAATAAAGAGAAGCCACAAGGACTCAGCCAAGACGAAGTAGACGAAATTAGACAAGCTTTTGACTTATTCGACACAAACCAAACCGGAAAAATTGACCCAAAAGAACTTAAAGCCGCAATGCAATCCTTAGGTTTCGATACTAAAAATCCAACTATCTTTCAAATGATTGCTGAATTAGACACAACCGATGCCCAAAAAAGAGGAGGAATTGATTTTGACACTTTTGTTGAAGCCATTAATGATAAATTAGGAGACAAAGAAACTAAACAAGGAATTGAAAGAATTTTCAATTTATTTATTGATGATCCAAGCTCTGATACTATTACACTTACTTCCTTAAGAAGAATTGCAAAAGAATTAGGAGAACAAATGTCTAGTGATGAATTAAAGGACATGCTTGAAAGAGCTAGTAATAATGGAACTGACTTAACTTTTGAAGAATTTTATGATATCATGACTAAAAAGAGTTTCCCATAAGTCGTTTATGACAAGATGGTTAACATAGTTTAAATTCTTATTTTTTTAAACATTTTTGGAACATTTAATATAGACTATTTAAGTTATTTTCGATGAATATATATACTTAATATATATTTATACTTATTATTTTACTATGTTTTTACTTTTTTAATTATTCTTGTATTTTATTGTTTATAATTATTTATTTAATAATTCTACATTAATTTTATATTTTATTAAACTAACTATTTTACTATTAAAAAGCAATTAATTGAAACAATTACGTATAGTTGTATATAATTCTAGTCCAACTCTATGTAAATCTTTCATTTGGAAAAAACATTTTATATAATTTCCTGATTTAACTGATGTTATAATATTTGAAATTTCTGTACTAACTATAGGATAAGTTTCTTTTGCTTTTGTTAAACAATTTAAATAATTCGTAATAGTCGGTGTAATAAAATTAAGTTTTGCGGGTTCACAACTTAAATGTTTGTCATATTTAAACTCTGGTTCTATTGATACGAACGGCATATTTTTGTAATAGCAATTGTTTTGTTTTATATTACAGATTGTATTAAAAGGACATGTGTTAACTCCATCTGAACAACAATTTCCATATAAACCGTTACAACATCTATAACCTTCTAAGCCCTTACAACAAGTTGTGCCTTCTGGACAATAATACATTGAGTTATAGCAAATTTTAGTGTTTATAAATTGAGATAAACAGAATAAAAAGAATAAAAACTGAAATAATAGCATTAGGCTCATCTTACTAATATTAATGTTTAATGTTAATAATTTATTTATAAAGTCATAATATAATTATTTATATAAGAGAATTACTAAGAAATTAATTTGAAATTAAACTATTTAATAAATAAATTATAACTTATCAATTTACTCTTATTTATATATGAATATAATTTTATATCAGTATTTAACTATGTTAATTAGAACTATTGTTTATTGTCATAAAGTTATTACTTTTTTGCCGGTGTTGTTTTCTTGTTCATATTAGGATTTGAAACATTAGAAGTACTTTGATTATTTGGATTTAGTTTTTTATTTGTAACCTTTGTTGTATTCATATTTGCATTTACATTTGTAGTTACATTATCACTATTCTTTTTATTAACAGGTAAATTATTATTTGATAAATTATTTGTTTTCTTAAGAGTATTCGAGTTCGTATTCGTAGGAGGTTTATTTGATCCTAAATTAAGAGAGGCGCTGTTATTTATGACACTTATGACTTTTCCTTCATTTGTTGTTTCGTTTCTAACAAATATCTGAGGTTTAGGAACTTCTTCTTCGTCTGAGTTATTATCATTTTCGTTTTCAGAATCATCATCAACTTGATTTTGCCTTATCATTCCAATATCAGACTTTAAGCTGGATAAATCTAATTTTATTATTAATTTTACTGTTTGATAATTGATCAAAATAATGATTAGTATTAGAAGCATTCAAATTATTATTCATATTGTTACTCATTACTATATTTTTTGAATTGCTGGAATAAACAGGATTGGAATTGTAATTATAGTTTTCATTGTTGTTTTTATTTTGCAGTTGGTTATAATTATAATTATTGTTTTGATTATTCATATTATTGCTTTGATAATTGTTATTAGAGACCTCCTCTTTAGCTATTATTCTATTACGCATATCAACTGGTACTGACGATGCGTTAATCCAGTTACTATCTTTTGTTGTTACCTATTTAACATTAAAATTAATTAAAGGAATATAAATAAATATACCTTTTTTTCTACAACTTCAGATACATAACTTTGATTTTCAATATTATAAATACTTGTATTTGGTTTATTTTTTCCTCCAGGTGAATCAATTTGATTTTTATTTATGTTTGTAGTAGCCTTATAATCTCTGTCTGAGAATGGATCATGCATATTATTTAAATTAAAATTTGCACTTTGATTTATAAGATTATTTGAATGTTTATCAATTTCAGAAATTTGAGAAGCAAACACATTATCTCCTAAATTATTCATCTGCGAAGTATGACCTAGCATATAATTACTTGATTCTGGTTCTAATATAGTCATTGCTTCTAAATTCATCGCTGTAACTCCTCTTAACAAAGATTTTTTTAAATTTTCTTGCATTGAATGTTTATATTCTTTAAATTTCTCGATAAGGGCATTGGCTTCATTAAGTTTATTTCGTAAGTCTGATATTTCTTTTCCGTACATTTTACTTATATCATTTATTTTGTTCTAAAATTATAAAAGAAATTACCTCAGTTTCTTTATCTTTTGCTTCCATCATTCTTAGCATTTTACCGTCAGCATAAAGTTTTTGTAATACTGAAAAAGTTTTCGTCTTAATCTTATCTCTTAACATCGATCGAACTTTTAAAAATTTCTACAATTATTAATTCCTTTTATAGTTACCCTTTTAGAATTTCGTTTAAATATATAATAAGCTTTAAGCATTCCAAAAGCTTTTATTTTAATTCTTGATTTTGTTTCAGTTTGCTTTATCTTAAATAAATTCATTGATAGTTTATCATTTATTTCTGTTTGTTTAAATAATTGATGTTTTATTTTAGCTAAATTTTCTTTTAAATGCTCAATTTCATCTACTTTTGAACATACTGTAGCATCACATTTCTTTTTTTCTGATTCAATTATAGACCTTTGTTCTGTTAATAAATGTCTTTTAATTCCCATAAAATCTTTTAATGTATCAGTTTTAAAGTTCTTAGTTAGTATATCAAGTCTACGTTTAAAGTTTTCTATATCTTCATCAATTACTTGAACCTTTAATTAAATTATTTAATAAAAATACATGATGGAAATTTTCTTTATTATTTGTAATTATAGAGTACTCATCATTTTGATCATTATTAGATATAACTGAATTCTATAAAAATATTTAAATTAGTTCAATTAAATTATCTTTACTTCTTTGTAGTTGTATTGATATTGATCTTTTTCTTCTTTCTCATATACTTTATATTTATTTTTTGAATCAGCTTCACTATTGTTTATATTTTCTTCAAAAGGGTTTTTCACCTTAACATTAACAGCAACATTGTTATTATTCCCATTATTCCCACTATTATTGTTATTCATAACTTTTAAACTATTTAATTTTTCAAAGTCAGAAGCTTCATATTTTTTTTTATTGTTTTTTTCTTGTAAATTAGATTGGTTAGATTGTTCTACTTTTATTTGGCTTTCTTTTTTTAAATTTTCATTAATATTATTATTCATATTAGTATTCAGATTATTGCCCATATTATTGTTAGTATTATTACTATTGATATTATTATTTATTAATAATTCAGGTTCTTCGTCAAAGGAATCTTCATCAGATATTTTGTATTTTTTCAAATTTGTGCTCATTATTATTTTATATTATTATTTAATTTAATAATAATTTAAATAATATATTTTGTTTAGTATGTTATGCTTAATTTATTTATCATAACATAATATTGATAATTAAACTAAATATACTAAAAAGAATTTAAACTAAATTATTTAAAATAATAATAAATGAAAAAAAATATAGCTAGCGCGAAACCACTAGATCAAAGTTCAATCAAGAATTTCTTCACTCAAAGTACAATTAAAAAAAGTTCAGAAACTTCAGCAGTCAAAAGAGATATGCCTTCATTAAGTAACACTAATGTAAAATCTCCAAACTCATTAGAACATAAAGAAAATGTAGGATCAAGTATAAATATAGTAGAGTCTCAAGAAGAGTTAAATATGATTAAAGAAATGGAATTTAACCAGAGTGAGAATTTTACTTTTAAAACAAAAAAGAATCTTCCTGAAGAAGATGAACAATTTTTTACTCCATTTTTAAATAAAATACAACAAAATAAAGAAGAAAAGGTTAATGAAGTTGAAGTTGCGCCAAAGGAATTTAATTTAAATAATTTTACTTTTAATGTTGAATCACCGGAAACTAAAAAAATTGAAAAGACTCCTACTACGGTTAAAAAAAGTACAAATCAAATTGAGCAAGAAGATGAGAATTTCTCTGTAGAAAATGGTTTACCTGACTTTTTACGAGATGAAAATGTAAAATATTTTTTCTTCAATATATTCATATCTTATTCTTATAGATTACTGATATTAATGGTTTAAGACCTAACGAAGCAAATTACGATCCAACTACTTTATATATTCCTCCTGGCTTTATTAAAAAGGCAACACCAGGAATGCAACAATATTGGAAGTTCAAAGAACATAATTTTGACAAAGTATTATTCTTCAAATTGGGAAAGTTTTATGAAATGTTTTTTGATGATGCAATTATAGGAAATAGAGTTTTAGATTTAAATTGGATGGGTAATGATCCTAAAAAGCTTCATGTTGGATTTCCAGAAAAGGGACTAGAGGAAAAAGCAGCTAAGTTAGTTGATATTGGATTCAAGGTAATTATTGACTATATATTAAATATATTAAGAATTGCTAGGAATTTAATATTTAATATAAATAAAATAGTATCTAATCATAAATTTGTAAATTTAGGTATCTGTTATAGAACAAACAGAGACTCCTGATGAACTAAAGGAAAGAAATCGAAAATCGAGAACTTCAGAAAAAGTTGTATCAAGAGAAATTTGTAACGTATTTACAAAAGGTACTTTTATGAATACTTCCGATTCCAATAAAGAATTCGGAAATAAATATTGTATGGCAATTACTCAATTCACTGCTAAGGAACTTAACAGAAAATCAATGATGGAAGATGAAGAATTATATTGTGAGACTGATAAATTTTATGGTTTTGTTATATTTGATGTGGGAACACTTCAATTTTATATGGGAGAACTTAAAGACGATGATACTTATCATGAAATATTAACACTATTTTACTCAATTCGACCAGTAGAAATCATAATATTCAAGAAGAATCTACCAGTCTATTTAGAAAACTTTATTAGTACTTTGACATCAAAACCATTAATTACAAGAATATCAAAAGAATTTAATAATATGATGTCATTTCATATTGCTGAAAAATATTTAGGTGTGAAAGATAAATGGAATGATGTTTTAAAAAAAAATTTACTCAATGAACATTATATAAATATATCAGCATCATTTTATTTGGCGTCAAGCTATTTAGAATCGTTGTTAATAGCAGATCAAGTAAATTAATGATTATATATAAATAATATTTTTTATTAGGTTTTACCAGTGTCAAATTATATGAACTATCATGAAGGACTTTTAAATAATAGAAGAATGATTATCGATTATCAATCTATATATAATCTAGAATTAGTTGAAACAAAGTCAGATGCATTAAATCCAGAAATTGGGTCTCTATTACATTTTTTAAACAGAGCCTCAACTCCATTTGGCAAACGTGAATTCAAAAGAATATTATTAAATCCTCTAACTAATATTGAAGACATTTTGATGAGACAACAAGTTGTTGACGATTTCACTAGTGAAAGTATTTACCCAACATTGGTTCAATTACGTAAAAAGCTAAAAAAGATTCCTGATCTCGAAAGGAATGTTAGTAAATTTTACAAATTCGCGATGCAATCAAACAAAAAGGCAGTTTACTTTGAAAATATTTCAAAAAATAGATTAAACGATTTTGTAGGGACTTTAAGCGCTCTTAAGAAAAGTATGGAAATTTTTGAGCTATTCAGTGATGTTAAACAATATATGAACTCAGAATTACTCATTAAACTTACAACACTTAATGATGAAGTATTCAAATCTGATGACATAGTTATTAAAGGAATTATACCAAATATTGTTGATGCTATTAACGGATTTGAAAATCAATTTAATTGTACTGGAGATAAAGATAATTTATCTTTAGAGCCAAATGATGGTGCTGATCCTAGGTATGATGAAGCAAAAAAGATTTTAAAGGAAATAGAAAATGAATTAGAGGAGGAGTTAGAAAAGAATAAAAAGATACTAAAGTGCCCTTCGATTAATTTTAATTCTGGTAAAGCATTTAGATTTGAGTTAGAAATTCCAGAAAAGCATAATATACCTGAAGAATTAAAATCTAATTATAAACTGACTTCAACAAGAAAAGTAATAACAATATAATTGATTATTATTATTTTTATTATTAGGGTTATCATAGATACCATACTGATGAAATAATTAGCTTAGTAAATGATTATGAAAGACAAGAAGAACAATTAAAAAATGCAGTAAACACTTTTAATATTGAGATCTTCTTAAAGTTTTATGAAAAAAAGAAGATTTGGAATGAGTATATTTCTGCTATTTCACTTTTGGATTGTTTGGCCAGTATAAGTATCGTTTCAAATCAGGT
>Ga0100378_1005315_pt1 | contig 11837 bp, 15 predicted proteins | sample CryGeymeta201502_FD_81535 | JGI IMG/M metagenome (GOLD analysis project Ga0100378, IMG submission 81535) | Groundwater microbial communities from Crystal Geyser aquifers in Utah, USA - Crystal Geyser metaG 2015-02 | ecosystem: Environmental > Aquatic > Deep subsurface > Groundwater | place: USA...
TATAATAATATGAATTCAATTTTAATATAACTTATAGACTGTCAATAGTATCAATTACGGAGTTCTTCTAAACGACTTTGATATTATAGCAATGATTTCTCAATGTAATTCTTACGAAAAACAAAAGAAAATAGATATAGCTATACAAACCTGGAAAAATAATGGCTGCTTTGATAATCCTAATCTCTTTTCGGAAACCAAACAAACAATATTCGAATTACAATCAGGAGTTATCAGTGTAGGAATATTCAATTACGAATGGAAGGTTGTACTATTATGTTTCTTAACTTGCATTTGTCCTAGCCAATGTACATTAAGCCAAGTTTTTGAAACTTTTTCCAATAATTATAATAAATATCTTCAAAATATATCTAACGATGATATTAGCCAGTTAAGCAAGATTGATCTACACTTTGCTCTTATTAAACTATATAGTACTTATGAAAAGATAACAATTACTCCAACCTTATTAAAGACGGAAGTAACCGCAATTAAAAGTTTACTAAGTGATATAGCAAGAACGAACTCATTTAACTATATGATAAGTGAAAATCCTGATAATCATCTACAGTTTATAATAATCAATGCAATTATTACAAAAAATAGTATAAATGAGTTAGTTTATGATAACGAGGAGATTTCTATTCACTTAAAATAGTAAAAATAAAATAAACAATTAAATAAAATTAACATTATTTCTTATTAAATTAAGCTTAAGAAGAAACTTACTCAATAAAACAATCGAAGAAATGATCATACTTGGTTTCTGGGAATGTGCTTTAGATTTCATTTATAATTCTAATTTACTTAATAAAACTAATAAGGAAAGATATATAGAGCATATAATTAGTACACATGCTGTTACAACTAATATAGTTATCCCCCGACAGAAAGACATAGACAACTTTGAGAATACCTTTAATTTATACGGAATATATTATCAAAATCACTTCGACTTCAATAATGCAATTAACTATTTTAAAGAAATGAAACTGATTAATTTAAATATGGCTATTGAGGTAAGCAGTTAGTTAATTTAATTCCTTTTAACTTATTGAAACTTATTTTACTTATTATTACTTATTATTACTTATTATTAATTATTATTAATTATTTTACTTATTATAACGTTTAGATTCTTTGCATATATTCAATTCCAAAACAATATCTTACTTACAATAATATCAGTCAGGAATCATATGATAATTTACTTAGATTAAAAACAATAATTCACAATAAAGCTTATAAGGAGCTTTCAATGAAATGGGATTTGGTTCTGGATATATTTTATAAATTTTTCTGTAACGATATAAATAAACAAAATATCCAAGAATTAATTTTTAAATTTGAAAAACTTCAAGAAGAAAAGAACAATCACATTTTCCAATTCTTTAAGAATGAAATATTAATTACACTAAGAAATAAGTTAAATGATCAAATTGTGAAAAATAACTGTTCTAATGTAAGTAATATAATATTTACATATAGAATACTGAAAATAATATAATTAATTCAAATATGAGTTGGATTATTAATAAAAACTTGACATCTGATATTAAACATGAAGAGTTTTATTCTTCTTTAGATTCTTTAATTAACTTTAAATCAAAAGAATATATGTGTTATAATAAAAAAGAAGATAGTGTCTATAGTGTAGATCAAGATATGTCATTAATTTAGTAATAATTGATCTGATTATCATAAATAAATTAAATTATTAATAGTAATATATGTTTTATAATTATATTGCTAATTTATATTTTCTTTCTAAATTGTAATTTAATTAAGAATTATGTTATTATTTAATAATTTAAACATTTAAAATATTTATTAGAACATTAAAACAACATAATTTAGATCTTTATATCTTGATTAAACTTAACTACTTAAATACCATATTATTAATTTGCATTTTAAACTAATCCTATGACAAATCTATAACTAATTTATTCTATTAATTTAACATAATGTCATTGGAATAATTCTTCTTTTTTGATTAGGTTGCTGAGAAGACGATTGATTATTTGATGTATTTGCAATATTATTCTGTGTATTTATTGCATTTTCATCTTTATTAATATTACTATCTATATCCATTTTGAAACTTTCCTGCTCTTGTCCATTAACTTTCTTATCCTCTTCATATTCTTTTTTTGTGTTACTTTCTTCTTTTCTCTTTACTATCTTAACAATAGGAACTAAAATTATAAATTAATACAAAATTATATAATATCTATATTACCATTATGTATTTTTTGTATGTTTTTATTAATATCCACTTTTAAATATGTTTGATATAAAGATCTAATTGTTTCATTTCCTATATTTTCTGGTAGCATCTTTTCCCCTAGTTCATTTTTTTCAAATACAACAAAGGAAATATAACCATCTGAACTACTAGCAGCCAATGTAGAACTTCCATGCCATGATAAATCTGTTATTGCCTGACAGTGTATATTTGTAATAACACTTATAGGAGTAATTGATTGAGTATTGTATATAAAAATAGAGTCTATTGTTCCAATAGCGAATACCATTTTATATTCGATATCTAGTAGTTCTACTTTATCTCCTTTGTTTTCTTTGATTTCATCTTTTTTAAATAGAATTGGACAAAATTTAGTACATACCGAAGCTTTATTTAATGTAGGAAGCATAAAAGCAGGTGTAGACATATCTTTTCTGTTGAATCCCCAAACAACATGATGCTTTTCACCTTCATCATTAAATATTCCACAAACCATGAGACAGATAGATCCATCTGGACTCCATGTATTTCTTCGGATAAATCTAAATAATAATTATATTGATTTTTAACAAAATAAATAGTAAAATAAATAATATTATTATTTACGTATTAGTAGATTGAATTTCGTCAGCAAACATAAAACCACTAAGATTTTTATTTATTTTTTTATCTATATCCATCATATTATTATCAATCTCCATTTTATTTTCAGTATTATCAATCACATTTACAATTTCATTGACTTTCTCATTAACTTTATTAGTAACTTTCTCATCTTCAATATTAAAAACTGAATTCTTTTTAATTTGATGGGCAAAATAAAATTTTATATCTTGCTTTACAATAGCATTTTTATATACTCTTGCAGATTTATCTGAGGACTGTGAAACTAAAAATTTATTTCTAGGGTCCCACGAAACACCTTGAACAAAGTTACTATGGTCATTGAATTTTTGAATAACTTTTCCTTTTTCAACACTAAAAACAATAGTTGAATTATCAACAGAACCAGATACAATATATTTTGAATCTGGACTCCAGGCTAAATCATAAATATCAGAAAGATGCCCTCTTATTACTTTATAGTTTGACCATAACACTTCTTCAATATTTGAGCCAAACTCCTTAGGTCTTATTTTTTGAACCCATAATACTATTGCGGAGTCATCTCCTCCTGTAGCTAAGTACATTCCGTCAGGTGAGAATCTTAAAATGTTAACAGTAGATGTATGAGCGCCAGCTAATTCATATTTAAATTTTGGCACAACTTTATTATTTAATGATCTGTTTTGATTATTATCTTCGATTAGATTAACAATATGATTGCTATTTTCATTAATACTACTTTTTAATGTAGTTTTTAATAAATTTGAGTAATTGTTATCATCGGCGCCAATATCATAGCATAGCTCCCAAAACTAAAGATAATGATTAATGGTTAATTGATTTAATATTTAATAAATGAATACTTTAATCCACATTTTATCTTCGTATTCAGCACCACAAGTAACTAAATAGTTAGAGTTTGGATAAAAGTCAATTGACATTATTCTATCTCGATCTCCGTGCCAAAACATTTGTGGAATTTCAATTCTCATTTTAAATATTATTAAAATATAGTAATATATAGTAATATATTTTTATATAATATACAAAATTACTTAAATTACTAAAACAAATTTAAACAATTTAATAAGTTAATAAGTTATAACAAAATTTTAAATAAAATAAAAGTATGAAAATTATTATAAGTATCTACTTAAGTCAACTGGTTGATAAACATGAATTTCCCAAATCTTTAGAGTTTCATCATCTCCTGTTACAAATGTTATCTTTTCATGATCATCTAAATAGATCATTGAATTAACAAAACATATTCCACTAAATGTCTTAATACATTGACCTCTGTTGACTTTCCATAATTTTATTAAATTATCCCAACCACCACTGATTAAAGTAACTTCATCAACATTTTTTAAATAGATAAGTGTTCTAACATAACTCGTATGACCTTTTAAAGTTATTTCACATTCCTCACTTTCAATATTCCATATCTTTATTAAGCTATCATCACCTCCGCTTGCAATTAAACAATTCTCCCATGCATTTAAGTATATTAAACTTCTAACTTCGTTATTGTGGCCAATTAATGTTTCGACGCACACTCTATTTTCAATATCCCAAAGCTTGATTCTAGTATCTTCTCCTGAACTTACCATAAATTTATTATCTAAATCATTTAAAAATAAAAGGCAGTATATGGATCCTTCATGAGCGTCGATAGAAAAAGATGCTTCTCCTTTACCTAAATTCCATATGATAATTTCTCCGTCGTTGTCCCCGCTAGCAAAGGCATTTCTATGGAAGTCTTTAAGATACAGACAACATCTTACTGAGCTTTGGTGGCCGATTAATGTAGTTAAACAGCTACTTAATTCGATATTCCATATTTTAATAGTATTATCCCAACTTGCTGAGGCTACTATTGTATCAAATGAATTGCTATAGTCTTTAATGTGTTCTAAATGATAGATATAACCATTATGTCCTAATAATGATTTTATACAATTCCCAATAGAAGCATCCCATATCTTAATACAATGATCATTTCCTCCACTAATAATTCTCTTCTTTATATACAATAGGCAATTTACTTGACCGTTATCATGACCTGATAGCTTATTTTTTACTGAAATATTAAAAGCAAAATATTTTCCTATATGTTTTGTTGTTTCTTTCTTAGGCTTCAATTTTAAATCTTCTGTTAGTAGTCTTTCGTAATTCTTATGAGTTTGGTGACGCTTACTGTCTAGATTATCATTATACGATTTAAATCCACTTCCATTTCCTGTGTTATTTCTATAATTACCTATATTACTTTTTGTCATATCTTTCATTGAAAGACTTCGTTCTAATATAATGCCAACTTTATTGTTTAATTCATTATAATCCTCTAGTAACTTTTCAATTTCCATATTCTTTTTGATAATTATACTCTTGAAGTTGTCATTATCTATCATTTGAGGAGAATTATTCGTAAGTATATTATCTTTATTTCGATTTGAATACTGAGATAACATACTATGATTAGAATGATGGCTATGACTGCAAGGATTGCTATGGCCTACATTATTTTCCTTAATTTTAATATAACTATTATTAAGATCTTCTATTTCCTTAAGTTTCTTATTTTTTTCGGCTATTTCGTTGATTATTATCTTCATCATTAGCTCATTCTCTTCTTTATCTGAATGAACTGTATATTTCTTATAATATTTCTGATAACATTCAGTATCTAGTTCGTTTATGTTTATATACTTATCTATAAAGTTTTGTGCTGTCTCTGTAAATTCTTTTGCAAAAGTCATACTCAAACTATTACTATCAAAATTAACATTTCTAATATCATTTAGGTTAATCTCTTTTCTCCTTGAAAAATAAGTATCAATTAAGATAAGTTTAAAGCTATCTTCAAAGCCGTAACATTCACATATGATCATAAGTAGATCTTCTAACTGTGATAAACTAAACTCTTTTTCGATAACTTTAATAAACTGGGATAGGATTTTCTCTGATAAGATATAATTACTGCAAATATTTCTTTTCTTTGTATAGTCAACAATGTATTCAAGAATTTTTTTGAAAGTTGCACTTGTTAACTTATCATTTATTTTTAAAAGTTCAAAAATAAGTATTGGAATTGTGTTTTGATTAATATTTATTGAAATATAGTATTCAATTTGAAGTTTTAAAAAATTGTCACCGAATAACGTAGAAATATTAAACAAATCAATAATATTTTCAAAAGTAATTTCATATACTTCATCGTTATATAAATACAATATATATTTTTCTAATATTACATGGTTTAAATTCTCATTTATGTGAAATTCTTTTATACCTTTGTTTATCAATGTTTCTATTAGTTCTATCTTTGCTTGGAAGAAAATAAAAGAATGACAGCTTAGGTTTTGAGAATTGTTTATAATAGTGAAGTCCTTAGGCATTCTCATATTTTGCGAAAAGTCGCGCTGGGTCCGTTTAGATGGAGCAAATACTATTATTTTTCCATCCATTTTTATTTATTTTAAACGTATAAATTAAGTTTAATTAAGTTAAAATAAGTTAAATAAAGTTAATTTATTAATTAAAATTGAATGTTATTTATTATTATTTCTGTATTTAATTTAATTTTAGTTTATGAATAATGACAACAAATTAAATTCTATACAATTGTTAAATAATTACAATGATAAAAACAGTCATATGCATGCTAGACCTCCGAAAGAGGCTTACTACTATTTTCCAAAACTAATTGATCAAATAGAAGACACTTCAAATAACTATATAGATAAAAATGATAAAACAATAATAAGAAAGATTTTTGAAGGTAATTCTGAAGACAGCTTTTTGCAATTTGAAAAAGATAAATATAATGAATTATTAAAACAGATTGAAATATATAATAATGATAAAAATACTAATACTCTTTTTAAATTTCCTGATAAATGGAATAATAAAAATACATACAGATTTCTACAAGCACAAGGGTTTAACTGCGAAAAAACGATAGAAAAAATGTTAATGAATTTTAAATGGAGAAAATCAATAGAAAATATAGAAATGACCAAAAATATAATAGAAATCCTAAATTCTGGTTGTTTTTATGTTTACGGTCGTGATTGTTACTATAGACCTATTATAATATTTGATATGGAAGTATTCACAGAATTAAAAGATAAATATACAGACGAAGAAAATAATATTGCAGCATCTAAGTTTATAAACTATATTATAGATAATTTATTAATACCAGGTCAAGTAGAAAATTGGATTTTAATAGTATATATTGGTAATGCTTCTTTGTTTAGTCTTCAGAATCAAGTAAAACAAATAATGTTTATGATGCAGAATAATTTTCCATGTAGACTTTTTCGTAGTTATATTCTTGTCTTATCAACATTTATGTCATATTTATGGGCTATCGCTAAAACATTCTTAAGCGAAAGAACTTCAAAGAAGTTCTTTGTATTAAAAGAATATGAATGGAATATACTACAAGAATTAATTAACCCTAATCAAATAGAAGAAAGATTCGGTGGTAAAGCTAATAATATTAAGAACTCAATACTATTTCCACCTAAAAATATAAATGATAATTATTTACTAAATAATATGAATAAATCTGATACTCTATTGACTGAAGAGAAATATATTGAATACATCAACACAGACAAAAGAATAATTGTTAGTCCTTATATAGAAGATATAACACCAATTACTAGAAATAAAATAAAGATAAATAGCATTAAAGATATAAAAGTATTAGAGATAACACCAAAGAAAATCAATTCAAATAATCTTACTATAAAAGAAGATAAAAGTTGTAAAAGTAGCAAAAGCGATAAAAGTAAAAATTTAGATAAGAAATCAGATAGACATTCAAATAAATCTTCTATTTATGAATCTTATAAAAGTGATGATAACTCTATTGATTCAAAAAGTATAAAGAGTATAAAGAGTATTAAGAGTATTAACAAAGGTGACAACTATTGGTATAGTCTCGATGATGAAAGTAATGAAAATTATATTGTTTTATCAAATAAAATTGTGAAGAATAATACAATAGTAGAAGGGGAAGAGTATATTAATACAAAAACAATTGCATTAACAGAGGATAATCAAAAATATATATCGACTGAATTTGAAACTGTTCCTAATAAGGAAAATATAAAAAATAGTGTAAAAAGTAATAAAGAAAAAATAGGTAAATTAAATAGACTATCGATAATTATGATTTAATTTATTAATAATTCATTAATTTTTTTAAGATAAGAAGCATTTCAAAATAAGTGAAGGGTCACTATCACAATCATTAACTCCTTTAGTTGATCAAAGTAAAGGTGATAATGAGGATATAAATGATATAAACGATTCTACACAAAGATTTAGTAAATTTATTTTTAATTTATATAGCAAACGAGACAATATTTGAAGCCTGTGGAGATAAAATCTCGAATTGCTCTGAAGAAAATAAATGTCTGATTTTTTAATTATTATATATTATAATAATGTTTAAAGATTAATTTAATAATATAAACAAAGTGTTGTAATAATTATTATTTATTGTATTTTTAATATTTTAAATATATTTTTTATTTTTTTAAAAAATGAACTCAAAATCCATTAGTAATTTAGAATTACTAGATTACAATTATGTAAATAATAAAAACAATAGTGAAAATTTAATTAATACTACTGATAATGACTTTCAAATTCAAACTGAAGAAACAACCCTAAGCGAAACAAAAAGTATTATAATTAATATTATAGCTAATATGCTATTCGGATTTTCTGGTTTTCAAGTAAAACTATTAATGTTATTTTATCCAGGGTCTTATGTACCTAATAATTTATTGATTTACAGATTTATCGGAGTTATGCTTGTTACTATAATTAATTTAAAAATAAATAATAGAGATATTCCTCAATTTTCCGAGATGAAAGATAAATTTTGGCTTTTTATTCGTTGTTCCTCTAATTACTTTTCGTTTTTATTTTGGGTACTCGGACTAAATTATATTAGATTTTCTACATTAGTATGCTTTACAGCAACATCTCCTGTTTTTGTTTTATTTGGAGCTGTTTTAATTTTAGGAGAGCAGTTTAAAATGCGATATTTATATGGTTTGATAATATGTATTCTTGGAACCTTTTTAATTGTACTTAATGATAGAGATAACTCTAAGAGTAATTCAGAAATCGAAGATGGAAGTGAGTTCTGGAGGCTATTTTTTGGAATTCTTTTTGGATTAGGTCATTCAACAACAATGGCTCTTGCTATAATCGGAATAAAAAAACTAAGTAACTCTAAATTAGATAATGACACACAAGTTTATTTTGTAGGCCTAATTGGTGTTATACAAGGTTTAATATTCATGCCATTTTTAGGAGGATTTATACAGGCTTTAGAATTTAATGTTAATTTTTGGTGTATTACAAATGGAATTATTTTTTATTACGCAGCTTTTTATTATCAATACTCATTCAAAAATATTGATGTTATCAAGGTAACTACAGTTACATACTTGAGTATAATACAGGCATTTATATTAGGAGCATTATTTTTACAGAATACAGTTGGTTTTACTGATATTATTGGTTCATTGTTGGTGTTAAGTTATAATATTTATAATGCATATTATCCTGCATAGAGTAAGGAATGATGTGCAAATTGAAAATATATAAATCTTAATTAATAAATTAGTAATAAGTAATAATTATTAATATTTATTAATTAATACTTATTTGTAATTTTATTAATTTTAAATTTATTTGTTACGGTATATTAAAATAATAATCGTAAAATTACTTAATATATTTAACTTATTAGAAACTTGTATATGTTTTTTATGATTGTAAGCAATATAAAATTTAATTATTTTTCTAAATAAAATGAAAACTGAAGAAAAGCAAAGCATGCAAATAATCGACGAAGAATTAGAAAAGAAAAAACGCAAGAAAAAGAAGAAAAAGAATAAGAAACATGATTCAGACTCAGATGATTCAGAGGAAGAAAATAAAAAAAATGAAGAAGATAAGACATTTAAGCTTCTCAACCGATATGTTCTAATAAGAGAATTAGGTTCAGGCTCTTTCGGTGAAATTCATCTAGCAAGAGATACTTTAGATAATAATGAATTAAAAGCTGTAAAATTTGAAATTTTTAGTATTAAAAATCCTCAATTATTGCATGAATTTAAGATTTATGAAATATTAAATAAGGCTGATAAAATTTCAAGTAAAATAGGAAATATTGGAATACCAAAAGTTTATGGATTTGATAAAATAGAGGGAAAGTGTAGCTTCATGATAACTGATTTTCTAGGTCCAACATTGAGTGATTTATTTCAATATAGAGCTAAACAATTTTCACTGCAAACAGTACTTTTTCTAGGAATTCAAATGCTAGAAAGAATAGAATTCGTCCATGAAAAAGGTTACCTTCATCGTGATATCAAACCAGAAAATTTTCTTATAGGTCTTAATGAAAATTCTAATATAGTTTACATAATTGATTTTGGACTTTCTAAAAAATATTTGGAAAGTAGTAATGGACAACATATTCTTTATAAGGAGAATAGATCACTTGTAGGAACAGCAAGATATGCAAGTATTAATGCTCACTTGGGGATAGAACAAAGCAGGAGAGATGATATTGAATCTATAGGTTTTGTTTTAATCTACTTTTTAATTGGAAGGCTACCATGGCAAACCAAAAATGACAAAGGGAAAAATCCTAATAAAATTATGGATAAGAAGTTGACAACTCCTCCAGAGATACTATGTAGGAGACTACCAAGTAATTTATATTATAAATATAACATTTAACTATTAATTCTATATTAGTGGAGTTTTCTTATTACTTTCATTATATCAAGAATATGAAGTTTGATGATAAACCTGATTATAAGGGTCTTAAGTCGCTATTATTCGATGTCTTGTTACGATATACTCCTATACCAAGGAATAATATATATAATTTTGATTGGTTTGATGATAGTGAATACATAACCAATATTGTAAGTATAAGTCGTATCTTAATATTCTTATGTATTTTAATTTACTTCATAATTTAATTTATTTTAATTTACTTTTCAGACTTTAATGACTTTATATTACTTTCTCACTTTAATATATAATATTTATAGGAAAAAGGCCTTAATGTTAATGGAGTAAAAATATTAAAAAGCAAAGATGATACAGAGGAGAATAAGGAAAGTCCTAAGGAAAATGAAGAAGTTAATAACAAAGTAGTTAATAATGGAGATACTAATGGAGTCAATATAAGCAAAGAAGAAAGTAAATTATATACTAATATTTCAGTATTTGATATTAATAACATATTTTCGAATACATCTAAGCAAAATGTTAAAAAAGCCATCATGTTTTCATTTAAAGAAGATGGAAACAAAAATATAACTAATGACCTAATCAATATTAAAGATTCTAATGAAACTTCAATTGGAAAAATTAATAGAAATAATGATATAATTATTAAAAAAGACATTTCCAAGATTAATATCAAAACTATATCTTCTGAAGAAGAGAAGGAAGACGATGATGATTTTGAAGAAGCTACTGAAAAATATTCAAATAAAAGTTACGAAGATGAGGAAGTTATTAAACATATAATAAGTAATTAATATCATTATTATTTATTAGCTAAAGATGGAAATAATAAAATTAAGTCTAAAAGTTCTTTATCAGACATGATTATAGTTAATTTACTGAATGAACAAAATGAAAATAACGACAACATTAAATTAGTAGTTAAACCAGACAACACAGTAACAAATAGTGAAGCAATACTTAATATAAAATAAAAGATTCCAAAATAGTTGTTAGAATAGAATTGAACACTTTAATTATTTATAATTTAATTATTTATACATATTACTTTACTACTTTTTAATTGTTATTGTTTTATTAAGTTCAATATTAGTATTTATTAATTTTATTTAAATAAATTGGTGATTGGGGATTGGGGATTGGGGATTGGGCCCAATCCCCAATCCCCAATCCCCAA
>Ga0100378_1005332_pt1 | contig 11813 bp, 9 predicted proteins | sample CryGeymeta201502_FD_81535 | JGI IMG/M metagenome (GOLD analysis project Ga0100378, IMG submission 81535) | Groundwater microbial communities from Crystal Geyser aquifers in Utah, USA - Crystal Geyser metaG 2015-02 | ecosystem: Environmental > Aquatic > Deep subsurface > Groundwater | place: USA...
AGGTCAACAAAAGATGATATTAGCGTTTTATATATTAGTTAAGATATTAATTAAGAAGATATTTATCGATCATAAATACTCAGAAACAAGTATTAAAACTAAAAAGATTAGAAAGTAATTGAAAATTAACTTAAACTCAAACATTAACTTTTTTAATTTAATTGTTAGGAATTTCAAAATGATAGCATCAGTGTTTTACAGAGAGATCATTAATTATTTTAATAAAGTTAATAAAGTATTAAGGCCAATTCATGAAAAAGAATACTTTGATGATTTAAATATTCAAAATATTAAGCCTACATACAAGTATCCAAAAAAAGAACATGAAATTGACTATCATTTAGTTGAACAAAATTATATGGAGAAGTTGAAAAAATACGAAACACAATCACTAAAGAATAGACAACAATTTTATGAAAATGTTGGATTTATAGAAAATAAAGATTTAAAGAAGATAAATAAGAAATTACAGGATTATATGCCAGATAAAGATTTAAATGAGATTGATTGTATACAAGCAAGTTTATATGAAACAAGTGAAATGGATTTATATTTTAAAAATGCTAAAGAGAATAAGTTTTCATTAATTGTTTTGATAATAAATTGGATAAATCAATTATATAAAGTACTATCAACTAGTAAATAATTATAAATAAATTACATTATACTACATTATAAATACATTAATTATATTAATTACTTTAAACAAAAATAAAATTATTAATTAATTATAAAAAAAATAAATATTTTATTAACTTTATAAATAAATCTTAATTATTTAATCTAAATTACTCTTCATCTTCATTAAATACATTATCTTTATCAGAACATACCAGCTTACTTACATCAATATAATTACTAACACCCAAAAAATCAAGAGGTTTTGATTGACATCCAACAAAATTATTACACTTTATCAATTGCAAGTTACTTCCATATTCTCTTTGATTTTGATTAATTATTCCAGGATTAATAGCATAAACATTAATTATTTTATTTATAACCATGTCTCTTATGATCATATCTGTTAAATCAAAAATCTGTGAATTAAAGGAAGATATTAACTTATCAGCCACAGTTGAGTTGCGAATTATATATCCATGAGTACAAAGTAGCTCATCAGCCTTGCATATATCCTGAAAATGAGCAAATTTATACGGATTACATTTTAGAAAACAATGTCCGCATGCGAATATTTCCCAGTCATCAGGTAATTTAGGTAATGTAGTCTTAATAACTGATTTAAATTCTTCATAAAATAATACATCGTCTTCAATGATTAGAACTGGATTGTCGTTTCCTATTTTAGCTTTTGATTTAATTTGAAAAAATACATGTAAATGACTTTGCCAACAGCCAACCAAGTTCCAGGATAATTTACGATAATTTATCTGTTCTTTCAGTGAGGGATAGTATATTTTACTTTCAGGACTTAAATTAGGAACTGTTTTATTATTCTTTAGCAATGTTTCTAATGTTTTTCCATAAAATGCAGGAAATAATGTAAAATTAAGGTTGAGTAATTTAAACTGTTCTTGAATATTATGTAATCTATCAGTTCTTTCTTTTAAGTTAATAACATATATTTCTTTGAGTCCAATATCATTTAAAGTCAAGTTTGTGTAGTATTCCCGTTCATATTTGTATAAAACATCATATGTCTTCTGTAATATTTTATAATCTTTTGTACGATCAATAATTAAAATATTAAAAAGATAGTTATTTTCAAGTATTTCATAATGGAGAAACTTAAAGGCTTCTGTGATTAATATTTCATCTGGCATAAACTGACAAATTGAATTTATGATTTGATCTTGCTTTGTAGTTTTTTCTCTAATTATAGTATTAGTATTGTTATTTTTAAATGAAGTAATATTATGATTGTGAACTGTGTTCAAATCGAGAATCCTTTTTAGGAAAAGTTTAAAGTCGTTAATAGAAATTTTTTCACTCTTATTATAAAGCATATCTTTATAAATTATCAATATTTTATCATTAATGTTGTAAAGACTAATACTAAATACAAACATATAGTTAATTATTAAAATTAATAATATATGAAGTATAAACGCCCCATTTTTATTCATAATGAAATTAAATTTAACTTAGAGAAAATTTTTTAGTAATATTCCAAAATTTTATTTTATTTATTAATTTCCGTAATTATATATTATAAAATGAATTAATATGAACTAATATAAAATTTTTGAATATTATAAAAACAATTTTCATTTGATATAATATCTATTTAATATAATTATTATATTATTTATTTATACTCTTTAATCAACGACTTTAGGAACGGATTAAGATTGTTTATTAGTTTCTTATCGACGAAACTCTTGGAAGAACTATTACCTTTTTTCAAAAAATCAATAAAGTATAATATTAAAGTCATTAACTCATCAATATCTTTTTCTTCATAAGCTTCTCTTGTCAATAGTTCATATTCTGCCTGTACTTCCTGTCTATCTTCCTGTAGATATAAGTTTTTCTTTTTTAAATGCTCCAAGGATAACTTTTGAAAGTTATTAAGAAAAATCGTTTTAAATCTACTAACCTTGTCTAATGTTTTTAAGTAATTTTGTATATCTAATTTTTCGTCAAAGTATTTAATACAAAAATTATATGTGTTTACTACCCTTTGCTCCTCATCTGTAAGTTTTAAAGGACAGAAGAAGTTTTTACATAGTAATCTTATCCCGTATTGCATTAGTGGTTTTTCTTTTTTGTCATTTGCTATTTTTAGCTTAGGAAACCATAATTCTTTTTCAGTTTTAGTAAGCTTTTCTTTGAGTTTATCATATATTTCTTTTATTTTTGGATTAAAGAATTTGTTTTGTTTAGGATTATCTAATCCTGAATCGTTCTGAATTTTAGTATTGTATTCATCGATGATTTGAGTTTGTTTAATATCGGTAATGTCTATTTGATTTCTACGTTGGTTTTTATTTTGAGATTTGATAGTTATTGAAGGAGGGATTTCAGGGTTACGGTCTTCTAAAGGTAATTGTGCTATTTCGATTGTGTTTGTGTTGTTGATATTTGTATTATCATCATTGTTTTTATTTGACTCTATAAATTGAACGTGAGGCTTAACTGATTTAGAAATTTTAGTCTTATTGTCTTTAATACTTTCAATAATTTCATTGTTCAATTTAACTTCTATGTATGCTTTATTCTCATCTTTGTTATTATCTTCATTTTTATTTGATTTTTTAAATGAAGTTATAATAGATTTTTTCGAAATGAATTCATTGACTTTAGGAATTTCATTATCGTGAATAGATTTTAATGTAACTGTTTTATTACAACTTTCACTAGTTACTTGGTCTTGACCTTGATATTTATCAATCGAATTATTAGGATCATTGGGATCGTTATGAAAGTTGGCTAAATTCACATTGGAATTATCATTATTATCTATATTATTATCCAAATTATTTAAAAAGTCATCCATATTAGTGTTTTTATCAGTAATTTTATCCTTATCTCTATCCTTAGTCTTTAAACTGAGCAACTCAATATTTGAATTATTATAATTTGGTGTTTTATGAATCATCTGATTGAACTGGCTTATACTACTTAAGCCATCACCAATCTTCTTCCCAATACTTATATTTTGTATTTGATTCACATTACTCATCTGACTGTTTTGATTCTGATAAGTTATAATAGAGTTATCTAGAGTATCTTCTTCTATTACAAACTTTTCATTCTTTTCATCATCAATAAAATCAAACATTTCTGTCATAAGGCGTAAATTTCTATGGAATATATTGTAATACATACATATAAAACCAAGACAAGTTACTAATGAACTCATCAAACCTCCTACATCACTTAGTAATCCTGGTATTTTTAAGAATCTTCTTTTGTAGGAATTTATGTTTCTTGTAAATAAAAACTCATACTGACATAATAAGCCGTTGACATAATTAGTAAAACGATTTTGCCGCATTGCAGATATTATCTCAGTTGAATGATAGTCATAATAGAAAGCTTGTTCTAAAACATAATTATCATAAAAGTCATTTTGATCATCATACGATAATACTTTATTAAAATAACTACTTGTATATAGAAACAAATCAGTATTTAACGGAATATAATGAACTCTAAGTGATCTTTTTAATGGATTTTTATATGTATTATTTTGTGATGACCAAGTATAAGTAGGTAAAAGTATTGCAAGATATTTCTGTTCTGAATCAAGAAAATTATATATTTCATCTATACTTTTGCAATTCGGGTTTATAGCAGAGTTACATAATTCAATAGTTATAATACCATACGTAATATTTGGATATAAAAGAAAATCGCCTCCTAAGCCAATTTTGTTCTTTTTTAAGTTGTCAAAGTCGAAGCAATCATACCCTTTTATTATATTTGAATCTATATCTTTATTAGCAGTATCATTTGGAATTAATTTTAGACAATTGTCATATGTAAAATCCATTATATAGCTTGAATTCCAACTATCAGGTGATAATTTATATTGTATTACTTTTGCAGTTATTGTAAAATAATTAGAATAATCTTTTATTACTGCACTATCTGTTTCTAAACGAAAACCTAAAAAAAAATTTGAGTTGTTAAGCTCATACATTGGAAAGGCATTATCAGGAAAGATTTGATTGAGTATACTAGGATCAGTTCTTTGAAATTCTTCTTGAAGAAGTATAATAGAATAAGATAAAATAACCGCAATTGAAATAATAGACATTATCGCACCTAAACTCGATTGAAAATATCTATTTTTGTTTGTTGTAAATACAAATTGAACACCATACATATCAAAATGTCTTAGTTTTATGTTATTTAAAAATTCCATGTTTTATTATGTTTATAATTAATTTATAAATTATATTAGTTATATAATAGTTATAATATATAGTTAATAATATATTTATATTATTAATTATAATAATATTATAAATACTTTGTTATTAAATAAAATTAATTAACTTAACTTATTTAGTATTTAAAATTAATTACTGATGATCTAAACACACTTTTCTTATTCGTAGGTAAGGACTGTAAATTTGAATTACCTACATTTCCTATTTCATCTGATCTTTCTTTTTCTTCATCAAGTGAAGATGATACATTAAAGTTTGGTTGATTCATGATTAAACTGACTTTTTGAGATTTATCACCTTTTTTCAAGTCAGAAGAAAGTACTAAGATATTGATTAATTAATGAAATTAATAAATTATTGTATTATAAATAAAATAGTTGATTACAATTTGAATCAGACTTAATTCCAGATTTACGTTCTGATAATCCGAATATTTTTTTAGCTGTTTGAACTTTTGAGTTTAAATAACCTTTTACAGAATCTGTCGACTTATTATTATCATACTCGTTTTTAAACCCTAGAATATATTAATAAATATTAAGAATTATTAAAAATAATCATACTGCTCTCCAGATAAACTCTTTCGTCTCTATCATTTAAATAGCTATTATTAAGACTGTTATTCATACTAGTATTCAAACTATTATTAAGACTTCCGAAGTTAGCATTAATACCTGCTTTGAATGCACCCTAATATTAAATATATTTATTAATATTTATTATAAACACTATTACCTTTTTATCACTTAGCTTTTCTTTTGGTTTAACAACAGGAGCATTGATTGTTTCATTTAAAAGAAGATTACTATATACATTCGATTTTAAAACCTTTTTCATTGATTCGTCGTTATCCTGACCTGAAAACATAAATTCAAGATTATCTATAAGACTCATATATGATTGTCTTAAATTATCACTTTTGATGTCATTTTTTATTTTATCAAATAGAACTTTAGATTCTTTAACCCTTTTTTGTTTAATATAATACAAAAGTAATATTTCACAGTATTCTCCTTTTAAAATTAGGAATTTCTCCAGAATTGAAGCTTCTACATCATTAAACGGAATAGAAAGTAATAAGTTAGTCTTATTGGTTCTTATTAAAAACACGAAGAAAGTAATTAAAAGTTGTTGAAACAACTTCATATTGTTGTTATTAATATTGCTATTATTGATATTATTTTTATCTCCCTTATCCTCGTATATATTAAAAGTAGTAAAACAACTAGAATTGATATAAATATAGGCTTCTGAGATTAAGTTTGTTTCGAGCATGATATTTACTAATGTTTTCATATCTTCAAATTCGAATATAGCATGAGTTGTTAACTTCCTGCAAAGAATTAATGCCTCATTTTGATATTTAGAGAAGAATAAACTTTTTATAATATTACTGTATAAATGACTTTGATTAGTATTATTGTTACTAATATTATCACTATTTATGCTTATGTTATTGATATTGCTAATGTTCTTATTGTTGATGTAAATATTGCTGTTTATGTTGTTATTGTTATTAATAAAGTTAATTATGTCATCATTTGATACAGCATCAAAGAATTTATTTAAATCTTCTATACTTAGTATTAAATTCTCGTTTACTATTGCTTTTGTCTCTAAGTTTAAGTCGAAAGCATATATATTTATGATCATTTTAGAATACTCATTATAAAGGTCATTCATTTCATAGAAACTATCGTTACGTTGTAGCTCCCATTTATTTATATTCTTACAATGGTCAAAATTCTCATTTTCTTTGTTTATATCCAATTTATATTTTTTAATTCTAGAGATTAGATATAGATCAAGAATATAGTAATGATAGTAAAAGAATATTTGAAAATTGGTCACACTACTATTTTCAACACTTGATAATAGAAATTGTACTAAATTTGGGTAATTCCTTTCATTCTCCTTATTTGTTTGCATGATTATATCAAAAAATGTTTTAAATTTGTATTCAGTTGTCTTTCTTCTTTTATTTAAATTATCACTTATTAATTGATTTGCCTCACTGTTTCTGTTTAAATGGAATATTTTATCGTAGCATCTCATTATCTTTACTATTGTTATCATTTTCTTTATCTCCATTATTTTTACTTGAGCAGCTTCAGAATCTTCTCTAATTAATTCATTTTCGGCACTGTAAGGAGTAGAGTAAGGATGTATGATTCTTGATAGTACTATACGCATTATTGCTAGTGAGGTTTCGAGGTTTTTTAATACTTTTCCATCTTTAAAGAAGTTAAATAGTCTTATTTTCTTAGCGTTATTCATATCCTCAGCGTTATCTTTAAATTTACCTTGGTCTCCTATGATTTCTTTTAGTTTCTGGAGGGTTTTTAAAATTGTTTTGGAAAGGAAGACTTCGTAAAAGACCTCATATCCAGTTTTGAATATCATATCATTAGCTACGATATAAGTATTGTTTTCTCTTTTTAAATTTAGATAATTTCTTATCAAGAAGATTTCGTTATTGAGCATTAAGTTAATTAGGAAGAAGTCGATCTCAATACTCTTTTCGTCAATTTTGGATTCGTTAGAGTATGAGGTTTTTAAAGCCATGATTGTTTTCTGTTTGTAACTTCTTGATTCCATTTCATCCATACTATTAATCTTATTTAAATATGAACTAATATCTAAATGCATTTCAATACCATTTTTATTATTAAAGAAATTAGAACCTCCTGTTTCGGTATCAATGATATAAAAATTAAATCCTTGAAAATTAAAGATTCTCAAATTTAAATTTATGATATAATCTTCTTTATCTATTTGTTCCATTAGTTTTCCATAGAGATTGCTATTATACTTAATCTGTGCACCTACAATATGATAGTTCTTTGAATTATAGATATTCTTGCTACTGTTAATTTTAGCAAATATCTGATCCTTATAATCATCAACTTCTTTATCTTCTTTATTAAGAGAAAGGTCATTGTTAAGTTTGATAACTTCGTTGTCAATTATATCTCTTTGGTAAGATTTATTACTAAAAGTATTGATTATATTGGCTTGATAGTAATTAATCTCATTCTTTTCTGGATTGTAAAGACATAGAAGGTAATAATGCATCTTTAAGCTGTAAAATATATAAGAATCAAGAAACTCACTTCCTTTTTGGATAAACCTGTTAACATAAGTAAGACATGAATTATTCATCACTTGAAAAAATGAAATACAAGTTGAAGTTTGATTATTTACCTTTTGTTCATAATTAACCATGAAAAAGTATCCTATCTCTGATATTTTATCATTATCAATATGCATTGCATTCATAGCATTTGTCGCACTCATTGAATTTGCTGATTTTGTGTTTAATCCAAGCATCGAATTAGACGGTGAGCTTAAATTTCTTACTGGTAAAGTTATATCATCATAAATTATTGGAAAATTAGCTTCTTTGATAGATTTGATTGTGGTGTCATCAACTAAGGATCGTATCTCTTGTTCTATTTCTTCTATATCTATATAATTAAAAAATTATGATAAAGTAAATATATATATATATATTACTGTTTGATTTAAGACATTTTAAGGACCTAACTTCATCAAAATAAGTTCTAATATCAGTTGGATCATCAATAAAACTTTCTGGGTTTACGTCTAAACTATATGAAATAAAAGCTCCATTTGAAAAAAAGATTAATAATACTCTTTTGTCACTAAGAAAATGAAAGTAATTTTGCATTCGGAATAATTGACGACTTATATCACTGTCAGTAATGACATTTACACTTGTTTTTTTATCAGTAGTAAAATTGTGCGTGATAAGATCACCTTGCTTTGTAAGTAAAAATAGAAATTCAATTGTATTCCCCTCGATTACTTGTTCAGTAAAGATGTAGTCGATGATATCGTCTTTGATCCGAACTTCGAAGTCATCACTCAAAAATCCTATTTTAGTTACTCTTATCATTTGGAAACTTGAAAATTTAGACTGAATCAATAAGTAATTCTTATTTGTTAACTTCACTCTCATTAATGTTGAGTCTTCATCTGAGTAATATTTAGTAAGTATTGTTCTTTTGTTTAAGTCTAAGATTGTTATTGTATCAGTGTTATATAAAACCCCGTAGTTTAAATCATCACTAAATAATGAATTGCTATTATATAAATCAACTCCGAATTCAGAAAGGTTTTTAATTGTGTTTATTTCTTCGTATGATAAAGTTTTTGATTTGCCATCCATAATAATATATAAATTTAAATTGTTATTTGATATAATATTTTAATATGTTTAATATGTATAATATTTTATAGTATTGTTTATTTAAAATTTAAATAATTAATAATAAACTTTATTGCGCCTAAATTAAGTCATAGTTAAATTATGTTATTTTTATAAAATCTAGTTATTAAATATCATATTAAACAATAACTATATTTAAATTACTGTTTGTATTTAATGCTTTTCGATAAATTTATTAAAGTTTTTTCAATTAATATTACTAAACAGTTTCGTATAGTAAGTTTAGTTTTTATTAATTAATAAGCTACAATAATCAATCAAAATTATAATACTAATATTAAATCTAATTATAATTATAATTAAATCAACAAAATAAATGGTAAAAACTCTACAAAGCATTTTTTCAATTTATTCAATACTTATTCTACAATTATTTTTACTTAAACCTATCACTTCAACATTTACTAATTGCTTAGACTCAAACTGTTCTCTATGTAATTCAAATTCTTGTGTTCAATGCAAAACTGGATACTCATTAAATACTATTGGAGGATGTTGGAAATGTGGAACAGGATGTGCAGAATGTAACAATTCGCAAATCTATTGTTCAGTGTGTAATTCTGGCTATACTCTCAATAGTATATAATTATTTATAATAATTATTATTAAGGCAGAGATGGAAGCTGTTTTATAGCAAATTATCAAACTTTTACGAATTGTAAAGATTATAACTGTTTAAAATGTTCTTCAAGTCAATGTGTTACTTGTAGAGAAGGGTATTCTTTAAACAATATTGGTGGTTGTTGGTCATGTCCACAAGGCTGTTTTAATTGTTTATCTTCTCCGAGTCAATGTACTACTTGTTTTAAAGGAAATACATGTAAGTAATAAGTTTTATTATATTTATATTAAATTGATATTAAATTTATTAGTATGCACTGGAACTTCAGGAAATACAGGTGGAAATACAAGTACTACAGATAATTCTGTTGCAGTTGCTATAGCTTGTGGAATTGTTATTCCTGTAGTTGTTATAGCAATTATTATTATAATTGTTTGTTGTCTCAAAAAGAAAGCAGAACTAGAATTAGAACAAGAATCTAATAATGTTGCCGTTAGTGGAGGAGCTGTTAGTGTTGTTAAACCAATTGGTGCTGATGATTATGCAAATAATATGTTAAATAATAATCAAGGCCATTCTTCTGGTGTTTCTGGTGGTAATATGAATTTAAATGCAAATACACATGTAAATGCCAATGTAAATGCATCTAATTCTGGCCATTATGCTTACACTCAATATCAACCGAATAATAACAAAGTCGACGGTACAAAAACAATGAGCTATGGTTATGATGGAAATACAGATAATGTTAATGTTGGAGTAGATTATAATGCACCAATTCCAAGTAATGCAGCCTATTTAGGTAATTTAAAAAATCATAATATTATTTATACAAGATAATAATGTTTTAAACCCATCAAATATAAATATTGAACTTAATTCAGGATATGAAAATACAAATGCACCATATGGAACTACTGGAGTTGTAGATATAAATGCAAATTATAATCCAAATATTAATGCAAAGGTAAAAGTAGATGCAAATGTTCAACTTCCATCGTTAGATGAGATATATAAATAGAAATATAGTAAATATGACTGAAAGCAATGTAGTTAATAACTTTCAGCTTTTATATACTAAGTAGTTATATACGTAATTTTATTTAACTACTTTCAATTACTTTAATTATATTTTTAATTACGCTAGTACTAATATTTCTTATATAAACTAACAAATTAACAATTAAATCATAACTAATTTAATACAATAATTAACTATATTATTAAATAGGAAGTCTTAATTTAAATAAATGTATAATGTAATCTAACAATTTAAATAATAATATTAACTATTATCAAAATTTAGTATCCTTAATGCTACTTTTTCTTTACTCCACTTTGTTTTCTTTTCAACAATGAAAATAAATATTCACTTAGTTTCTTATTTTCTTTCGTAATATACATAACATCAATATAATTGATTTCGATATCAAATCTATTGACAATTTCTTCACGTAAATAATTATCACATGTAGCAAAATTCTTCTGAACTGACTTTAAATCAGAGTCAGAAAGAACTTGATTGTTAAATTGTAAATTAGCTATTAAAAATATCTTCTTGTGATGATTTAGTTTTAATATTCGTTCTATTTGTTTTTCAATTAGTAGAATTGAGTCCATATTTAAAGAATCACAAATTAAGACGATTCCAGAACAAATACTAAAGTAAGCTATACAAAATTAATAGTTACGAACAATTAGTATATTTATATTATACTTACTGTTAATCATATTTGAATTTAATATAGAAATATTAGTATCAAAGAATTCTAATTTAATTCTTTTATCTTTGAACTCCGTAATTACTTTCTTTATCTCAATTCTAATAATTTAAATTTAAATAATGTTAATGTTTATTATTATTTATAATGTTTATTACGATGCAGTTGGCTGATATTCAGGATTTATATTTTTACTGAGCCTATTCTCCTTATTTTCACAATCATCATTAATTATTGTGTTAATAAATAAACTTTTTCCGACTTTCTTATCGCCAATTACTAATAATTTTATAGTTCCCTCTACGATTTCTAGATTTTGTTTAATAATATTATTAGTAAAATCTGTATAGTTTGTCTTTCGTCCAGAGTTAGTGAAATTACTTACATTGCTATCTCTATCTTCTTCATCGTTAACT
>Ga0100378_1005333_pt1 | contig 11812 bp, 15 predicted proteins | sample CryGeymeta201502_FD_81535 | JGI IMG/M metagenome (GOLD analysis project Ga0100378, IMG submission 81535) | Groundwater microbial communities from Crystal Geyser aquifers in Utah, USA - Crystal Geyser metaG 2015-02 | ecosystem: Environmental > Aquatic > Deep subsurface > Groundwater | place: USA...
AGCCTATTATTTGTCTCCGCTTTTGATAAAACTTAAACCAATCTTTTTGAATATGAGACTCTCTAGTTTAGGATCATTAATCTAGGCATCGTAAATATTTTGAATGCTTTCGTTGAGAAGCTGGAGAGCTTTGAAATCAGTGCCTTGCTCTAAGTAGATGTCAGCTATCTAGATATTCACTTTCGCATGCTCCAGAATCAACAAAGGATCTTTGTTCAGCTCAGCTAAGGCCTAATTAAGCGCTTCCAGTGCTCGCTTATACTCAAAAGATTTGCATTAGCACTTAGCTATTAATTTCTTTGCTTCCACAAATTCCAAATTTATACCTTGTGTTAGAATATTTAAAATTTTCACATATAGGTGCAAAACTTAAACAGCTTTGGTATAGCGTTCTCGTTGCATGTGGCTGATCGCTGTTGATTTCAGAGCAAACGAGTATAATTTCAAAGCTTGAATATGGGTATCTGTGAGCGAAGAAGGTTGTTCAGCCTTGTGCAGTAAATTAGGAAACTGAGTCTATATTTATTGGATGAAGTTGTGAGATTATTTCTCAACAGTTTTATAATCTTTAAGGACTGACTTGTAGCATATATTATTAGCTATCTTAGTCAATGGATTCACCTGTATTTCGGAAGTGAGAGCAAATATTTCCATAAATTTATCCTTTAGCAACTCAATTCTTTACTTGCTTTCGGCAAGAGGTTATAATTTCAATTTAAGCAATTTTATTAATTATTTGAAATGACTGGATCCAGTATTCCAAGTATCAGGTAATCCAAATGTGACTCTCTTTTTGGATTTGATATTGTCTTGGATGATCTTATGCATTTTTCCAAAATAAGGTTAACTCAGTTGTTCATTGAGCATGTAAAGGGCAGTAATCGGGCTGTATTTCTTAGAATCCCTGATCTATGAGACGAAGCGATTAAAAATGAGGTCTGATCGCCTATCTCTTAGCATTAAATGAATCTCGCATCTTATTTTGTCAACCAACACTATTAAAACAATTTACCTGACTCCTTTGTTTCCTTTTAGCTTGTTTTTTAACTCCACTCCTGTGAGTTGCTATTTCGGAAATTGTGCCATCAGTTCATCCACCAAATCATTTATCTAACCAACAGAGTCAAATACTGCTTTGGCAGTGATCATACAGCTAGCCTTGAATTCCAACTGTCCGTCAATGAAGTTGTAAATTTACTTCTTCTGTTTGGACACCTCCTCAAGTTAGGTTTTTATATAATCTTCCAGAGAGGGATTAGCCGTCAGTTAATTGTACTTTTGCACTGTGAGTTTATCAAATGCGAGGTCGACCACTTTTTGTTTCACTAAATTCAGAGAATTGTTGGTTTGGTCAAGAAGTTAGAGACGAAAGTTGAAATTTTGCATAAAAATGCAGAATTTGCTGAATGCTTTGTCGGCCTCTTGCAATTTAGTTGCTACAAATGTATCAATTTATGTTTACTTATCAGTTTCCGGTTTCAAATTAAGATAACATTTTTGTTTAATGGGAAGGACTACCTTCCTATTGGGATGTTTATCCATTGCTTAATCTTTCTCTTCATTCTTAATTTTATCTCTACTCTCTTGTAATTGAAGCTGTTAAAGTAATCGCTTCTATATTTCATCTAAATTTATTCCTTCCTTTTCCATTTTCTGGCAGCATCTCACTAGATAATTGGTCAAATAGCAAAAGCTTTTCTAATCATGCTCCAACATCTATCTAACCACAGCTGCAACCTTATAATATTCATTGAGCGAAGACCTCCATTCAAGATCCAAGAAGCAGTGCTAAAAAACCTTATCTTATTGTTCCCTTTTTGGAACGAGATAGCTAAGCATCCATAATATTGTCTTGTTGTATTCAAAAATATGGTTCTTTGTCTTGGACCATGTTTCAGCGTAATTTTTTATGAGGTCTAACTGTTCTTCTTGCTCTTCTGCTTAGTGTGAGCGTTTCATAAAGTTGACTAAAAGATTGTGGATGGCAATTTGGTGCTCCTTTGATAGATAATATTTTTAGATTTCATCGAAGATCTATAGAAGGTAGCTTTGATTCATGAATTGTTGATAGTGATTGTTGGCAACTATATGCTTCTTTACAGCTCGCATCAAACTACCCATATCTGTAATTTATTCTTAAACCTCTTCTTCAGCAGGCTATACTTCGCCATTTTACTGTATCTCAGCTTCCTTGGTCTTTTCTCGACTCTCAACTTCCTTTAAAGGGATTTATTTTGTCTAATTTTCCTCCTCGAAAAGCACCCCATCATCATTGACCTTTTTATCCTCTTTCTATGGTGCTTCAGCTTCGATAAAATCATTGCGAATGGAAGCGGTCTAAGGTGGTTGTTATTTTTGCCTGTATTTTTATTATTTTTGGGGAAGAGGTTGAGGATCATTGGCAGGGCGAGACTCGGCACATCCCATGATTAATAATTTTAATTTATTACTACTTGTCCAATTAAATCTGGATCTTCGCTTCTTTCTCTATTAAAAGGTGAGATGTAAGATATTGGAGCTATAGTATTATAAATGATAAAAAGCCCGCAAATCGACTACAAAACTTACGCCCAACAAATGCGAGGTGCTCTCTCTGGTGCCGAAATTTGCAACCGCGACCTTTCTCTCAATCATTCTTACTTCAACACCAAGAAAGGGTTCTACTGGTCTGATAAAAACAACGATCAACTTATCCAAGGGGTCCTCAATTATGGTCTAGACGTGTCCGCAATTGGTGAGCATCAATTCAAAAATACCAAAACTCCAGTTGAGTTGGAACTTAGACTGTGCATTTTGTTCAATGTGAAAGATCTGAAAAATGTTGGGGAGAAGGAGTTGAAAGAGTTCAAAAAAGAGCATGGCGGTAATACCAATGGTAGTAAGAAATGAGTGATTGGCTTAAAGATTATTTTGATGAAGTTGAAAGGGGGTATTGATCATTGGATGTTGCGGAGGTAGTTAATGAGCTTATCAGGGTTATCGCGAGCTAAATCGGATAGCTTGACCTCTTTCATGCTGTGTTTGGTGGTAATCAGGCAAGTCATATCTTGTAATCTGATCTTTCGAACCTCTCTGATTTCTGAAAGCTTTTATTCGGAATCGGAAGATGATGACTACGAATGATCTTCTTAGGCCTTCATGTTTGATTAGCTGAGATGAGTCTTGTCCATATTTCTAGCCCTTCTCCCTCTTCTTCTGCGCTTTCTGCATCTTTTTGATGGTTCCACTTTTGGCTCAATTTTGGCATGCTAACTCTCTTTTATCACCTTTTAGTTTTTCCGTATGGCACTATCCTTGTCCTTTATATCGACTTTCCTTTCAATTTTGGCAAATGTCCTTTGAGGTAGAGGTTTAGCCTTTTCTGTCATTTTTGCCTCCTTTTTTTGATGCATCCTAGTTCTTTTGCTAATTGGCACAATTTGACTCTACTTCTAATCAAAAATTCCAGCCCATTGCCTTAAACGCTCTACTTTCATGCCAAATCTCTTAGCTTCTGCTTCCAAGTCTACACTGTCTTCATCGCTTTCCTCTTCATCGTCATTTTTACCTACATATTCTGATTGAATGACCATCGACTTGGTCTTCTCTATCTCTTCATTCATAGACTCGCTTTCTCTTTGTCCAATGCTCTTCTTTTCGGGACAACTAAGTCTTGGAGTGTCTGTCGAAGGACCGAAAGAAGGTGTCATATTTTCATCAACATCAAAGACTGTCTGTCCACTGTCTATCTCGAGGACCACACTCTTGTTCTTGTTAGGATGGTAGTAAGCAGAAAGTAAGTTATTTCTGTCTGCAGGTTCAAGCTCTATACTTTCAGCACTAAGGTCGTAGACTTCTTCAGGTAGTCCATTTTTTTTCAGAGACATGGGATCAAATAATAAGTCAATGTAGGTAATTCACAGTTATATAGTAGTCGCGTGTTTGGATATTTGGATGTTGGACTTGTTGATAATCATAATCATAATTGAGTGATGTTAATGAATAAACTGGTTAACCCTCTCTTCAGAAGCACCCTTCACGGCCCACAATTCTTCTTCTCCGCTAAAAAGAAGCAAATGGAACTCACTCTCAGAACCCCCTACCGTATAAATCCATCCATTCAGGAACCATTCTCCAAGATTTCACAGGATTTTCCAGACTCATCACCAAGGACACCGGAGCTCTCATCGTCATTCAGAATAGAATGCCACCCGCTCTTCATGTCCTTCCTCCTGGCTCCATTCGTTTAAAATTGACTGGCGATACCAAAGGCGTTGCTGACGAATATATTCACACTGGTGGATGGGCCATTATCCACAGGTATGGATTTAATCACTTAGCGATAACACTCTCGAGATCAACTTGATGGACGCCGTCGACAAGAAATAGGTGAAAGCCGACCAAATCGATAAAATATAAATAAAGGACCAGGATTCATTGGCAGGCAAGTACATCGCCAAGGTCCGCAGAGCCGCCAGCAAGGCTATCTCTAAAAGATTAACCTGATCATTCACAATATCCTCACATATCAGTTTGCCTAATCACCAATGCGAACCATATCTGCGAATTCGGGTTTCAGAGAAGCACCACCGATCAGCAGACCGTCCAGACTGCGGATCTTGAGGTAGTCTCCTGCATTCTTGCCGTTTGCACTGCCACCGTAAAGGATGCGGACTTTATCGGAGTTGTTGACATCCTTCTGCAGTCTGTTTCTGAGCCAGGTGAAAACCTCTTGAGTTTGTTCGGGAGAAGAGCTGATACCAGTCCCGATGGCCCAAACAGGTTCATATGCCAAAACAATGTTGCTGTGCCAATGTTGACTGTCTCTGGGGAAGGCAGCAAGCAAAGGTTTGAGTTGCGAGTCCAGAACTTCCCATGTTCTTTCGGCTTTTCTTTCTACTTTAAATCGATCCTTTACCTTCAAGGCTCTATCCGAAGCAATAGATAACTTTCAGTCCATTTTCAATGGCCAATTTAGTCTTGGAGACAATAAGCTCATCATTTTCTCTGATGATGGTTCTTCTTTCAGAGTGACCCAAGATCACCCATTCCAATCCGATATCTTTCAAATGTTTAGGGCTGATTTATCCAGTGTAGGCACCGAGCCCGTAATTGGAGCAATTTTGAGCGGCTACATGATACTGCACCTTTGAGTTGCTTTTGAGATTGAGTATAGCGGGGATATGGAGGAAGATAGGAGAGATGACGACGTCAACATTGTTAGGGTTGTAGCTCAGAGTGTTGATGGTATTCTTGACAAAAGATTGAGCTTCGTTGAGGGTGAAGTTAGATTTCCAGTTGCCTGCAATCATGCGTTTGTTGCGACTGAAAGAGAAACGAAGGGCACGGCTCCACATAAGATATAGTATAATATTCTATTATCTTACTCAGCAGCCATCAATATCACTACTTCACGTACATGTTAATGTGAAGGGAAATAACATGGCTTAATGATCAAAAGACAGAATTTTATGCCTATAAAGGCACAGTTCATTTATAATAGAAAGCTAATCAAATTACAAAAAAATGATAGGACTCATCATTCCGCCTCCCGATATTAAAAGTATTGTGTTAGCTATTTTCAGAGTTATTGGACAAGACAGCTGAGCATGTGGCGATCAATGGATCAGATTTTGAGAAGATTCTCACCCAACGCGAACAACATAAACCATAATTTGCCTTCCTCAAACTTGACAGCCCATATCGTCCTTTCTATGACCATCGAGTAGCTTAAATAAGCAAACAATTGCTTCAGGGCATGCAGCCTTAGTAATCGAAACAAGATGTCAAATAGTAAGAGAAGCCGCCTGAACCCAAAATCGAGGAGGCACCTGCCAACAATGAGCAAGAAACACTCCTTTCGAAAATATTTGTCGAACTGAAGGAGCCTGATCCCGAGAAATACATAGCCGAGCTTCCAGAAAAATTGACCGAAGGAGATCAAGCTATCATTCAGCACACTGCTCAATATTGTGCCAAAAATGGCAAAAATTTCATGGTGGCCCTCAGTTAGCGCGAAAAGAACAATCCACAATTCGAATTTCTAAGAACAGCCTCCAAAAATCATGGCTACTTCATCAGATTAGTCACAGCATACACCAACGTACTAGAGATGACCTTCTAAGACCACAAACGGCTCGAGGACTACATTAAAAATAACGACCAGATCATATAAAAATGTAGAGGAGTATTTGAGTATCACATGACAAAGCAGCAGCAATCTCGGGGTAAGAAGTAGACCACCAAACAGGCAAAAGAGAGCAATATAGATTGGAACGATTTCGAGTTAGTAGAGACCATTAGTTTCGATTATGATACTAACAAGAACTTCACTGGTGGTGAATTGTTAGCCAGGATCCAGAAGCATACGGCAACTGAACCTAAAAATTTATAAGAAAAAATAATCAGCTAGCCAGTCAAAAACAGATCGATTCTGCAGCAATGTCATGTTTGCAGACAAAACATTCTGGCATCCGAGATGAACAAACATCTTAAGACTTGCTTGGGCCAGAAGAAAAAACCAGGACAAAACGAAGCGAACGAAGGTGAGGACGTGGACATTCGTGGCAATTTGGATAGAATGTCACTGAGCAGACCTGACATTTTCGGCACCCAGGAGAACAACATCTCAGCTCGTGAAGATAACAAATAAGCTGAGTAGAAAGTGATATTCGACGGTCAAAGCGCCAACTTGAATCGCAGTTCTGGCTCCATGGCCATGCTGATGTTCCAGCAAAAGAAGCTAAAATAATAGATGCAGAAAAAATGATACATTGATGGTCTTTTGGTAGCCTGAAGTTACCTCAAATCTTTGAATTTAACAAATAGATTAAAAATAATAATAGACGATGGAGGAAGAACTTAGTAAAGAGTTGATGGGAAATTAAGAAGAGCAGTTGAACAGTTTCAGAGAAATCAGGAAAGGTGCAGTGGCCTTTGGTAACTATCAGAAGAGGTTGTTTCTGATGATGGGATTCTATTGGATTACTGCATCGTTTTTCTTGATTATGCCCTTCTATTTTTTCAAAATGCCTGTCTATTGCGCCAATGCACAAATTGGATAAAATCCCGAATGCTTGTGTATTCCCTCATTTACTCACAGAATGCGACGAGGAGTGCCAGGCGGATCTATGCACCAATTAAGGAGCCCATATCAAAAGCTTTATCATGTATGAAAACACTCTCACCTACGAATTTGGATTTTTTTGCGGTCACGAATTCTGGCGTATGTTTTACAAGGTACAACATAATCTATGTAGATAGCTCCAGAAAGCTTATCTTTTGTTGGTCTATTGCTCTACGGATACATAGGAGATGTCAAGGGACGAAAATTGGCCTACAAAATATCATGGAGGTTCTATGCGATTGGTCTGGTGTTCTTTACCTTCACCAAGACACAGTTTCTTATCAGTTTTGGCTATTTTATCGCCTGCGTCAACTGCTTTGCAAGTCTGGTCATCCAGTTCGTCCTTCTTTTCGAACAAATATGTAAAATAAATGATATGCAGCTCCTAAAATCAGAGTATTTGCCTGCTATCTGTTATTGGCTTTTTTACTGATCGGACCTTTTTTGACCTCTTTCCTTGCTAGTTACCTTGTATACATTGGCAGAACATGGACTCTGACCATTTTATGCACAGTCCCTTCCATAATTCTCTCTTTGGTGACAGGTTTCGTTGAGTAATCAGCTCTTTTCGTCTACAAAAACAGTAAACTCCATGCCTTCAATATCCTAAACAAAATTGCCAAAATCAACGGCTCTCCGCCCTTCATCATCGACCTTTCCAAAAGCTGCTGGAGAAAGCTCAACTTCTATCAACCTACTCTACGTGACATGGTGCAGCATGACCAAACGAGAGGTAAATTAGCTTTGGGAGTTTTCTTCGGTTTTTCTTTCTATTACCTCCGAAGAATGTCACAAATCGAGCTGGATCCCATCACTGACTAATACTTGAGAGGAACGTTGATGAATACAACCTCTGCTGTGGCTACTCTGACAGTAATTGTGCTTTTCTCCAAATTCAAACTCAACAACTTCAGGTACATAACTTTTCTGCTGCCTATTGTGGTAATAGTAGATTTGTTGGTGACAGCTTTGGGCCATAACGGATACTACTTCGAAGCAGTCGTCACCATAGTCGTCAGATATTTGGCAGATCTTAGTTACTCAGTGTTTGTTATATGGGCCATTTAGTCATATCCTACAGTTTGTCGAACGAAATGTGTGGGGATGGTCTTCACTGGTAGTTCGCTTGGATCGATGGCAGCGTATGGCTTACGGGCTGTTCCTTTGGCTCAGCTCAGCGTTGGTCTGGCCATCTGTATTATGGTTTTTGCCTTCAGTTCAAAGCTACGACTGGACTATGAGCACAGATTAATGGATACACTATCTAACAACGCATATGACAGTCAGGATCAATTCAAACGGGTCTGACTTTTGATTTTTATCTTCATCTCACTTCTGCGATATTGTTCAGTAACTGTCAAATAAGGAGGATATCATCACATTAAGGAAGCTCTGTAGCTGAGAATTCCACAGAATTCCTAAAAATCTATGAAGCCATCTTGATCTTTGTCGGCTTGTCTGATCATTTCCTGAAGATCAGCCTACTACCACTCAAGGTGATAGGCGCGTGTAATCCTTCGGAGGCCGGCTAGAGATATCCTCCCTGTTTTCTCATCGTCGAATAGTTGAAATAGTTCTCTCAATTATTACTCGTCTTCTTGGCCGGTGACTGTTGTGGTCAGAAAAAGCACAAATTTGTCAAATGTTATGTTACCCTGACCTTACTTGTCGAGATCGCATATAACCTGATAGAGCGGATTAGCAAGTGCCTAAGGTCCCTCTACTTCAATGGCTGTTTTGAGATCTAAATTTATGTGACAATACCTCTGGGTGCTATATGTCCGGTGTTACCTGGATCGAATGCATTGAAGATAGCTTTGATTTACTGTAGTTGGTCGATGTTGAGTCCAGGTCTGACATAATCTTTGAGCATGATAGCTTCTTCTGAGCTGGGGATGAAGGTTTTGCTATTGATTCGCAGCATATTCATGTTTTTCATGCCTGTTCAATAAAATATCATAAATCTTAGTTATCATACTGCACACTATCCTTCACTCACGGTTTCTAGCTCTAATTTATATTGTAGCTGTAGCTATCTCTTTTATGCCTTTATTTTAGCTGCATAATAATATAGAACAAGGAAGAAAGGAAGAAAATAGATGACGACTTCCGACTTAGCCTAACACATCCTCACCAATATTCTCACCTATTCCCAAAGACATGGAGACCTCCTGCATAGGTTTAACATTGAGTATTACCTCCAACACTTCGATCGCAATAACATCATGCTTCTAGCCAATCGACTACCACCACATCAACCTCTCACTATGACTGACTTCATCCGCATCTTCTTACTTCATATTCCTCATCAACAATAACATACGCTTTATCTGGCACTTAGCTTGAGACAGCTGTTCAGGAATATACTGGAGAGGACGCCATTGGCATCTGTGACTATCTAATTTTCGGATTTCACTAATTACCTGTGCTAGAAGATTTCGAGAGAGGATCTCGATGTAGTAGTGCCCGCCAAAAGATCCAGAAAAGGTAATGCAGATGAGCAGGTTACCTAGATAGACCTGAACCCACCCATCATAGTGCAGAAGGTAGGTGACTAACTGCCTAAAATTAGCAAAGATCTTCCAAAAAGAAACAAAAAGCTTTAGTAAAAGAAGGGAGTAAGCAAGATTTTCTACTCTTTTGACAAGCAACGCATTATAGCAATGGGGACTTTATCCTCTTCCATCCATCTATATGACCGACACCTCAAACAGCAGATTTAGGTGAGACCCAAGTAATGTCGTGAGACAGACAAAGAAGTAGGTATTTTGTCGATGGCTTACTGCAGCAAGTACCATAGAATAGGGGCAATTCTCACCAGTGGCAGTTTGGTTTTCTGGTAGGGCAGTGACAACTTCGCCACCCAAAAGGACATCTCTCTTAAACAAAGAGGAGATAAGATCTTTTTCCTCAGTCAGCAAGACAAATGGATAACTGTTGATAGCAACACAATCTATTTTTGGGACATCAGAGAATAGACAGTCACGAATAGTATCCACATTCCAAAGACCACCTCAATTCAGGACATTTGCTAAGTATAACATCTGAAATCATTGTGTGTGTCAGTAATGGGGTAAAATTAATAAAAATTGTTGGCAATTTACCAACAAGGAAGGAGAAAAGCCACCATCGATCTGGGTAACAGCGCCTGTCACACCTTACATTACAATAAACCTACACAATCCATCATTCCTTTAGGCTACACTAATGTTGTCCCTATCTACACTCTGCAGGGGCAATTCGATGCCGAGCTGAAATATGTCCTTCGCGGGCACAAATCCATCATCACCTGTGTGGACTCTCTAGAGCATAACACTCTAATGGTGACTGGGGATGACACGGGATAGATCAGGATTTGGTAGCTGAGTTACATGCGATGCGTTCAATCTTTGAAACTTAACAAGTGGCTAGGCAGCATCAAGTTCATAGGCGAACAATTACTTTACTCTGATAGCAGAATAAATTTACTCAAATTGGAGCATTTTGCAGCTAAACCTGTATAAAAAGAACTGGCTTTGTATCAGTTTTATGATCTTACTGCCGATGTTTTGTGGATCTTCACAAAAAAGGATGCCAGAAGGACTAATATCAAAAATGGCAGAATTACTGGCATATTTGTGCTGTGCCGAGAAGAGGAAGAAGTATCTGCTGTTGTACAAATTGGAGATGGATTTGTGGTGGGCACTTCCAGAGGTGAAATATGGCAGTATAATTCCGATTGCAATCTCAAATGGCAACGACAGGCTCACTAGGGGGAAATTCGACAACTGCTCTATGACGCAACCAACCGCTTATTGTTCTCTTTAGGCACCTAGGGAAAAATAATAGCCTGGCCTGAAAGAAACACTCCTAACGAGTAATAACGGAAGAGCATCACCTTCAGAAAGAAGGAGATCACACTAATGAAGGTCAGCAGTCAGCATACTATATTGGTGGCTGGAAATATCAATGACAAAGAGCTGACGGTATGGAACTACGAAGTACTGAATTTATTGGAGGTCATCTAATTGGATGCAGTGTTGAGTGCTGTGACTGTGAGTGAAATAGTGGAGTTGATGGTGGTGGCAACGGTTGATATGAAGCTGCATTTTTTGAAATTTGCCAAAAAAGAGCATAATTTAGGATTGACTCTCATCCAACAACTCGACCTTACAACAATCGATCTAGGCCTCACTGACAAACTAGAAGGAATTAACGAGATCCTCCTTTTTCATGCACATTAAACCACTCGACATGAGTGTCTGATATCAACCAACAAGGGCATCCTAATTAATCTGAATATCACTTAACTGATAAAAAGTCATTTTACAGTTACAGAGCTTGAGAAGAGCAATGAGTCAGTGAACATTTTACGAAATCAGAGAGAATAATTTGAAAATAGCTACTCGCAAAGAGGTCAGAAAATATAGATCAGCAAGTTGATGGCATAGATCAAGGGGGAGCAGTGTCAGTTATTATGGGCTCGAAAAATATGCAAATAAAGTCTATCATCTATCTCTCTGCTCTCAGTCAGGTAAACAGCAATAGGGGCTCTTTGCCAGTAATATAGCAAAATTATCAGCTCTGAAGATGGGGAAATCTAATCCTCTCTCAACATCACTTAGCCTCTGCCTCTAAAATGGACCCATAAACCTGACAGCAATGTCCAGCTCAAATAATAAATATATTAAACCCTCAAAATACTGGACAGCATTCTCCGTAACAACG
>Ga0100378_1005342_pt1 | contig 11800 bp, 8 predicted proteins | sample CryGeymeta201502_FD_81535 | JGI IMG/M metagenome (GOLD analysis project Ga0100378, IMG submission 81535) | Groundwater microbial communities from Crystal Geyser aquifers in Utah, USA - Crystal Geyser metaG 2015-02 | ecosystem: Environmental > Aquatic > Deep subsurface > Groundwater | place: USA...
AACTAGATTCCACACGCTGGATTCTTTCTTCGCATTCTTTTTCGGTCACCTCCAAGGTGCTCATACTTTTTTGTAACGTTCCAATCTCGGCATTGCGGTCACTTATCAATCGCTGGTACCGCATGTCTGCAATTTGTTTGTCCTTATAGATTTGCTGCGTTTGTGCTTTCACTTCGTTGACAATCAATTGAAGGCCTTCCACAGATTCATTCGCGATCGAAACTTGGTCTTCCAGTCGAGCGATGGCTTCCTGTGTAGCCTCTAGTTTATTTTCATACCGCTGCGTCATAGTTTTGAGATCTTCTCGTCCATGTTGCTTTTCTTCCAAGATGCGATCCTGTAATGCTTCCCGTAGTGCATTGTAGCGACTCGACATTCGCGATCTGTCGTCAGCTCTCCTAATCTGAATGAGCGCCTGTTCGAAAGTCAGTTTGCTTTTGACGTTTTCAAATTTCGATCGCTCTGACCTGAGCTCATTTTCAATTTTCTCTAACCGCATCTGTTCTACTTCGATACGCTCCTGGAGTCCATTCTTTTCAGTTGCGAACCGGTCTTGCTCCTTCTGTAAGCGTTCAGAAAGCTCCTCGACTTTACGCTTTTCTTCCTCCATTGTTTGCTCCAAAACTGGTTTCATACTGTTGAAGTGTTCTATTTCTTGTTCAATGGCATCTTCTAGACCTGCCAAGGTCGTTTGTTCCTGCTCAAGTTGGGCTTGTAATCGATTCCGTTCTTGCTGGGATTTGCGACGTTCACTTTTGAGTTGTCTTTCTGCTTCTCGTAGATTGCGTTCTTCCTCTTTCACTTGCTCCTGGAGAACATTCTGACCCTGCTTGTACTCTGCCTGAATACGACGAATTTCGGCCTCCGATGCGGCCAGTCGCTCCTGCTCTTGTTGGAGCTCACACTTCAAATCTTGTTGAGACTCTCCAAATCTATCTTGTGCACGTTCTAATTTCTTTTCAATTTCTGACAATTGCTTCTTTTGCTGCACTATGTTCTCTTGCATTTTCTTCTTTTCCTTAAAGAAAAGCATTTGTTCAAATTCTAATGAATCGTTTAATTTGCCCAGGCGCTGTTGAAGTTCATCGTTGACATCACGTTCTTGTTCAAGCCTAGCGCCTACTTGGACTTGTTGATTCTTCAAAAGTTTAATCTCTCTTTGCAGTCGTTCTTGTTCTGCTCGATATTCGTCATCCCACTCATTCTGACTTTCACTATCGTCTTGGTTGGCTTGTTGTGACCTCAGAAGGTTAGCCTTTAGGGCTGCAATTTGTGCCACAAACGATGTCTTTTCTTGGCTATACGAGTCTTGCCTTTTCTCTAGTTCAGCCTGTTTATTGTTGAGGACTGTTTGGAGTTCTTCCATGGCCACTTCTAATCCCATCAGAACGGCAGATTGATCGAGCATTTTCTCCTGCAATACCTCTAATTCCATGTTGCCAGCTGGTTGTGCTCGATCGTCATTGAGCGGTGTGTCAGTCTCCCCATTAATTTTATCGCTGTCCATACGGTCATCCGAATCACCGAATAACTGTGTTACTGTTATTTTTCGAATGTTGGGCGTTTGATAGAGCTGTGCACCAAATGCCGAGTCTGAAGAGCCTCTTTGGAGCAGATTCGGTCTTTGTTGAAGTGTTGGGAGAACAGCCTGCAGAGAATCGGATCCCTGGAATGTAGCAAGCAACAGCCAACAACGAAACGATGTTCCAGCAGTTAATTTCATTCTTACAATCAGTATCTTCTCTCAATCTCTGCTTCTAACTGTTTAATTGGATTGCTCAAGTGACAAGAAGGTTGGCTAGAGATGGGAATTACAAAATATAATATTAATACATTAACTTAGTTGTGGAAAAGCTCTTTCCAAAAGATATCATTCATTCTTTCTCTTCCACGTGTAATCTCTTTTGAACTTGAACCCTCATGACGACAACAGCTGTTTCACTACTACCCTGAATATTCGAAATCGCACCAGTCTACAGTCTACTACGGTACACAGTACACAGCACAGTCGACGAGCCTGTGAAACGCTCAAACAGAAAAGCTTGCCACCTACAGCAATCACAGGTGAAAACCAGTTGTTATGAGTGCCAGCGCAAAGCCAGACTGAATGCCAGCAGCAACTCCGGGGCTGGTTTGAAGTAGCTAGAGTAGTACCATAGTAGACAACAAAAAATAATGCAACCCAAGACCGCGCTTGACCGACGACATCATCACGTAAAAAACTGCTTTCTTCCCACTCAACGACCTGGTACAGTACCAGTAGTACTTGAGGTCTGTTGTACGTAATAGTAGTAGGGAACTTCATAGGAGAGCAGGAGGTGCCTGCTACCAGGGGTAAAGCTACTCTAGCTAGAGTAGCTACTAACTAGTGTTGTTAGTAGTAGTAGTCTACTAGTAGTGGTACTGTAACAGGTCGTTACTAGCTATTACCAGGTGGTACCGGTACTACTACCAGTACAGGTATGGTACTAGGTACCTGGTACCATGGTACCGGTACTTGATGGCTGTCCTGATAGGGAACACGGCGACTATTATTTGCAAATATCGACAGCCTTCGCGCGTGGCTACTACTGTACTATTCGCTACGGTACTATAAGGTTTCGAGCACACAACGCCAGGTGTCCGTGCTTATTTGTCACAGGTTCATTTCGGCACTCCAATCCCGTTCCTCTGCCCCTTTGTTCTGCTGTCGCCACGTAAACCTGACATGTATTCGATGATTCTCCAATCAAGAAGGCATGGAACATCTGAAGTACCTAGTCTCGCCATTTCAACTACCGATAATCGATTACCAGGTGGTAAGCACCTTTTTAAATGAGAAACAACGAATACCTACCAGTACTCTACCAGTAGTAGTACATTAGCACAACTACTACCAGTACGGTATGACTGCCAGTGGTAGTAGTACTACTAGTACTGGTACTACGGTACCTGGTAGCTCCCTGGTACGGTACGTAATTGGAATGTTCTGGTACACTACCAGGTACTGTACCTGGTACTACAGTAGTACTATTCAAAGTAAGAATTGTCTACTTGTTTTTGCTTTGACCTGGCAGCCTGATCCACTTACATCTCAGAGTCCTAGTGTTTTAGCAACTATCCAATTTCGCCTTCTGTTGCGCTTTCCTGTTGAAGTAGCAGTTGATGAGCTGTTAAGCTGTACCAGTGGTGGTGAACGACCGACCAAGGAGCACGAAACCAGAGCACTCCAAGTACTCTTTTTTGCAATCGTTCGAAATAAAGTGTTCAAGACAAAGCAAATCCATTCCATTAGGTACCCCACAAAAGCAATCAACAAAACGAATCTCTCCAGGTACCGTACAAGTTTTAGCAATGATATCATCCCAGGGAGGACAACCTCAGCAGAGCATGTATTCCGGTCGATGGACCCCAGAAGAGGAGGCGTATGCAAAAGCATTAATGAAGGAATTTCGAGACGGAACTTTGCCAATTGCCGAGGGCACCAGTCTTCGCGCATATCTAGCAAAGGAGCTCCAATGTGGACCGAAAAGGTACGACGAAGGTATGATCTATCTCGGAGATAGCCTTACACACCCGTGTTCTGTCAGTTCCTTTGAATGACTCTCAACTGTGTCTCGCAACGTTTTATCTTTTCTTTCTCCAACAGAATCTCCAAAAAATATGAAGGCAGTGGATACAATGGAAAACAGGTAAGTGTAACGGAATACCGTGGTTCAACTGGCGCTACAGTTTTTTTATATGCAAGACATTATACTTAAGCTTGCCCTTCTTTCTATGTTCGTTCCGTTGAGAATTCACAGCCGTACGCCAGCAGAATGGATCTTCCGTCAAGCCAAGAATTGGCCGCTCGGCAATCTACACTCCAAACGATGCGTCAAGAATTCCTCGTTAGCAGAAAGCGAGTCACGGCAGGACTAATCGGCTTTATGGGTCGACCTGCAGAGCAGACTACAGCCTCGGGAAGAATAGGCGATCATCAAGGATTGACGCAAGTCTTGGCGCCGCCAGCATCAGTGCTGGAAGGGATCGGATTTGATGCACCTATGGGTCCATTAAATCCAACTCCATTTACCAGAGATCAACTTTTGGGGAACAATCGGACTAACTTTGCCAACCAGTGGCTGGATGGAAACTTTGGGATCAGCGACGCAGAATTGTTGCTGGCTAGGGCTAGTCGGCTTGGTCTCATGCACTCGTTTCGCTCGGATAACAATACTCATAATTCGAGTCAACCCGGCATATTCGCGAGAATGGGAAACCAATTCATCAACAATAGCAGTAGATATGACATTCTTGGTGTCGCTCCAACGGCCGCGTCGAGCTCTGCCTTTCTTTTTGCTGGCCTGTCTGATGGTACCGTCCACAATGAATCGGTACTGGAGCAGCGCCTGATGGAAAATATTGCACAACAGAATCTCCTCCGACAGCGCATGTCGTTTCTTGCGCCACGAAGAACCTCATTGTCGGCGATTCCAACACTGTCGTCGCAGTCCATATCAAGTGATTCGCAGAGGATTCTCATGATACAGCACCTTGAACGGAATATGAGAGAGCTAAGTTCGGTTGAAGGGACTAGAGGGACAACGGCAGTGTTGAACCAGTCAGCAGGAGAAGAAACTAAAGGACAAGAGGAAGCACAGTCCTCGAGGTTTGGAGTAAGTGAAATTGACGACAGTCCTGCTCCCAAACGCCCAAGGAACTTTTGATCGAAAGTGGCGATCTCTAGATAGTGAAAGCTTCCAAATTTTGATACATGAATTTTTGAATGAACAAAATGTTGAAAAAGATAACTCTGTCAAGCAGCCATACATGATGATAGCATCGCTAGCAACATTGCTTGGACTAGGCTAGATGACGGCGAAAGTGTGTAAGTACATTCATTGTTGCTTGATCGAAGTACCTAGACCTACTGTACTGTACTAATGTTGTAGTACGGCCCGGTAGTACTAGTGTACGTACACCAGCAGTAGTATTGTAAGTACGCCTGGAAAACCTTAAACATTACCCTGAAAAGCTAATAATAAGCTGCCCGGGTAATTGAAGACAGTGTCTCCCCCGGGCTACATTTTTATGATCAGTGACGTACCAAACCTTCCTTTGAATGGATCTCGACCAAGGATCTTTCCACAAGAAATTAACATGCGTTCATTAGGAACGAGGTAAATTCCAATCAAGCCGACTCGATGGACCATGACCTGCGCTTCAGCTACAATTATTTCACACTCGCTATCAAACTCTAGCTACTCTAAATAAAATAGATAATATTCTCACCATGAAGACTACTGCCGCCCTTGTACTGATCTCGGTCGTTTCGGCCACTGCCTTTATTCCTGTTCACAAGCCTACTAGCACTGACCATCAGGCAACATCGCTATTTGCCAAGGCTGCCAAGTCCAAGGAGGAGGATCTTGAGTTGACAAGAAAAGTCATTGCTGATTTTATCGGGGGAGACGAGGATGACGGATCTGAAGCTTCCTCCCCTGCGGCCTCTTCTGAAGAGTCAGCTGAAAAGAAGGGAAAGAACGGAAAAAAGAGTAAATAAACAATCTACTCATATGGCAAGGAAAAGCTTGCTAGTTAGAGTCTTCTGCGAATTTCCTTACGGACGAACGGACAATAACTATCAGGATAATCTTTTCGAACGACAAAGCTATCTCTTTTTCACATGTTTGATATTCAGCTGAAGCTCTCTTGGGAATCAATCTTACCGAGGCCGGAGGGAGACTATGCTCAAGCTACCTGTTTTGGTGCAATGCCAAGCAGATGCCAAGGGTTGGTATAACGTTACGCGGTGGGCGGATCACATTTTTATTTGAGTCATAGACTGGCAATTCATTGATTTAATCATTAGATATTAAGTAATGCCAGATTTATGATGCAAATGGCACCAAGTTTCAATAGTAGATACCTTTGTAGGCCTTGAAGCGTTTCATTGACGAATCGCCTATCTATTTCAAATTTGTATGAAGCTACTTTAATAGAGTAGGTAGCTGCCTAGACTAGCCAAAATTGCGCAAGTTATGTTATGAGGTTATGAATGGGACACAGTATGAGTACTAAAGAAGTGCGTAGGATACAAAATACTGCTAAAAGTATTTCTAGGTATCTAAAGCAGGTTGCAACCAAGCAAACTCTTCGCGGTAGGCGCCAAGTCCGTGCGGGCCTTGTCCCTTACCAGCGGCCATACCACCAGAGCAACTCTTTGTACAAGAATATATAGCTACAATTCCCCAATCCACCAGATAATCATCACCTTTGTATAAATCCGCTTGTAATACTTCCATAGCCTTGGCCTTGGTGTCGGCAAAGGACGGCGGAATTTGCGATGGATCCGTGTTGGCAATGATGGATTGCGCGGCTATCAGAGCATGCTTGGCTGCTTGATAAGTATTTGTAGTTTCTGCCGGGGAAGCTAACGCCATGGGGCGACTATCGCGCAAAAAGTTCAACATTTGTGGCATTAATTGAAACTCAAAGGCTCGAGGTGCGTGACAATAGGGGCATGGAGGAATCTCGGCGGGTTGATGATCAGAACGGATCCAAAGCGGTTGGCTGTCATCGTCAAATCGTTCTCGGCTAGTATCATCGTCAACTGTCCTAGTAGCATTAGAGTTCTTGTCTTCATTGTTCGTTGTAGAATCATCTCCAAAATGACTGTCATACGTTCGTCTCCATTCCATGGAATACCGCAGGCACTGATCAGGCGCCTTACGTTCCTGAATTCGGCAATAAAATTTTACTGTTGCAGCATCTTTGGTACTTGTTTGGTCCAGTTTGGTTCCTGTGACCATTTCATTGAGATCTTCTTGTTCCAAGTCTTCGTCGCTATCATAACCACTGTTGTCAATTGTCGAGGAGAGAGCAGGAAACATAGTAGGCCTAGCTTCAATTTCATCATTATCATCATCATCGTCGTCGTCGCCATTTAATCGTTTTGTTTTTGGTTCTTCTTCCACTACAAGCTCCGACTCGGCATAGACAGATGGCAAGAATTGGGAACTATCTGAAAGTTTGTTTCCTGGTTCGTCTACCGTTGGAGATGGGTCTTCCATCAATGGTGCCTCCTCATCTTCTTCCTGATGGATCTCTTCAGAAGCGATAATGGATGCAACATTGGCTGCTTCTTTGGACTTGTTGTCGTCAGTGTTTTGAGTCGTCGGCGGCGATGCTGCTGCTGCTGCTGCTTCTGCTTTGATAGCTTTCATAAATCTACGTTTGTACTCTCTTTGGTGCTCCTTCCCGCAAAACCAAATCTTTTGCAGTGGACACTTTCCCGCCGCCCTTTGACCACAAACATGACAGAGATGTACATTCCAAGTTTCAGGTACATGTTTATTCCAGCTTTCTACGATATTCGCAGCAGTGCCCTCCATAGGATAAAATTCATTTTCTTTGGACAATTGGACCCGTAACACTCGAATCCCCGTACCAGCTCTTTTGCTGCTGGAGTTTTCGCTATCATTTTTGGTTTCGCCTTCGTCTAGATGGGACTGTGATCGACAGCAGGTTGGACATCCGAAAATATAAAAGGAACGATGAAAGGCGTCGGGATTATTGTCCAGAGGCACATACAACTGGCAAATGAATTGGAGTGGTTTCGGAGATGTACAAGAGGTACAGATCAACGCCTTCTTTTCTGGTAAATCACGGGGCTGCAACCAACTGGGTCGTCCTCCAATCTGTCCTCCATCCCAATCGTTCCACCAGCGAGCGGATCGATGTCCAACTATATCGGCTGTATCTGGTCGGATGGGTTCTGAAAATCCAAGCTGGATTGCTGGCGGGGTATCATCGCTGTCTTCGTCTTCGACTGTTTCGATTTCTACCATGGTGTAGTATCCTATCTTGTGAGGCGAATGGAAGCCAGAAGCTGTCAGAAATACAGGAGGTTTCACAAATGTTCGAAAGAATGATGAACAAAGCGAGCACAGTATGTAGAGTAGTAATGTAGCTCCTCTCTACTACTAGTTTTTCCAGGTTTTCAATGGCTGAGAATACGAACGAGACAACTCCATCTGCACATTTGCTCCAGATTCTATCAACACACCCAAAAAATAAATCACACTACTAGTAGACTAAGTGGTAGACTAGCTAGACTAGACTAGTACTGCTAGACTAGTAGTATTATTTCTGTGCTCGGAAAAAAAAAGATCACAAATACAAAACAAAAACCATCTCTATTTTAGAACCTCCATCAGAGTAGCATAGCTAGTAGTAGTGAAATTGTCGTCAACCAGCACAGCCTCCTCTCATCACTGTTGGTACTCAAAATGGTATTCGCAAAATTGCCTTCTCTTGCCAAACAGGGAGTTGTTTCTCACGCATCCATCTTGAGACGATGGAGTCAGCAACAGATTGCTTGCTTCTCCACAACAGCAGGAACAACAACCACAACCACTACCAACACCAATGCTTCCACTGCTGCGAATGATCCATCGGTCGTACTTTACCAGTACGCCATTTGTCCCTTTTGCAATATTACCAAGGCTGTTTTATCCTTTTCATCTGTGAAATACAAAACGATTGAAGTCAATCCCTTAACCAAAGCAGAGCTTCAGAATTTTTCCAAGGATTACCGAAAGGTTCCAATAGCCATGGTAGACGACGTACAAGTAAATGGATCTGATAAAATTGTGGATAAAGTTCTGCAACATCCTACGGTAACATCCTATTTGCAACAAAAGTTGCAAAACTTGTCCGTCGAACAGTTTGTGCACGACAATGATTCTCAAGAGTGGTTGACCTTTGCCAGGGATGAACTGTCAAGTCTGTTGTATCCCAATATTTGTCGTACCTGGAGAGATTCCTACCAAGCGTTTGGATACGTTCACAATGTTGATACCTTTTCAACGTTGCAAAAGTTTGCCATTCAAACTGTCGGATCATTGGCCATGTATTTTGCAGCCTCCAAAATTAAACGTACGTTCGTTCGTTTGTTCGTTCATTTGTTTGTTTGTTTATATAGTGACTGCAGTATCTACAGTATGTGTATTTGCTAAATGAATTTTCTGGCACTCATATTATTATCACAATGATTTAATTTTTGTCGTAATTATCCCATTTTGGTTTTTGCCTCACAGAAAAACGAAATATTACCGACGAACGACAAGCACTCCACAAAGTTCTACTCAAAGTCGAGAAAGGACTTGGTAGCAACAAATATCTATCGGGAAAAGACGATCCACATTTGGGAGATATTGGTAAGCACACACATACATCAAGTAAATAATATCAATATCCTCAAATTGTGCGAAAGTTCTAATTTGGTTTTCTAAAATGGATTGTTTTCTCTATTGCTTGCTCACACCACACAATCAAACTGCCTTTTTGTTGCCATTTTTTGGGGGGAAATACAGCTATGTATGGGACACTGCGGTCGATTGAAGGGTTGCCGGTATTTGACCAAATAATAATGAATGGGCGCGATGCATCGAGTCCACTCCCAGACTGGTACAAACGAATGAAAGAACAAGTAGGTAATTAATTTAAAAGAAAAATAACACGTTCTCCTACGGTGTTAAAAAATGCAGACTGCCTTGATAGACCTCAAAGCAAACAGTAACAATGATGTACCGTATCCTATTTTTAGGCGGTAGTATTGAAACGATGATTGAGGACCTCTCTGGTGGCCTGTCGACCACCATTCTCTGCAAGTGCTTTCTGTTGTACAAAGGAAAATGATTCCTTCTTTTCTTCAACGTCATTTTCGTCGTCCGGTACTAGTGACGAACCGTTGTGACCCCAATAATCAGCCGCATCGAGTGCGACCAAGCAGCTTTCTCGGACGACTTGATTGTCATCGTGGGTAAATTCGCTCAAAATAGCTTCTACTCGTTCCCAAGAGCCTTCTATAGCACCAAGAGCCTCTGCACTTTCGTGGCGTACCATTTGATGTTCTTCCTGGTTACGAAGGCTCTCTTCCAAGGCTGATACCGAAGCGGGATGCTGTAATTGACCTAGTACGTACGCTACTTCGTGCCTCAATAGTGCAGAACTTTGATCCGACGATAGACTCCGACAAAGCTGCAACACAGCTTCCTCACCACCACGATTGCGCAACGAAAACATGGCACGGTATCGATCGAAGATGGACAGATCTGGATTGGACAACAAATCACCCAATTCTTCTGTGGTTTTATTGGCGTGGGCTGGATGCGGTGGAGCTGGGTCTACCGACGAGTATGGATTCGTCATACAAGCACAAGCTACTGGTGCTTCTTCCTCTTCCTCTTCCTCGTTGCTGTTGTTGTTGTCGTGTCCTTCTCGAGCTTTCTTCTTCCAGTCCATTAAATTTTTAGCCAACAAACAAGTTTCGTAAACTTCGGGTAAATTGGATTTGGTTTTTTCTATGACCTGTTCCAACACTTTTCGTGATCTATCAGCTCCAATGGCTGCCAAGGCTTCTGCTGCCTCGTGTCGTACCATGGAACAATCATCATCTGTTACCAAAATGGTTTCTAAAATGTCACAGCACTGATAAAAAACACGAAGGAACGTAACAAAAACAATTATTTAAAAAAATGGGGAGTGAGCATGATTAGTAACAACAAACAACAAACAACAAACAACAACATCATCAACAACATACAAATAATACAAACAATACAAAAAACTCCAGTCATGAATGCACAGAGACAAACAAACAAACAAAAAAGACAATCACACACGCGTGTGCGTGATGATATGCATCACCAGTATACTTACTCGTTCGTCACCCATTTGTCCCATAACGTAGGCATATTCATGCCGCATCAAAGAACCGTGACGAGTATTTTTCAAACCATCGATCAAGCACTGAATGATTTGTTCTTGTTGTTGATCTTGATCTACTATCTTGCCATCGCTGTTGTTGTTGTTGTTGTTGTTCGTATAAGCTTGCTTCAAAAAATACGCGGCTCTCATTCTCATTCCAATGGCATTGGAAGGGTCTCGAATGGCATCTTGGAGTTTGCATAATGGAGGAGCTTCCCACATCTGTTTTCTGTTTGTCGTGTATGTGGTATTTGTTTGGCTTCTTCCTGTTACTCTAGCTAGCTAATAGAATCAATTTTTAATGAGACTCTACTAGTCCAGAGACTCTACCAGTAATAGCTATTGTGGCTGTATTATTATATATGCTCTATCAATAATAGATACAGTAGTTGTGTACTAGCTAGTAGCTACGAGTAGTAGTGAAAAGAGCTGGCAGTAGCGAATACTACCAGGTAGAGTACTCTACCTAGATTTACTCTCTACTACTGTAGCTACTACTACTATTAGTAGTAGACTAGCTAGTAATAAGTAGAGTAACAGCAGTAGAGCACTGTGAAGTTGCTGGAAAAGACAACAAGAGTGGATGGTCGAGATTTGCTAGCATTGACCAAGTGTGCGTTCATTTTAGTAAGCTTTATCTGGATCTTTGCAAGACTAAAAACGCACAGCTGCTCTGAATGATAGCCAACAAGCAAGCAAAAGATTACTACTACTAGCGTAGTCTAAGTCAACGATTTTTTATTAGCCCTCATACGACCTGATACAGTACGATGAGAAAGAAGTCTGATGAATTGTTGAAGTTCATTCCAATGAAAAACTAGGTCAAATAATTATGTTGAGCAATTGGAGGGAGTAGACACCGTCTTTCTTTTCTATCGATCACGTCCATTTGCTGTACCGTTCTTAAAACGAGACACGTTGCTTCCCAAGAGCGTCAATGAAATGGAACCATGTCGCCCAAAACAAAAACTACCAATAATGCAATCATGACAGTTGATGGTACCAAAGTACAACAACAACAGCCGCAGAAAAAGAACAAGACGACGACAACGACAACGACGACGAC
>Ga0100378_1005344_pt1 | contig 11798 bp, 7 predicted proteins | sample CryGeymeta201502_FD_81535 | JGI IMG/M metagenome (GOLD analysis project Ga0100378, IMG submission 81535) | Groundwater microbial communities from Crystal Geyser aquifers in Utah, USA - Crystal Geyser metaG 2015-02 | ecosystem: Environmental > Aquatic > Deep subsurface > Groundwater | place: USA...
ATTTATCTCTTCTAATTGGTACTCATAATCAAACAATCCACGCATCACTTCTCTCTTTTTTATATTTATTTTACTGAAATCTTGGTTTTAACAAAATTAAGGGTGGTTTTTAGAGGTGCCCTACTGTAAATCAATTGAATATCACTTAAAACAGTTATTTTTAATTCTATCTACATCCTATCCCACACATCATTTGAACCGTCTTATGCCAAAGATTTCCACATGCCAAAGATTAGATTAGTTCAGTGTTATTTTCTCATTCAATAAAACTCTTTGCTTTTGTGTTATCGTATCTTCATTTTGGACGATTATTTTCAACTTTTTATAAAGTTTGTACTCTATTATGATTGCAAATAAACCTAATATTCCAAGGGTGTATAACATAGTAATTAACTTAACATCGAAGTAGTCAAGAACCATAGCAGTCACAGCTCCTCCAATAATAGCCACCGATACTACAAAGGAGCGTAACATCAGATAGTCTTTAATCTCTATCTCATCTTTCATAAAATCTATTGTATGAATTCTTGATATTTCAAATGTGATTGCCTGAAATGTAAATATAGTTAAAATGACATAAGTAAAAAGTACCATGTTCACCTCAGACAAAAGGTAGCTTAGCATCTGAATAATGTCTAAAATAATAACAAAGAGATATATCTTATAAATTTTTACTTTTTTAAACAGTGGTTGGATTAAACCATCCGTTGCACCAATAAGCATATAAAAACTTATGGCTAGAACTGGCAGATGCAGACCTTCTAGTTTAGTGATGTAGGGCATTAAAACCCAGTCAATATATGTTGTTAAGAACAGAACAAGTACTTGAAGTTTGAGAAGTTTAGAGTGTTCAAGTGATTTATAAAGATGCGTGTAGTTTTTTATCGGCATAGTTCAACTCCATAAGATAGTTTGCTTTAACATCTATTATCTTATACATGAGTAGAACTATATCTGAATGTGGAAAATGGAAGTACTAAGAGTTGTAACTTTCACTAGCAGAGAGAAAGATTTCCACATGCCAAAGATTGCTATTTAAGAGTCTCTCAACCTCTCCTGAACCTCATTAAATATCTCTTCGACATCCTCAGAGTTTTGCGCACCTATTTTACTAAACACCAATATAGCAATCCATGCGGCTGCGAAGCCTGGGAGGAGTTCGTAGAGGTCGAAGATTCCGCCTTCTAGTTGCTTGTAGATGATGACGGTTAAGGCACCGACGACCATTCCTGCTTGCTCCATTTTTTGTGATGGAGTGGTTGTAGAGGGAGAGGATGACAAGTGGACCAAACGCCGCGCCGAAACCTGCCCATGCGTAGGCTACAAGTTTTAAAACGCTGGAGTTCTCATCGGTGGAGATGTACCAAGCGATGAGTGCGATGGCTATCACTGTAAATCGCCCTACCCATACAAGCTCTTTGTCCGTTGCATCTTTTCTGAGTAGTACGTGGTAAATATCTCTTGTTAAAACCGAGGAGGAGACGAGAAGTTGCGAGTCGATTGTACTCATGATAGCCGCTAAGATTGCGGCTAGTAAAAAGCCTGCTATCCATGGGTTGAAAAGGAGTTGAGAGAGTGTGATAAAGATTTTTTCACTATCTTGAAGATCTACTCCATGTGACACAACATAAGCAAGTCCGAAAAATCCAACTGCCAAGGAGCCAACAACGGAGACAATCATCCATGTCATCCCGATGGTTTTTGCACGATGCATCTCATCTTCATGGCGAATAGACATAAAACGAACCAAAATATGTGGCTGACCAAAGTATCCAAGTCCCCAAGCAAGCAAAGAGAGTATGCCAACTATGGAAGTTCCGCTGAAGATGTCAAGATTTGAAGGGTTTACAGACTCGATGAGCCTAAGCCCCTCACTCACTCCGCCGATGTCATAAAGAACCACAAAAGGAACAACCGCAAGAGCCAACATCATAAGGATTCCCTGAATAAAATCCGTCCAACTCACAGCATTGTAACCACCTAAAAAAGTGTAAGAGACAATAATAAAACTCCCAACTATCAATGCAGTATCATAATCAAGATGGAAAGTCGCTTCAAAAAGTTTCGCACCGCCGACCAGTCCTGAAGAGGTGTAAAGCGTATAAAAGAGCAAAATTACTACAGCGGTAACAACACGAAGAGAATTTCCATTGTCATTAAAACGGTTTGAAAAGTAGTCAGGGATGGTAATCGCATCTTGGAGATGATGCGTATAAACACGAAGAGGTTTTGCCACATAGTGCCAGTTAAGATAAGCTCCGATGATAAGCCCCACCGCTATCCAACTCCCAACGATTCCCTGCGAGTACATCATGCCAGGAAGCCCTAAAAGGAGCCAGCCACTCATGTCCGAAGCACCAGCACTGAGTGCGGTCACACCTGGACCTAAGCTTCTTCCGCCTAAGACAAAATCACTTAAGTCATCCGTTTTAAAATAGAAATAAAATCCTATTCCAAGCATCACTGCCATATAGGCTAGAAATGATATTAGTAGTGGTAACTCCATTAGTTTTCTCCTTTTTCAACTAGACCACGAAGTCCAAGATTCCCATATCTATGGTAACTATCAGATATACTCTGCTCAATAAAATAGTGCATAAGTTCTATACGTCCATGTTCTATAAATGGCTCCGTTGCGATGTAGAGCGTATGCTCTGCCACAGCTTCATAGAGTGAAACATCGGGAGGCTGTAAAAAGCGGATGCGCTCTACACTCTGCATCGCTTTACACAGAGCCGTTGCATCTTCTAAAGCGAAACTATCCTCACGCTCTAGCAAGAAAGATTTTTTCTCTTGCAAATAGAGTAACGCTTCACTTTGAGGGTTGTGAGGAATAGATACATAGACTCTTGCACCTACCATTTTTACAGCGGCGATAGAGGCTAACATCTCATATAAAATATCCTCTTCTTCAAAGCGTAGAAGTACACTTTTTACTCCAATATAGCGTATAACATTACTCTCCCCTCGGATGTTCGAGTAGTCATGCTCTTTGTTAAAATGCTCCGCTAACCAATGGCTAAAATCAGCCGTTAATCGCAATGTTTTTTCAAGAGAGTGAGCAACTTTGTCCTCCTCATCTAAAAGTGGTTTGAGTTTTTTGGCATAGAGGTTAGTAGAACTCTTATCTTCAAAACGCAGATTCATAAATTGCGAGATATAGTTAAAACCACCCGCTTTTTTACCACTTCCTATGGCAGATTTTCCCATGCCACCAAAGGGCTGTCGAATCACTATGGCACCTGTTGTCATGCGGTTTATGTACAAGTTTCCTGCGCGAAGTCGCTCTTTAAATATCTTCTGCTCTCTCGCATCTAAACTCTCCAAGCCTGAGGTGAGTCCATAACCTGTCTCATTGACGATGTCGATTGCATCTTCGAGATTTTTAGCACACATTACACTCAGAACTGGACCAAAAAGTTCATTCATGTGGCAAAAATCACCACGCGAAGTTCCCCATCGGATAGCTGGCTTTAACATGTATGGATTTTTATCTGCATAGGATGGTTCAAGCGCCCATTCCTCTCCCTCATCTAAACTCCCAAGCGCTTTTTTCAAGTTCCCTGAAGGAAAATCCACAAGAGAACCTATACGGTTTTGAAGTTCCCAAACGGAGCCAACATTAAGAGATGAAGCGGCATCCACCAACATCTTTTTAAAGTTTTTATCTTCATACACTTCACGCTCAAGAACTACAAGTGAGGTCGCAGAACACTTCTGCCCAGAGTTGTTAAAAGCGGAAGCGACAATATTTTTAACCGCTTGGTCGCGGTCAGCTAAAGCCGTAACAATCGTTGCATCTTTACCGCCTGTCTCAGCGCTGAGATGAATATCAGGACGGCTTAGTATCATCTCTTTTGCCGTTGTCTCTCCCCCTGTAAAAATCACAAAATCTATATCGCTGTTTGTGATAAGGTGCTTTCCTGCCATCGCTCCGCTACATGGAACAAACTGCAAGGTGTTTTTACTCACACCCGCATCCCAAAAACATTGACAAACTCTATAGGCACAAAGAACAGCATCCGAAGAGGGTTTGATGAGAACTGTGTTCCCTGCCGCTAATGCCGCAGCGATGCCACCTGTTGGAATGGCAATAGGAAAGTTCCAAGGACTCACAACAAGACCAACACCTTTGCCCTCAGCGCAAACTCCTTCAAGTGCTTCAAGCTTTTGCACACTGTAGGGGTAGAAGTTTAAAAAATCTATCGCTTCTGAGACCTCAACGTCTGTCTCTGAAAAGACTTTGCCCACTTCTGCTGCGGCAATGCCGATTAAATCACCCCTACTCTTTTGAAACTCTTGTGCCACAGCCATTAAGACTTTTTGTCTCTGACTTGTCGTGCGTTTACGCCAGCCATCCACATCCGCTTTTGCAACTGCTACGGCTTCGTTTAAATCTGAAGAGGAAGCTTTGACATACGTTCCTACAATCACTTTTTCATTGTATTGGGATTTATCTCTTACCTCTACATTCTCACTTGTTCTAATCAGCTCTCCACCAATCACAACGGATGCATGATAACCACCACTATGTGAAATATTTTTCCACTTGTCACGTAGAGCCTCTGCCCACTCTCTATTTTGTGGCAATGCGAAGTCCGTATCACTCTCATTTTTAAAGATGTAGTTTTCTGTCTCTACCTCAGCTGGGAAGAGTTCCGTTTTTCTATCTTGTGTACGAAATGGTGTTAGGGAGATTTGAGGGAGAACTTCTATGGAAGCATCATAACTCTCTAACACTGTTTTCCATGCAGGCGAATTTACACTTAGTCCAAAACTATGACGTAAAAAGTTCTCCTCAGCAGTGTTCTCATCAAAACGTCTCACAAGATAAGCGATGGCATTTGTAAATGTCTCCTTCGTTGCTATGGGCGCATACAAGATAACATTTAACCCCTCTTTTTTAAGTACGTGGTACGCTGTCTCACTCATGCCTTCGAGCATCTCAGCACTACAATACTTCTCAACACATCTCTCACGGGCAAGCAACATCGCCACAGCATGCTCAAAGAGATTGTGTGAAGCTATTCCAACATGTACATAGGGTGCGACATCCTCTGCTATGAGATAATCCATCAAGATTTTAAAGTTTGCATCGGTTTCACGCTTACTCAGGTAAGTTACACATGGCCAGTTACGAAGACTCGACTCTGTAAGTTCCATCTCCTGATTTGCACCTTTAACCAAGCGGATTTTAATCGGTACGCCACCTTTGTTGATTCTTTTCTTTGCCCATGTCACAAGCTTTTTGAGATTTTCAAGTGTATCTGGGAGATAGGCTTGTAAAACGATTCCCGCTTCAAGTGAATAGAACTTCTTTTGAGAGAGCGTCTGCATAAAAGCATCTATAGTTATATTAATGTCACGGTACTCTTCCATGTCAAGGTTTACAAACTTATACTCCTCTTTGCCATTATGTATAAAAGTGTTTTGCATCGCTGCGGAGTAGATACGCTCTAATCTCGTTGAAATCTCTCCAACACTCCAAGTATGTGCTACAGGAGTAACTTGTGAGAAGATGGTGGAGATTTTTATGGAGATATAGTCTATGTGTGGGTTTTGGAGCGCCTTGATGTACTTCTCTATTCTAGCCTCTGCTTCACCCTCACCTAAGACCATCTCTCCGATGATGTTAATGTTCACTCGCGTATGCTCTTTACGTCTCTTTTTGAGATGTTTGTTGAGTGCATAATCCTCACCTTTTATCACTATGTCACTTATATCTTGACGCAGATATTTTATAAAAAGCTCAACGGAGGTATCGGGCATATATATCCCAATATGTCGAAACGACCAGACAAGCAACTCTTCAAAGTCGCTAAAGATATCGGTACCTTTATACTTTGAAAATATATACTCTAACTGATTTGCGATTCGCTTAGAGTTGTGAGCGCGGAAGCTTTGGTCGAGTAACTCAATGAGAAAAATCTTATTCATAGGATTTTTGAGCATTCTTTTCATAATCTCATGAAATTTCTTCTCACTGCTCTCTCTGCTTTTGTCTATCTCACTTTGCCATGAAGCGGCTACATCTTTTGCCGATTCAAATATTGTTTTACTTATTTGCATTTTAGATCCCTTCGCTTTTCATGGTATCAAGATACTTTTAAATCCAACTTATTTTTCTAAATTTTTTTACTGAGACTTAGAAATTAAAACGTATTTCCACATGCCAAACATCTAAAGTTCTCACAGAGTTATAGTAGCAAGTTTATATGAAGCTTAATAGGAATAAAATGAGTGATATACCTTTATAGAGTCTCACTCTATCTTGTTAGAAAAACTAAAATTGGAGAGAACATGACTATTATTAACTTAATAATATTTTTAGCAGTAGGTGCCTTGGCTGGATGGCTTGCGGGCATCCTCATAAAAGGACGAGGTTTTGGCATTCTAGGTAATATTGTTGTTGGGATTGTTGGTGCTCTTTTAGGTGGCTTTGTATTTGGTCTGCTTGGTATCACAACGGGTGGTTTGATTGGCGCTATTGTTATGGCTACTATCGGCGCTATTATTTTGCTATATTCAATCACTTTAATCAAGAGAGTATAACTCTATAGCATCTCAAAATAAAGCATGTAATGTTGTCCAACAAACCATCAAGACAATTCATCGGAATACGCATGAGAGCTAAACTATTATTTTTACTTTTATCTTCCTCTGTTTTGTATGCGCAAACTCTTCCCCTTCTGTTTCAAGGAAACAGAGCTTTAGGGGAGAGAGAGCTTTATGAAACAGTACACCTCTATAAACCCTATTTTTATGAATTTTACAAAGATGAACCAGCAGTAGATACAAGAACGCTCCCTATTCTCAGACAAACACTTCAAAACTTTTACAAAACAAAAGGTTTTTACCATACAGAGATTAGCTACGCAAAAAATGAAAAAACAATCACGATAAGTATCAAAGAGAATGCCCCTATACGAGTGAACGATATTACTACGCTCTCCAAGCTAGATATTGCTTCTAAAATTTTTCTTGAAAAAAATGATATTTTTGATGCAGAAAAATTCACGCAAAGTAAGAAAGAGATAGAACTCTTTTATGCAAATAATCATTACTGTAACATAGAACTTGATGCAAAGGCGTGGATTGACATAAACACAAACTCCGCTTACCTGACTTATAGCGTAACTCCAAATGCTCTTTGCCACTTTGCCAACGTAACCGTTCATAGTTCTGAGACAATAGATGCAGATATTATAAAATCACTTTTATACATAGAAGAGGGAGATAGTTTCTCTTTAGAAAAAATAAAAAAAAGCTATCAAAGCCTCTACTCTCACGATGGAATATCTAAAGCTTTAATCGATACAAAAACAGATGAAAACAACAGCGTCGATGCAATAGTCACTATTACAGAAAATGAAAAACCAATTCGCATGCAGATTGGCTTGGGTGCAAGTAGTAACGAAGGTTTTATGGCATCCTTTGGAGTAAAACATAGAAACCTTTTTGGTAATTTAAAAACTTTAAGCCTCAACACAAGAGTGACACAGATTCAACAGAGTCTCAAAATAAATTATGAGATGCCACTTGTCAATAAAAACTCTTTTGGAGCAGAGAGTGGTCTTGAAAATGAGATTTTTGAAGGCTTTAAAGAGAAGAGAGTTTTTACAACGCTCTCCATAAACCAAAGGTTTACCCCTACGTCATTTAAAGAGAGTCTCTTTTTTGACAATGTTGATACCTATGAGAGTGATGATAAGCTTTTGTTTCCTGAGGGTTCACTCTTTGTCTTGTCTCCAAAACTTGAATGGAACTATGATACCAGAGATAAGATTTTAGAGCCAAGTAAAGGCTACTTCTTAGGCGCTGAAGTGATGGGTTCTGCGATGAGTGAAATCTCGGATGCGACCTATTATAAATTTAAACTCTCAGGCGGTTATATTTTACCTCTGGCTTCAACTATCTTAGCAGCAAGAGTAAAGTTTGGCTCTTTGCATCTTTATCAAGGAGAGATTCCAGCATCGTACCGTTTTTATGCAGGTGGTATGGATAGTAATCGTGCCTATGGTTACCGTAAACTAGGAGCTGTCGATGCGCTCTTAAATCCGATTGGCTTTGACTCTGTTGTTGAGACAAAAATTGAGGAGCGTTTTCCTCTTTATGGTGCGATTAGGGGTGTTGTGTTTAATGACAACACTTTTATAGGAGATAATTTTACTCCCAATTTTACGAGAGGATATTATAGTGCAGGCGTTGGACTTCGCTATAGGACTCCCATTGGAGGGCTTGCCATTGATTTTGGATTTGACATAGCAGACCCAACTGCGCAACATGCGCTTCACTTTCACATTGGAGAGTCGTTTTGATAAAAAAAATCTATCTTCTTTTTTATTACTTTGCTCTTTTTCTAGTAGCTATTGGCATAGCTTCTCTATTTGTATTCTCACAAAAGCATCTGCTTAACACTTTTGCAGATAAATATTTAAAAGAGTCAGGAGTCAAATACTCTCACATTGAATGGAGTTTATTTAATGGAATTATTGTACATGACCTAAAATATGAAGAGGCGATTAGTATCAAGAGAGTTCAAGTGCACTACAACCTTTTATATCTCTTTCGAGCGACTCCGAAAATCAGTAAAATAGAAGCGGATGCATTCACTTTGGATGTAAGTAAACTTGCACCCTCAGATGAGAACCAAACGCAAACTTCGCTCATCGCCTTTGCAGTTTCAAATCTTGAACTAAAGCATACAAAACTCATTCTAAAAGATGAGACTTATTTATTTGATGTAAAAGCAAAAGAGTTCTCTTTTGATGAGAAGATTGATGTAGGCAGCGTTACTATGGAGTTAAACTCCACTTACGTAAATGCAATCATAGAAGGTACTATAAAATCCAATAAATTTGATGGAAACGCTTCGGTTGAGGTAAAAGAGAGTCTTACTATCAAGGATGCAAAGATAGAGTTTAGTTACTCTGTTAATACTAACTACTATCAATCCACACTCCATGCAACACTCGAAGAGGAGCCACTAAAATTTCCCGCTCAGACATTGAGTGCGGAACTCTTTGGAGATGAGAGCGGTATGGGGGCAAATATTAAAACTGACTTATTTGATCTGAATATAAGCTCAAAAGATTATGAGATTTACGAAGCTACACTCTACCCTAAACTTGAAGATGCATTTTATAAACCCTACCCAATGAAGTTGTTTTTACCAATAAAGATGAGATATGAAAATATCTCAAAAAATCAAAAATTAACTCTAGATGCAAATCTACTCCATGCAACACTCACCCAAAAAGAGAAGCGTATCAAGGGCTATGGCACGCTTGCATCGGCTCAATTCACCCTCTCTACTCAAGAGAACAACTCTAAAGTATTGCTTCATACAAAAGTGCTCTCTATAAAAAAACTATTAGCCCAGCTTCATCTGCGTGCACAAGAGGAGAGTATGGTTCATGATGGTGAAGCCGAGATTGATTCCACTTTTGATTTTGCTGAAAACTTTTCCATGAAGAATGATTTCCACATGCCATGGTACACAATCACTTTAGACGATAAGAAGAGTTATTTACTCAAAGATATTTTTCTCTCATCCACCTACAGCAACGATAATTTTGTTATTGAGAGTTATAAAGCAAACTATCTTGAACAAAAGTTTTATTCAGATAAACCCTCAACCATCTTCACAGATGAGAATAAAAATATCGTGATTAAAGAGTTTTGGCTCTATGACAACCTACTTGCAACAGGTTTTATTGACACTACGAAAAGAGAGGTAAATATAGCTCTAAAAAGTGATAAGTTTAGCTATTACAATAAAGATATAAACATAAGTGCTAAGGCTGATTTGCATGCGAGTATGGACGCTTTGGGAAAACAAAAAATAGAGGGAACTGTTACACTGCTTGATGGAGTTGTCAGTTACGAGCCAAGGGATGATTTTACTGTTAGAGACAGAGATATAATCGTTATACAAGAGATGAAAAAAGCTCGTAATTCAAATTTATCTATGCGTATAAACATAAACGCGTTCAAACCAATCACTTATAAAACCAAAGAGATTACGCTTCATTTCAGCCCCGATATGAGTATCTCCCAAGAGCCAAATGCACCGCTCAAACTTTTAGGTATGGTAACCATCCATGATGGAGAGATTACAAATAGCGATAAGAGCTTTGTATTTGACAAGAGTGAGATATATTTTACAGCTAAAGAGCCTATAGACCCACAACTTAATCTCAATCTGCACTACTACACTGCAGATGATATGGATATAGAAATTTTTATTACAAACAGGCTTAGTTCGCCTGTCGTTATCTTCTCTTCAAAGCCTGCTATGAGTCAAAATGACATTATCTCTTACATACTCTTTGGTGAGCCTGCTAGCGCTTTGTTTGAGAGTTCAGATGGAGATACAAAAATATCTGCGAGTTCCTTGCTTCTAGGAACTGGTTTAAAGCAGATGTTCAGTCAAAGCGCAGGAATAAAGATAGATACGCTCAATATTTTGACAAACAAAGAGGGAACACTGGGGTATGAAATAGGAAGCCGTTATAATAAAGATATTCGCATACTCTATAGAAATGACACAGCGTCAAGCGTTGTAGTGCAATATAGCCTCAGCAAATCTCTAAGAGTGGATGTCGATGTTGTACAAACAGGACAAGGGATTAATATCATCTATGTAAAAGATTTTTAAAAATGAGCATAAGGAAAAAATCATGAAATATATTAAAATTATCGCCAATAAAGAGAGTGCTGACACTGTTTTGGCAATAGCGAAAAAGGAAGAGGTACAGGACTTTCGTCTTGGTATTGTCGAAGAAGATGGCATGCAACAAATGCGAATGCTTGTAAGCGATGACAAACTCCAGTTAGTACTTGATGCCTTACAAAAGCTCTTGGTCGAACAACCAACTGCTCACGTTGCAGTCCTTCCAGTAGAGGTATCCTTGCCTAAACCCCAAGAAGAGGAACGTAAGCAAGAAGATGCTGCAACTGAAGCACGAGAAGCCCTCTATGAAGGGGTTGAAAAAGGTGTACGTATTGATTTAAATTTTGTTGTGCTTGTTATACTCTCTTCACTAGTAGCTGCGATAGGTCTTATTACGAACAATGTTGCTGTCATCATCGGAGCCATGGTTATTGCACCCCTACTCGGACCAAACCTTGCCCTGAGTCTCGGAACGGCGATGGGTGACCTCTCGTTGATTAAAAATTCGGTAAAAACTCTCGTTGTGGGAATACTCCTAGCCATAGCGGCACCTGCTAGTTTGGGAATATTTTGGTCTTTTGATGTCACAAACCATGAGCTAATGTTGCGTACCGCTGTGGGCATGGACTCCATTGCTCTCGCTCTTGCATCTGGTGCCGCAGCAGCACTCTCTCTTACCACAGGACTCTCAAGCGTGTTGGTAGGTGTCATGGTTGCCGTAGCTCTCCTTCCACCTGCAGCGGCACTTGGATTGATGCTAGGTGCTGGATATAGCAATCTTGCTATTGGTGCAGGATTATTACTGATGGTCAACATTGTATGTGTCAACTTGGCAAGCAAGATTATTTTTGATATTAAAGGCATTCGTCCAGCTGGTTGGAGAGAGGAGAAAAAAGCAAAACGCTCCATAGTTGTTTATATTGTAGGCTGGCTTGTGACACTACTTTTACTTATAGCGCTCATCTATCTGCGCAGTTCATTAACAAGCTAAGCCTAATGTGATAAAGCTATAATACCCCAAGAAAACAACACAAGAAAAATCAATTTCTAATTCCAAAAGAGTTAAGATACATAGATTATTTTAAGGGGTAGATGATGAGTCGAAAGATGACTAAATATAGCA
>Ga0100378_1005354_pt1 | contig 11785 bp, 10 predicted proteins | sample CryGeymeta201502_FD_81535 | JGI IMG/M metagenome (GOLD analysis project Ga0100378, IMG submission 81535) | Groundwater microbial communities from Crystal Geyser aquifers in Utah, USA - Crystal Geyser metaG 2015-02 | ecosystem: Environmental > Aquatic > Deep subsurface > Groundwater | place: USA...
AAAGATTTAAAAGATTATAATTTAAACAATAATCATTAAATAATAACATACTTTGACATTTTGATCTAGTTTTATACTTTCTATATCAAGCTTTTTTGGCTTATTAAATGGATTTTGTTCTACGTTATGCTTTTTATTATAATTATGCTCTTTATCTAAATATTCGAGTTTTTGGTTTACTTTACGGGTTGTTATACTAAAACATCTTCTAGGTTCAACAACATCAATTGTATTACTAAATTCTGATTTAGGTATTTTAATTTCGATTTTGTCATCTTCTCCAATATCACCATAAAAAGATTCTTGTACGTTATCTCCAGTATTATTCGGATTATGTTGTGTATTATGATAAGTAGTTCTATTATAAATTGTATTAAAATTTTGCTGAGTATTCAAAATATCTAAAAATGCATATGTATTTGTATTATGTGTTAAACTATTTGTATTTGTATTGATAGTGTTATAAAAATTATTGTTATTAGTATTCGTATTTAAATTGCCATAATTATTATTTTCTGGTATTGTTGAAGTCTGCAAAATAGTCCCTTGGCCTTGGTAGCTATGTGTAAGTTTATTTGAACTATTGAATGTTTTCTTAGGAATACTGCATGAAGTTGTTAAATTATAGTTTTCTGTATTTATACTTTTTAATCCTTTTATCTGATTTGAATTTGTAGCATTGCTTGTTTTAGTTTTCACATTAGGAGAGTTACTATTAAGTCGAGTAGGAATTTGTTGATAGTTTAATTGGTTATTATTGATAGATTGATTATATTGATTATATTGGTTATTTTGATTAGTACTTTGTATTTTCGCATTAGCTTCATCTAACTTTCTTAACGAACCCTCCATTGACTTAACTACTTTATTCAAATTACTAAAAAGCATTTTATAAGTTCTTACTCGACTTTCTGAATTATCTGAGATATAGTTATCGAGATTATTTTTATCTTTCATAGTTAATTTACTATTATCGGTTTTATTAGTTTTAGGTGATTGTTTACAAAGAGAACTTTCGGAACTTTCTATATGATTACTTTCATTATTTTTAATATCAGATAAAATATCATTTAGCGTATAGTCATCTTTATTCTTTAAATTTTCTTTTAATTTTACCATGTTTTGTATTATAGCATCGAAAGGTGAGAAAAATTGTTTGTATTCAGCTGTTTCTTCAATTGGTTGATATGATTGGGTGATAAATGAAGGTTGGGATAATAATTGTTGTTGTGTTTGAGTAATGTGTGTTTCTTGGTTGTCACGACTGTCTAAATTTTTCTCGTATGGATTGTAATTATCATTATACTTATTATATTTATCCCTATCATTTTTCTTTTCCTTATCCTTATCCTTATTTACAATCGTATTTACAGAGTATTTTTTAGTTGTTATTGTAGGAGTTGCTCCTTTAAAAGACATTTTCTTATCTATTGCTTTTTTATTAAAACTATAAATATTATTCATATTATTCATTTCTTTTATCTCTTTAGATTGTTTTAATAGATTTGTTGACTCATATTTAACATCTTTTATTGGTGAGGATATGTCAAAAATAGTTTTTCTTGAATTTCTACTTATATGATTATTTTCGTATTTTAAAACTGTAATTTGTTTTTTGAATTTTGTGTCTACTGACATAGGCTTTATTAATTAATTTTATAAAACTAATATTATAATCATATAACTGTTTATTATTTGATAATTATGTTTTCTTATATATTTTACTTACATTTTAATATTTAATTAAATATATTTATGAATATTCAACAAAATTCAAATAAATATAATATTCATTCATATAAGTTGTATAAATAAATTTATATAACTTTACTTAATATATCAAACTTATTATTAAGATTTATTTTATTTATTATAGTAGTTTCTCTACAAATTTTTTTTCATTTTCTATTACTTTTTAATATCTGCTATTTTTTTATCTTTGAAAAACTCATCGACAAGTTTAATTGAAACATCTTCAGGATATAAATCATCATAATAAAACTCACTAACTTTTATATTATATTTATCGTATATTTCCTTCTCAAGTTTATCAATAAGTTGACAAAAATCGTTAATTTCTTGTTTTGCTTGTTGTAATGATACTTTCTTTTGGCCTTGATTTGCTTGTTGTGGTATATGTGGGGGTAAAATTGGACTTTTCTCGATTTTCTCAGTTGGCATTTTTGGTACAGAGGCTGCAATAGTTTCGGTATTAAGAAAAGGGCTTGTAGAAGGTTTATCCTCCTGAATTTTAGTTGGAACTGGAACGAATGTTGGAATTGAAATTTGAGGTACTGATGTATTTTCAGTATTTTTAGTAGGCATAATCGTAGTAGGAATAGGAATTGTAGATTTATTTATATTAACATTAATATTTGTACTTTCTTTTGGTAATTCTTTAGGTAATTCCTTTTTTGGTACTTCTTTGGGTGTTTCTTTGGGTAATTCTTTAGGTAGTTCCTTCAATACTTCTTTTGGTAATTCCTTTGATAATACTTTAGGTACTTCTTTAGGCAATTCTTTTTTTGGTAATTCTTTAGGTAATTCTTTAGGTAATTCATTAGGTAATTCTTTTTTTGGTAATTCTTTAGGTATTTCCTTTGGTAATTCCTTTGGTAATTCCTTTGGTAATCCTAATCCTTTACTTTCAGCTTTACTTTCATGTTTTTCAGTCTTCTCAGGAATTTCACTTGTTTTTCTTTCTGTAAAAATGTTACTTTCACTTGCCTTACTTAAGCCTGACAATTGTTTTGAAGTATTTATTTCCTCACTTATATTACTTGTAGTTTTATTAAAAATATTAATTTGAGTCTCTTCACCCTTTGATGTAGGTAATGGGAATAATGGAGTTACTTTTATCTCATTTTGTTTTAAATTATCGGTAAATATATTTGTTACATTAGGTATGTCTGCTGTATTATTAACATTACTAATATTATTATCAGTTTTGTTATTCTTATCAAACTTCGTTATTATATTATTACTAAATATATTTGTATTTGTATTAGTATTAATCGGCAGAGTCGTTTGATTAAAAATACTTTTTTCTTCTATTTCATTAGTTTTATTAACAGGTTTATCATCCTTATTGATAATATGTTTAGGTGTATCTGTGAGAGTAGGATTTGTTTCGAGAACATGTTTATCAAGTGAAGTTAGTTCTGAAGTTTCTTTGTCTACTATCATATTAATATTATTAACTTCTTCTGTGTTATCTGCTAAAATATTTTCTTTATTGTCTATAACTTTACTAATATCTATATCCATATTATTGTCGATATTATTGGGAGTCTTTTCGGTTGTTAAATTATTTCCTGCAGTAATAACTTCTTCTTGATCTTCATTAACATTATTTGTAACATTTTCTTTATTTTCTACATCTTCGACATTATCACAAGTCTCTTCGGTTTCATTAATATCCTTTATAATGATAATATTATCATTGTCCGATTCTTTATTCTCAACATCCACATCTGCATCTACATCCATATTAGGATCATAATCAACAATTTTTTCAATATCCTCTATAATATGTTCTTGTAATTGAAATGGTGTCTCTTCAATTTGAACTCTTTTCTTAGTTAGGTGCTCATCTTGATTATCTTTATTTTCTATATTCAAATTAATATTAATATTAATATTAGTATAATTATTACTTGGTAATTTAATTTGTTCATCTGTTTGATTATTTACAACTTTAGGAATTTCTTCTATTTCTTCAGTGCAAGTGTTAATATTAACATTTACATTATTCTTTTCAGTTTTTTGGTCGTTAGTTGCTATTGATGATGTAATAATATTAAATAGATTGTTATCTTTATTTTCTTTAGTTTCTTTGTCATCGTTTTCGTTATTATCTGTATTAATGTTATTTATATTGATAATGTTATTTTCATGTTGTTGAATTGGGGTTAAGCTGCCAACTAGATTTTTATCATCTTCGAAGTCGAGCCTTATTTCTATTTGGTCATTTTCATTATTATCTCTTTCCTCTGTAGGTCCATAAATTAATCCACTTCTCGTCACATAGGCGGAATTAAAATACTCAGGATGATTTTGAAACTCTTCAATAGGATTATTTTTTAATATATTTCTTATTGTACCTGGAGAGATTAATTCAAAAGCTGATTTCTTCGCTGTGGTCATAAATTTTTCTGGCTTTCCTTCACTTCTACAATATTCCTCTTTTGTTTCAACAATAGTAGGTAATGGTGTATTTGGAACTGATCTAGTCTTTTCTGCTATTAAGTTAAGATTAATATCAGGTAATCTAGTTGGAGTTGTTATCATTTGTTCATTTTGGTCTTTAATTGGTGTAATTAAATTATTATTATTTGATAACTCACCAGCTTCTAGATCTTGTTCTTGTACTTTATTAGTCTTTTCATGTTTTTGTGATTCGTTATTAAAATTTGGTTTATTATCAATTAAAACTTTATCTTTTTCAATTTCCTTATTATTTGCTTTATTTGCCATATCTTTAATAAGTTTAATATTATTATCAAGTAACTCGTTACTTTTCTCATTATATCTTACACTAGTTTTCGCATTAGAAATTTCATTCAGCATTGGCTCTATAACATTGTTATTCCTATTAATAACTTCAACACTAGCAGCAATTTCTTTTAGACTTACTGAACTATTTCCTTCTTCATTTTTAGACTTTTTAACATCTTTAGTAAGATCCTCAGTTGTAATTTTAGTATCTTCAGGTCTATCAGTTTTCTTTTTTAACAATTTCATCGACCCTAAAGCTTTTTTCTTTAAATCATCCAAAGACATTTATAATAAAATATAAACATTTAACAAATTTAAATTTATTAGAAATAAATTTATTAAGAAATAAATTTATTAAGAAAATTATTAATATGAACTTTATATTATTTCTTATTAACTATATATTATTGCTAAAATTGTTAATGTATCATATATTTTTATTTAAAATATATAACTATTATCTAAATAATCTAAACTTCATATAGACAAAATACATTTCTATATTTTACTATAACTATTAAGTAATAATTACTCAATATTATTATTCTCTTAATCCTCTTAAATTAAATGAATAAACGCTTTTCTAAACGCAAATATCTGCCATATTCCAATAATTAATAATATAACAATCTGTGCTATAGTATAAGTTACTATCTTTCTGGAATTATCAAATTGATTTTGAGAAAACTCATCTTCTTTGTTTAGTTGATAATCTTGCATTTGAGTTATGCTTTTAATCTAATATAATAATAAATTGATAAATTGTTTATAAAAATAAGATAATTTACTTTATTTCCAATCTTTTTAACTTTATCATTTACTAAAGCAAAGTCTTTATTCTTAACAGCACTGTCTAATTCTATTTATTTTATATGATGAGTTATATGTTTTTATTTTACCTTTTTGATCGTCCATATCTGTATCAATAATAAATGACATTCTAATATTATCTTTATTTGGGAACCAAGCAGCGTCGTTAGAATGTAGGCATATTTTATAATTGCCAGCTTTAAGTAAGTTAGTTAAATTTGTTAATCAATTGTGATGATGTTAATGATGATGTTAATAAATTGATTTATTTAGTTGTTTAGATAATTGTAATTAGTTTTAATTTATGTAAGATAGTAAATACCTTTTTCTACAGTGAATGAAAATTTGCCTGATGTTTTTTTAGAAGTAAACTTAAAATATTCAGTTTTTTCTTTGGTTATTCTAATGGTAAAGCTATTCTCTTGAGCGTCTTAAACTAGTTAGATAATTTATACTGTACTGTTTAATGAACTAAATTTATCAACTAATTCATATCTTAGCATAACAACTAAATTATCATAAAATTCGTCATAAAAGCATCTTTCCTCATTACGATTCATATAAAAATAAAGACTCTTAACTTGATTTATGATAATAAATATTATTGATAACAAATATTGAAATTTCATACTTGACTTATGAATATAAATAATATAATAATTAAATAATAAAATAATTAAATAATTATTTATAATTGTATTATTGTATTTAGTATATTAAGTTTAAGTTTAATGTTAAATTTATAATTTTTGGAGTTTAACTTTCCCTTCTGTTACTTTATCAACTAGCATCCAACTATATTTCATAAATTCGTTTCTAATACTTTCGTTACTTGCTGTTGCTGAGATAGGGCTTTTTTTACAATCTGCATAGTATGCTCCGTTTACAAGTTTTTCGAAGTCTTCATAGACACATGTCAATGTAGTTTGAGCACCTCCTAAAGGAGATTTACTAAAAAACCAATAGATTGGATTAAATAAGAAAATAATAATAGGTTTCGACCAAGCTGGCATATCCATATTTCTAAGAAAATCAGTATTTACTGCACCAGGATGAGCACTCATAATTTTAATATTTGGATAATCTCTTGATAGTTTTTCAGCTAAATATTGAGTGAAGAAAATATTTCCTACTTTTGTATTTCCATATTGGATAAATGCTTTATACATAGAATATGGACCTTCTCCTTCAAAACTAAGATTATTTTCTAATCTTTTTAATTCTTCAACTGTATAGTTAGAAAAGTCATGCGCCATAGAGCTAAGATTAATTATTCTAGCTTCATTTCGGTTAAATTTATCCAATAACAACAACGTTAATATTTTATGACCAATATGATTAGCCATTAATGATGATTCAATTCCTTCATATAGTTTAAAACTATTTTCAGCATATCCAGCATTATTTATAAGCATATCTATATCTCTATTAACTTGCTTTCTGTACTCACTATTGAAATTTATAATTGAATTAACATCGGTTAAATCTATTCTAATAAAAGTTGCTCTAGCTCTACTATCTGGATTTTTAATTTCAGCTATAACATCTCTTGTTTTCTTTTCATCTCTACAAGCAAATATTACATAAGCTCCGTTTTCTAATAAATCAAAAGCTGTTTCTTTTCCTATTCCAGCAGAACTACCAGTTATTATTATTGTTTTTGAGGTTAAATCTTTTCTTTTAGAAAACCAAGGCCCATTACAGAATCTACGAATTAAATAAGCAACAACAATTAATCCAATAACCCAAAAATACCAAACCATTTTATAAGAATAATATGATTAATATATTTGAATAAATTATAAATGAAGAAACTAATTTATACTTAAATAATTAAATACTATTTTGATTTATTAATATTTATTTAAATTTAAAGTAAACTAAATTAAAATAAAATAAAAAAAGAATATAAATCTGAAATGATATATTAATATTTAATTTGTTAAATTATTTGTATTTTATTTACTAAGTTTCTGCTAATATTTATAATTTTTGTAGTTTAACTTTTCCTTCTGTTACTTTATCTACTAACATCCAACTATATTTAATAAATTCGTTTCTAATGCTTTCGTTACTTGCTGTTGCTGAGATAGGGCTTTTTTTACAATCTGAGTAGTATGCTCCATTTACAAGTTTTTCGAAGTCTTCATAGACACATGTTAAAGTTGTTTGAATACCAGCTAAAGGAGTTTTGCTAATAAACCAAAAGAATGGTTTAAATATCAAAGTTAGAAAAGGCTTTGACCATACTGGCAAATTATCTAAAGTTCTAAGAAACTCAGTGTTAACTGTTCCAGGATGAAGACATGTAATTTTAATATTTGGATAATCTCTCGATAGTTTTTCAGCCAAATATTGAGTGAAGAAAACATTTGCTAATTTTGTATTTCCATATTGGGTAAATGCTTTATACATAGAATAGGGACCTTCTCCTTCAAAACTAAGATTATTTTCTAATCTTTTTAATTCTTCAACTGTATAGTTAGAAAAATAGTGAGCGTATGAAGCAACATTTATTATCCTTGCTTCATTTCTATTAAATTTATCCAATAATAACATTGTTAAAATTTTATGACCAACGTGATTAGCCATCAATGATGATTCAACCCCTTCGAAAAGCCTAAATCTATCTTCAGTATAGCCAGCATTGTTTATAAGCATGTCTATATCTCTATTAACTTGCTTTCTGTACTCACTATTGAAGTTTATAATTGAATTAACATCTGTTAAATCTATTCTCATAAATGTTGCTCTAGCTCTACTATCTGGATTTTTAATTTCAGCTATAACATCTCTTGTTTTCTTTTCATCTCTACAAGCAAATATTACATAAGCTCCGTTTTCTAATAAATCAAATGCTGTTTCTTTTCCTATTCCAGCAGAACTACCAGTTATTATTATTGTTTTTGAAGTTAAATCTTTTCTTTTAGAATACCAAGGCCCATTGCAGAATCTACGAATAATATATGCAACAACAATTAATCCAATAACCCAAACATACCAAACCATTTTATATGAATTATTATAATAGCATAAAAATTTATTTGGAGAAATTAATTTATTACGTATTTAAGAATTATTACAATAATATATAATTTTCTATTTTAATTAAAATTATTAAGATAAAACTGAATGAAAATGTTAATAAGAGGAATATAATTACAAACATTATTTTAAAATTACATAAAACATTTAATAAACTTTCAATAATCCTTCAATAAACATTCTTTAAAGATTCTTTAAACAACACTTGTTTATCCAAAAAACACTTCTTTATCCATACAATTAACTATTAACACAATTAATTTAATTATAACCACATCAAAACATTAATTAAATATAAAATCATAATATACTATTACATTATTATTAACTATCATTATTAATTATATTACTACTACTAATTTCAATAATTTCAATAAAAAAATAAGTAAAATAAATGAACGTTTCAACATCCAACTACAAAAGCAAAAATATAAATAAATTCGGACTAAAACAAATAAAAAAACGAACTATTCTCGAAGAAACTAACACTAATTCAACAAATACCAACAATGCAAATGTCGGCTTATCAAATAAACTAAAATATAGTTCGGTCGCTATTACATCTGTTAATTCTGAGCTAACCCCTAAAAAAACATTAGTACCTTCGAATAAAAAATCTTCGCTTAAAACAAGCTCAGGCATGCCAGAAATTCAACATCCGAATAATGGCAATAGTAATTTTGCGAAGAAGACATTAATACATGGAGGAGGGGATGAAAATTTACCTTCTAGACAAGAGATGAAAATTCAAATTCTTAACTATCAAAATGAGATTAAAAAACTAAAAAAGGTATTTATCATATAAACAATATAAACTATATAAATAGTATAATATTCAATAAATAACCTAAGATTTAATATATAACTTATATATTAACATCTTCTTCAACATTAAAATTATTTATTTAAACTTAATTTCTCTAACTTTCTCAGGAAATATTTGATAAAGATAACATAATCAAAGACAAAGACATTAGAATTTTCAAACTTGAAATTGACCTAGCAAAATATAATAACTTTAACAATCCAAATATATTTCAAAATGAAAAATTCCAATTTGAAGAAAGTAAAGAACGAAATTCTTTTATAAGTAACCTAAAGGAAAACGAAATTTATATGGATAATCGCTTTGATGATAAAGTTAGCGAAAGTAATATATTTAATAAATATAGTTTGTAAATCAATATTTAATGGCTATTCAATGGATAATAAGAATGATAACTGTAAAAAGAGTGTTAAATATAATATGCCAGAAAATATAGAAACAGAAGAAGTAATAGACTATAGTGTTAATTGTTATTATATAAATAATGAAAAGCAACAGAATAATAATGATAGTATTATTAATTATCAAACGTATTGTGGGAATGTTTGTAATACAGAGAAGAATGTAGAAAATGATGATGAAATTATTGAATTTTCTAATTTTAATGATATTACACCGAATAAAGATTATAAAGATAACAATCAAAATAATAACAAGTATGACAAGAAGGATTTTGAACAAGATCCCGATTTTAAAAGTGAATTAAATGGAGATGACGATATCGTCGAGTATAACGCTCAAGACGACCCAGATCTAATGAACGACAATAACTACCTTAATAACAACATAAATAATAACAACAATATCAACTTAAATAACAATAATAACAATGAAAGTAGTGACGACTACTCAAGTTATGACGACGATGACGACAGCAGAAGCTTTGCCGAAAATGTTGGTTCCCAAATTTACGGCGGAGACGGCATCCTACTGGGATCATCCGACGGTGGGGAGTCTATTAACCCTGATGAAATGACATACGAACAACTATTAGAACTCCAAGAAAAAATAGGTTTTGTAAATAAAGGCTTCTCAGAATCAATGATAGGTGTAAGTTAAATTTTTTAATGTTTTATTTTAGAAAATACCCGATGAAACTTTTTGTTCTGGAGTATATGATAAATGTGTTATTTGTCAATATGAATTCGTAGAAAAGGATATGATTAAAAAGTTAAAGTGCAAACATATTTTTCATTCGAAATGTGCTACAATTTGGTTAGGAAAAGAAAAGAAATGTCCAATATGTAATGAAGAAGTTAATTTAAAAAAGTGAAATAGGATATAATGAATAAAATTAATAATGAATATAATGATGACGTTAATCATATTTTGAATTAATATGGTTAATGGTATTAATGATATAAAGGAAATAAATGAAATAAGTGATCTTAATATTATAAATAGAATTATATATTATACTTTATTATTCGATTATAGAATTTAATTAACAAATGTATTTATTTAATTGTTTGTTTTATATTATTTATTGTTTTTTATTTATTTTATATGTTTTATATTTATTTTATGTATTATTATTCTTTTATTTATATATTTGTATATATTATATATTCTTTTTTGCATTTACATACTTTTTCAAATAACAATTCCATTTCCGAACAAAGATGCCATTAATAAATCAATTTGAACTGTCGACATCATTGATTTATGTTCTATTTTCTTTTTTGTCTCAACCTTTTCTTTTTCTATCATCTCATTAATTTCATCATCAATCTTTAGAATACATTCTCTAAGTAAAATAATCTCTTCGTATTTCTCTCTCCGTTCAACATTTTCAACTAGCATTTTTTTCAAAATGGAAGGTTTCCTTGCCTAAATAGGTGTAATTAAAGTATATAATATTTAATATTTTTAGTAAATAAGAAATAATAGATATGATGTATAATCATCTTACATAACCATCATTCTTTATATTCTTCTTAATCTTTTCCTTTAGTCCTTTAACAATCTTTGAGATTATATAATCTTCCACGTTCAATTCATAATTTGGCTTAAGTAGTTTATCATATTTTTTAAACAAATCATAAAATGCTTTTTTAGTTTCTTTATTAAATGGTAAGTTTAAAGGATTATTTTGTAACGCCTCAGAGTTATAATTTAAGCCTTTTTTATCAAAATCAATATCATTAATATCAATAAACTTTTGATTGGTAACATTCATATTCATAACTAAGTTATCTTGCTCATTAACTTTTTGTCTTGATTTTAAAACATCAAGAATCGTTTTAAATTGAGAAGATTCAATTTGTTTATAAGCAAGCTGTGATAAATAATTAGTAAATATTTGATAATTAAATAACTTACTTTTAGTAAGTAATTCATATGATTTAAGTCAATAAAACTTGGAAACATAGAATATTCTATAGTAGAGCTTAATTCAATTAACTTTTTAATTATCCATACTATACCTTCGTTTCTAATAATAAGTAATATATAAATTAATATAAAATATAATTATTTAGTTATTTCTATTTATTATATAATTACCTAACGTCAATTCCTTTCTTAAGTAAGTCTATAAAGTAACTTCTTTGTTCTTTTGCATAATTATTATAACTTAATTTTAAATGTTCGATTGAGTCCTCATAG
>Ga0100378_1005359_pt1 | contig 11782 bp, 16 predicted proteins | sample CryGeymeta201502_FD_81535 | JGI IMG/M metagenome (GOLD analysis project Ga0100378, IMG submission 81535) | Groundwater microbial communities from Crystal Geyser aquifers in Utah, USA - Crystal Geyser metaG 2015-02 | ecosystem: Environmental > Aquatic > Deep subsurface > Groundwater | place: USA...
AACTGCCCACATTTGGATGTTCCTTCAATGAATTGACTAACTGAGATAGCATGATGGATACGAATTGCTGAGGGTCGAGGTTGTCACGCTTGAGTTACTCCTCGTTGAAGTAGCCAGAAAGGAAAACCCGTTGGTAGACCTTACGGGCTAGTTAGCGCTGTTAGTAGACGGAAGCGTAGAGAGATTCGTGTTGCATCAGTTGTATTATTAAATTATGATCAGTTTAAACTAAAATCCTTGGACAGGAGCCAAAATGATCAAAATTAGAGCCATCTCAAAGATCCGTCACTCCAGCCAGTCGCAACTTTCCTACTCAGCGCATCATGTTGCATACAGTATAATCTTGGTGAATTGCTTTACTCGTTCTCTTCAGTTACAACCTGCTCGACTAAATGCTCACTCACCATCACGTTGTCTTGATACAACCTGACCTGATTCTTTGGTGTGCAGGCGACAATACTGTGCGGCAGTTGTTTACTGAAAATAGTGTCAGGAATACTTGAAGAAACAGGAAAGAACACCTGTTGTGTGATGGGCTTGTTTTGCGTCTGTCAAAGGCCAAGGTAGGTGTGTACTTTTTTGTGCTTTCATATCGTATATCTTCAGCTGATTTTAAGGCTTATTGTTGCCAAGCAGCACCTGCGTTCCTTTGAAATCGATGGCTTCTCCTCCTATGTAATGCCCGTATATGTGATGTACTGAAGTTTTGACCCTCACATCCCAAAAAAACACAGATTGATCCCATCCTCCACTCAGCAGCATGTTGTTGTCCTCTGGGTTCCACTTGAGACAAAACACTCTATTGTCATGTTTGCCCAAATGTCCTCCTTCCACCTCAACAGGATCTCCCTTGTTCAGCTGCCCCAATCTGATCCTACCTAGCTCACCTGCAAAGGCGTAATGAGTGCCCTTTGGGCTGATCTCACAGCTGTGCAACATCTCGCCATACTGAAGAATAATACAAAGAGTACTTTTTTGGAGAAAAGCAACTGGCTTGAGGTGGCGTGCCAGTACTAGAGTGTTCCTTAGGAGTGTATGGCAAGGAAGGCATGTCTGAGTTTATCACTGTTAGGATTAGAAGCTAACCCTGTAACAGGTGAATGATCATCTCCTTTAAGGACGAATTGCACATTATCTGCATAGAACCGACACTACTACTTTGAGCAATCGACAGCACCTTAATGACTCCACTGCCACATCCAACAGCCAATAGAGATGCATCAGTTAAGTACTCCATGCTTTCGACTGAGGACTGATCGATCTGGATGATTTACTGCTTGAACTTATCCTACACCTTAACCACCTGATCTTCTATCTTTTTGACTGGCGCTTCAGGAATGCGAGGTAATTCGACAGGCGGCAGATGATACTACTATCCTCCTTGTTACTATTCCTGCATTATGATTTTAAAAATCTTGATATAGATGTTAGTATATCATAGCTCATAGCTCAGCATCTTCACCTCTTTTTGGTCGGCGTTTTTTCCTGCGAGGTTTGCTCTATTCGGTATCTTGCTCCAATATTTCGAAATACTGGTCCATACTCTTGTCGTATTTATGTCGTAGTTATGCCCATATGGCAGCCTTTCTGTATCCTGTGAAAGGTTTGGCCCATACTCCCATCACATCTTTGTCTACTATCAACGTATATAGCCCCAGCCCTTCCCTTCTTAGCACTACTTTCCTGACAGCCTTCTCGAAAGCTAAAGATAGGGTGAATCTAAATTTCTGAGTCGTGAAGAAACATTCTCCCGAGTAGTTGAAGCTGGAGATGTTGGTTTAGGTGTTGTTGATGTTTTGGAAGTCGATGTCGCTTTCTGTTTAGTTTATGGACTCAGTGGTGAAAGATTATTTGCGGACATCCGAACACGTGGGAGAATCCTGCCTGTGACTGAGCTTGAAACTAATGTATATTTGTGCAAAATTCTGGGCCCACTTGAGCACTGGAGTCGTGTGATGGTACTCCTCAGCCGACATCTTCAACTCCTGCAAAATCCGTTGATACGATTGCAACCTCTCATTGACAATCCTGACTATTCGCTGATTATCGAACTTGTTGTGGTCGTACAACTACCGGAAGCAATCAAGAGGCTGAGCTATGAGATCTAGTTCATCGGTGACTGCATTCGGACAGCTCAAGGTGAGGGAGAAGAGGAAGAATAATAGCAGCATCGATATTAAACAAATTAATATGGATGGGTCATCATTTTTTATCTGATTTTAGGATGGACAGTCTGGGATCTGAGTTGAGCTTTTAGTCCATAGCCTGGAACTTCTGAATGGCCATTGACTCAAACCTACTGTTTCTACTCTCCAGAATTCCAATTTTGAACTTGACCTCACTCAACTCCTTTTCGTTCTTTTCTTCCTGCTTCTTCTGATACTGCTCCTCAAGCATCTTTAGCTCGTTCTGCTGCTTCTGCAACCTCTCTTGGATGATCTTGGCTCGAGCGATGATCCTCTCCTTCATCTTCTTCATTACATCTGTCTTGATTTCAACTGCTTGCTCATATGAGGTGACAGGGTCGTTGGGATTGAGTCCTCTCTTTTCGAGGAAGGGCTTCAGATAATCATCAGCATCACCTTATCCCTGGTCGTCTTCATCTTTGTCTTTATTTTCTTTGAATTTTTATCGAGCCTTGTCATAGAGAGTCTTTTCGATGGTGAGCGTACCATACCTCATTTGCTTGTACTCCTCAGAGATAGTCAGCTCCTCATTTCTGATGGTCTGGTAACATTCTTTCTCCTTCGACAGCAAATTCTGATGTTCTTGCTGAATCAACGAGTCGTCTTTCTTCTCACTCGCATCGATTTTTCCGTAGCCCAGAATTTTATCTCTGGGGTATTCCTTCTTGACTGGCTCGATTTATCCCTCGTCCATATGATAAAACACTGTCACCTTTTACTTCTCAAAGTCAACCGACATTTTTGCTATTTGCTACTTGGCCGCCATCAGCTTGTTTCTTTACCACTGTTGGGTCATCTTGAGGATTTTGACCTTGCCAACGTGGTTGTCATCGTAGAAGTAATTTTTTGCTGTGTTAACACTGTCAGGTTTATCCTTATGGAAACTAACTGTCCTGCTGACCACCTTGTCGTCTCTGTTCTCATAGATCTAGGTGGTCTTTTCCCCGATATTTTATATTCTTTTGATGAGCCCGTCATGATTTCTGTTGGGATAGTAAGTGATGATCCTCATTCTCCGATCAACCTCAATCAACTGCTTCCAATGCGGTAACTTTCCAGGCCCATAGAACTCAACCGTCTTGAACTCATAGGGGTACCGGTATCTTCTTTAGAGCTTGTCGCTTCTGTGCTTGTAGAAATATCCGAATTATTTTATCCTCAACTTTTTGTAATCCTAAGCATGAAATGTTGTATACTTCGTAGAGAGTGTATTTCAGGACCAAACCGTCAGCTTGGCTATAATCTGCGAATTTTTCTACCTTGGCCTTGATGTAGAATGTAGTTGACTCACCCAGAGGAGTACCAGTGATGAATCTGTCCTTTTCAATGTAGATCTTGGGACTCCAAGGTGGTGGCATATCCAAAGCTTGAGCAGCAATTTTCAACCTTTCATCCTCATCCATTCCTTTTAGCAACTAAAATAAGGTCATACTGTACACTCTGGTCCTCGAATTCGTGAGCTTCCTCCTCTTTGAGGTTGCTTGGATTGAAGGGTTCTTCCTCAAGCATGACAAACTCCCATTTCATGGTGTCGAACATGTCGAACTTGATCTCGTCAACTTTGTGCTTGGGTTTAGTGTGGATGAAGAAATTTTTGTGATTAAAGAAAGAATCAACCAGCAAGTAGGGACTGTTTTTGATGTCGTATATTTTACCGGTAGAGGGCTCAATGAACAGATCTTGAGGGACATTACGCTTGCCCTTCCTCACCAGTACCCAACAATGCAACCTCTTGCCCAGATAGAGATCAGGAGTCAGCTCATCAGGTTCGTCATCGTCAATTGTCAGAGCCTTCTGTGCTAATTCCTCCTTCATTTTCTTCTCGTTCTCAACTACAGTCTTGTCAAAAGAGGAATGCGTGATTCTTTTGGGGAAGATGTTCTCGTCCAGGTTGAACTCCTCCTTCACATCTTCATTCTCATCAGGTTGCCTCAAATTTGGCAGAAAATCGCATTCCATTAGAGCTTCATTCTTGGTGGTGATCTATTTGGGCGCAATTCCGAAGATGCAGTAGGCATCGTATCCCACTCCAATCAGCAGGGAGCAGAGCAAAATACTCATATCGAAACAATCTCCCTTCTGCCACCTTGCAACATTGGCAGGCGAGGGAATCACCTTAGGAAACTAATCAGGTGGATCGAGTTACTCATATTGCACAAATCTACTGAGCCTCTGTGCACACTCTTAGTAATTGTACAACTCAAGAAATCCCAATTTGGTTGGCCGGATGGTGGTGCAGATGAATTTATAGACATCGCACTAATTTTTAGGATAGAGGAAGAGCTCCCTCTTCTCGTCAAAGTGTTCATGGTACTGCTTTTTGAATTGGATGACATGCTCGAGCACCAATTCCTCCTTAGGTGTGTTTAGTCGATAGGTTTCTCCAGGCGTATCCTTGTCTTTGAACTATCGGCACCTCTTTTGTTTTTAGTTGATAACTGTTTTTCTCCTTTTGAAGAATTCCAGCAATTGGTTGTCCATTTCGCTCTCCATTTTTAAATATAACTTCAAATATGATATCGAGCCATCATTGGATTAATATCATTAGGATTGATATCAGCAGCAACTGGCTAAATAGTAAAATCATCAGGAGTCTGGACCAGGGTTGTAGCGCAGAAAACACAATTGTTTTTCCCTGTCCACCGATAAGTGCTAAATCAGCTCTTCGATCTTGCCGTTGTAGCTGATTCGTAACAAATCTCGAGCTTTCTGTTCAGGCAACTCGATTCTGTATCTCTATCTGCGGTCCTAACAACTCTCCATTTCCAGGAAAAAGTTTCTGAAATAAGCTATAAAATATACCCTTTGCTGAGGTAGGTCGTCACCATATATGGAGCCCCTTCTATTTATTTCTGTCCCCTGAAGGTAAAGTCTAGCTCTGATGGCATTGTCGGCCTTTCGGCAAAATTGTCAAGCGTCGACCATAACTACCTTACGTATAACTTACGTTTACTGCCGTTCTGCTGTGTGGCAATTTTTTGAAGGGAAATTCGCTAATGAGACTAATATTTTTCTCAATATTCTTGCGTTATTTCTCCATCTTCCTGATGTTGTACTAGCTTCTCTTTAGTTGCAATCGCTTCAGCATTTCCTGGTTCTCTTCCACAATCTTCAGCAGCTCGCGTTTGCGGTAGGGTTCGTTAAGTGTTTTCTTTTTGTTCTAGCTGAGGTCCTGGTACATCCTGGTGTAGGACGTCTTGCAACCTGAGTAAAGGACGGGAGTACCTTTGGCTTCGATGCCTTTGATCTTCTTCATTAGGGCCTGGTTTTAGCGGTCTATCTCCATGTTTCGGACCTCCTGAAGGGCTATCTTTTTGGGCCGCTGGTCCAGAAACTCAAACTTTTCTGGTCGCTCCTTGCTCACAGAACTCTTGAGGACTCGCAGCTTGGCCTAATGGATCTTCCAGGCCCGTTTGACATCTTTGTCAAAACAGAGTTTATTGCTCATCGGGATCGCTCTGAACATTTTCCTTCGAAAATATAATATAGAATTTATCATATAACATTCCTTTACTCATGTTAACTACAGCATCATTATCTCTTCCCCTCCTTCGTCGCCTTCGCCTCCAAAGCTGGCATCTCTGACTGACTTCCATTGACCAGCTCAGCATTCATGTCCTGAATCTAGCTAATATCTGCAAAATTCGGAGGCTGCTCTTCAAACTATCCTTCCAAATCCAAAGGTTCCTCCTGCGATCGGTTAAAAGACCCTGATCGCTGGGACCTTGCATGGTAGGTGGTACTATGATCCCTTTCAATTTATTCTCTGGGGAAGTTGATATACAAATCGTCGAAAAGCTACCCATGGACATATCTCTTTCCGTTGGTAATCGAAGAATTTTATCTTTTTTTTCTGAAGCCAGCCTTCATACCCCTCGAGTTGAATTTCTTGGTTTTGGTCTCCTTGAAAATTTGATCTTTTTCGTCAAAATCGTCAAAAACCTTCAACATGGGTGGCTTTTCCTGAGCCTAAGTTTTTTATTCTTATATTGAAATAGGCTTTTCTTCTGTTTTCTTGGTTTTGTTTGATTTGGCAGTCCTGTTACTGAATTTTGGCAAGAATGAACCAACTCGTTTGGCTGAACTTTTGGGAGATCCCTTTGGTGAGTTTTATTTTTCTACCTGAATCTATATATCTGCTGCCTGTTTCAGATTTTCATGAGTATAGTTGACCTCAGCTTGACTGGACATCTCAGAATTTTGCTAATCTCTCCTCAAATTCGTGAAAGTCCATAAATCCCAAGCAGTCAGCAGAAGAGACAGGATGGTCACAATCAGGGCATCGACTCCCCAAAAGCGCATATTATCGAACTCTGCCTGATATATCTGGACACAACTGCCTATCAGAATAAGCAGCGTGGCTGTAGCTAAATTGGCCAGAGTGAGGTAGGTCAGGAAAGGATGGATAAATTTGCGATGTGACTTGGCAAGTGGATCTTCAGGGATGGTGTTAGAATTGGTTTTTTTGAGAGTTGTTGGAGGAGCAGGTGGCTCTTCGAGCATCGAGTTGAACCTTATAGGTTTCTTCGAGGGAACACTTTCTGGCATTTTGTTTGGAGGTGCGTTCTCTTTCTGTCGAACGTTCATGATAGTTGAATTCCTTTTGAGAGCAGGGGTGCTTTTTTGTTTGTTGCTGCTTCTCTGGAAGGTAGGCTCAATTTGCTCAACTTTTATTTTTGGTGACATTTTTCCCATGGGATCCTGCTTCTCATCCAAGTTGGGATATGCGCTCCTCTCAATGCTCTTTTATTGTGCAGTTCGCTCAAGGAACAAGTTGGCATGCAACAATTTATAACTCCTGAAGGAGACGAGTGTTGAAAGGACAAGGACCACCTTGTACCTGACTGTACTGCTAGTCTAGTTGGACTATTCTCCTTCCTTAACATTTTAGTTCACTACACGGTTCTTTTGCACAACTATGCAACAGTATCCAATGAGAAAGGCCAAATTGCTCAAAAGATGAAAAACTAAGCCTACTGCAACCACCCCGACAATTGCAGTGCCAACTCCATATGTTCCATTTTTGGCCACCATCACGACTCCAGCAACCAACTACAGCCATCCGAATAGGACAGCACTCACTCTCACCACATTCAGTTTATAATTCAGTTCAGTCTAATCTCTGTAGCTTGATCCTTTTCTCTCGTTTCCTACTTTCTTGCTGGCATACACTCTTAGCGCAATGACCAATAACACACCAATGATACCAGCTACTGTCACGGGAATGTAAGCATTGGGCTCTGTCAAAGTAGAGCATGTGTTGCCATGCGAGTATGTACCCGTTGGACAGGAAGTCAGACATTGACTGTTGTAGAGGTAGTAATTTGAGGAGCAAGCAGTACAGTTCGACTGGCTTCCCAGGCAACTACTGCAACCTAAATCGCAACTGGTATATTAACAAGTTGAACCGATCAAAATTGCATTAGTTTTGCAGACATAGCAGGAAGAAGATGAGGTGCAGGCCTGGCAATTAGCATGACAAGAAATACAACTACCCCCACTTAAATACTTCCCACCGCCACAAACAGACAAACAGTAGCCTAGAGTAGTTGATAGCACATAATCAGATGCACAAGTCGAGCATTCAAGATATGTAGATCCATTACAATTTCCACAAGATGTATGACAACTGCCACACCCATTAGCCGAACTGAGAATGTAGGAGCCAGAAGGGCAGGTGGAGTAACAACCACCTGAATAGAGCAGGGTGCTTGCTGTGTGAGTTGTGTTGAAACAGGCTGTGCAGACAGTAGATGAGGAACATTGATAGCAGTTCTAAGGGCATGCATTGCTGAGGAATACACTTGTGGATGTCGATGAAAGGGAGTTGTAGGTCTATGTGAGTGTGAAAGCAGGAGATGCCGAAAAATAATCTACATAGCACTGTCCCAATGATATGGTAAGAGTGTTGGTGTTGCCCAATATGAGAGTGCCAGTTGTCGACACTCCAGCCATCCACACAATCGACAAACTTCCATTGCTAACAGTAGCACAGCTCACAGCAGATGGCAGACTGACAGCTAAAGTTGTTGATGGATTTGTGGCATTTTTTGTGATAATATTTCGATTGCTGTTGCTGACAGTCAGAGTAAGAGTGTTATTGGCCAGCAAATAAGCAGTGAGAGTTGATGGTGTGAGTGCATTTGCTATGATTGTGTAACTGCTGCTGGTGAGTGTCTACTTCATACCTCCACTGCTGTGGTATGCAATGACTGTTAGATACAGTTGTGATGTAAATGGTGGATTTGCGATGTTTATTAGAGTCATCTTCAGAACAGGGTTGCCGCTTGTTGGCACAGTACTTGCTGCAAGTGTGACCTTTAAAGCTGTGCTATTGAATAGAGTGCTACTGACTGCAGTACCATTCACAGAGACTGAATATGATATCCCCAGGTACAACCCAGCTAAGGCATATTATTCCCCCATATTATTCCCATTGAATCTAACAATGAAGTAATCTCCACTTACATAGTCATACATTCCCATCGACATTTACAGTGTCACAGTTGCAATTGAGTATGTAGTCAGAGGTGTGATTGCCAGAGAGGAGGAACTGATTGACAAAGGTACAGTTGTTGAACATAGAGAAATGGAGGTAGAAGTTGAAGCATAGGTACTGTTGCTTCTGCTTATCTGGAACGAGTTCAAGGAATTTGCTGTGGTTGTGTAACTAGGAGCTATGTAGGTAAGAGATATTTTGACTGTTGAACCTGCAATATCAGATGATACCAATGTGTGATAATACCATGTACTTCCATTAACAGCTGTGCTTGTCCATTGACTATCTGCAAGATTGCCCAGTAATCCACTTATCCATACCACATCACCCACCGCCATTCCTTCAACAGTTCCACTAAATCTGACCAGACAACTGCCACTGACTTGATTGCTACATTGAGTCAAATCACTAACTATGCTTATTGCCTGTTTCTGCAGTGTCACAGTCAGAGAAGATGAACACAGTGGATAATAAGCACTGATAAAGTATGTGTAAGTTGTAAATGTGAGTGTGGTTGAAGTTTATGTGCTTATCGAGGCTGTGAAGGAGGTCAGAGTGTAGTTGTTGGTGAGAGTATGTTGGCAGGTGGAAGTAGAAGTTGAAGTGCATACTGCTCCGCTTACTGACAGTTGACTACTGTTGTAACTGACTACCGTATAAGCTGCACTACTCGGACCGCTGACCTGAGAATACAGACACGAAGATAAAACATTTAACGAACCAGCTTTTCCATATTCCAAACTACTAACAGTCGACAACGTTGTATACCCCACAGGAACAAGATTAACTTCAGCATAAAAATTTTCCACATCATACTGTACTCCTCCCTCAATCACATAAAACCGACAGTTGATTGTATATGAAATTGCAGCCTGAGGATTGACAGCCGTGACATTGTCTACTATTAGCTGAGACAAGGAGTTGGTGGTGAATTGATAGATGGTTAGACTACCAGCAGAAGAAGAGAGAATAGAGTAGGATGAACCTGTGCCGAAAGATAGAGTGATTAGACTAGAATCATAAGTGATTTGGAGGTAGGGACTGCTGAGAATGAGAGCATATTGAGGAGATAAATAGAAACTGACTCCCGTGCTAGTTCTACCGATGTCAGTCGAGTAGCCAACCATCGGAAAGGATGTATTGCTGACACTGCTCAATGTCATACTAGCCGTATAATTGGTTCCTCCAGTTGTTGAGTAGGCTCTTATAACAAAATTGTAAGGTTTAGTCGAAGAGGGGTTTCGCATATTTGTCAGCACTAGAGTAAAACTGCTGCCGGTGACTGTTTGTCCAAGAGAACAGGCAAGTGTCAATGGGACGAAGGAAGGTGTGACATTGAGAGTGGTAGTACCTGTAGTTAGTTGTAAAATAGTTCTGGATGAGAAGGGATCGGGGTTGTTGGTGGTCCAATTGCTGAAGTAAAAATCGAGTCTGGTTAGATTGGTCTGATTGCTGAGGACAATGCTGTAATTAGCGACCACTCCCACGAATGGCGATGAGGAGGTGACTGATGACACCGAGCAATAGTTCGGCATGATGAGCATTGCGATAAAGAGGAGAAGCATGCGCATGGCTGATATTTGAATTGTCACCCTACGATGTAAGATTAACTTATTAAAACCGTCCCAATAAGTACAGAGAAAGATCATGTTAAAACACAGAGAAAAAGCAGATAATCAGGAGGACAGCATCTTCAGCTCGTATATTAGGATCATCCCAGCGATGCCTAGCATGGTTGTCATTGTCCCCAAATCTAAACATTTCCATAAAAAACCACTTCTATTTCGATGCGAGCAGTAACCTTGACCCTCACCTTCCCTGTTCTGTACCTCGTCTACAGGACACTCCTCCTCTATGTTTATTGGTGGTGAACCCATATCAATGCTGCTCATCTCCTGAGGAGTCATGCTTTCCTCCTAAATCATTTCAGGGGGAGAAGGAGGACGTATTCCGAAGTAGGCACATTTGAGATGGAGCACTGCTGGTATGACGTAGCAGAAGACAAAACCGAAGAAGGCTCCATTCAAGGTGATAATGTATTTGATGTTGATGTTGAGCAGACTAATAGTGACTGCCAGGGAGACTACAGCAAGGAAAAAGATGGCCTCAGTCTTGCTGATATGTTTGGGGCCGGTTTCAGGCTTGTCGATCAGATGGAACAGTCTCTTTCTGTATATTATGAGTATTTACTTGGCTGCCAGGACGAACTGAGGAAACACTGAGTAAAGATGGATAAGATAGATGGTCTGGATCAGAATGACAGGCCACCCTTCTTAACTGAAATAGTTCTCGACTGTCTCTAAATCCCCTCTTGATTGTCTGTTGGCAATTGCTAAATAACTAAAGTAATACCGTAGGCGCCTACTCCGTTGATGTAGTAGTAGAAGATCATTGTGATGAGGAATGTCACAGTCATGATTGTGGTGTACTTGGCTCGGTCAGGATATGATTTCAAGATGGGGACTATGATGAACTGAATAGTTAGAGCGTTGTTCATGACAGCTGTAAAACTTATCAGTTCACTGCCCAGCCAAGGAATCTCCCTTACTTATTTAGCCTTGGTTTATGGACTGGTGAGAGCAGCCCACAGCAAAAAGACAAAATAGGCTGCAATGCTAAAAAATCCATATCCCGATATATGAGTGTCTACATCGCAGCGTTTCGTCAGCAGCAACCACCCTACCATCAATATTCCATTCAAGATAGCATTCCAACTTGAATGTTCTCCGGCAAGGAAGAGACCCTCAATCTGGATGACCATTAGTTTGAAGTAGACCATACAGGCAGTCAAGAGACCACATGCTGCTGCTAAATTGTATGCAAAAATGGGGACAGGATGGTTAGGAAAGTGATTGGTGACCACCCTGCCGACGTCTTTCTATGGACCTAAATGCAACAACATGATGTGGGATGAGTACCAATTGACTAGAACTGTTAGAGCTACCAAGAAGAGGATAGGAATCCAACCTGCTTGGAGCGCCAACAGAGGTAGTACCATAATAGACCCGCCAAATTGTCCATTGAGGAGGGCGAGGACGGTGGTGGTCAGACTAGTTGTTTTTGTGACCGTCATTATAAATCAATAGCCATAAATGAC
>Ga0100378_1005363_pt1 | contig 11776 bp, 13 predicted proteins | sample CryGeymeta201502_FD_81535 | JGI IMG/M metagenome (GOLD analysis project Ga0100378, IMG submission 81535) | Groundwater microbial communities from Crystal Geyser aquifers in Utah, USA - Crystal Geyser metaG 2015-02 | ecosystem: Environmental > Aquatic > Deep subsurface > Groundwater | place: USA...
AACGGATCAGTGGTACCGCATGCGTCTGCCCAGGCGTATGTGATCACGGACATCCATACGATAAGGGCAGTGGTGAGTATTTTCATGGTCCTGCCTCGTTGCTATGGTCGCATTAGTGCGACTCTATTGTATATAATACCATAAATTTTAATTTTTGTCCACTACCAGTGTGCCTGACAATACAGTGTCGCCTTTGAAAATCAACCAGTACATGCGGGTAGCGGGATGGGTGCAACGTGTAATTAGCGTTAAACAGGGTCACCACCAAGAAACGCATTGACGATCAGTAGTAAAATAAACAATGCTACCGCGAGCAGGATGGCTTGCATATACCATGTAAGTATATCATTGTTAGATATAAAAATGACGAGCCAAATGAGGCTCGTCGTACCCGGCATCAGGGCATGCCTAGTGAGTGGCAGAAAATCCCACTGAAAGTTAATCGGACCCCTGTGGTCTGATGATGATAATGGCGGTCAGTGTGACGACGCCATCGTCTTCAAACCCGAGTTTTGCCGCTGCCGCCTTTGACACGTCAAGTTGTCGGCCCGCAATGTACGGACCTCGATCTTGTACCACAACCACATGCTGAGTCCCTGTCTCAGGGTTGGTCAGTTGGATGTGGGTACCAAATGGCAGGTGTTTGTGGGCAGCAACAGAGGGATCATGCATGTCAAACCGCTTGCCGTTTGCCATGAGATTCCCTTGGAGTCCGGGTCCATACCAGCTTGTATGCATCTTCGTAGTTTCGGCGTAAGCCGAAGAGGTGCACAAAAGCAGGCAGAGAACCAGCTTTGTTGTTGTTTGCAACAGTTCAGTCCTTCGTCTGTTTCAGGAACGGCGGTGTGTTCTGATGCGCACCTTCCGTCTTATAAGACGGAGGATCAGGGAGTTTCTTACTGGCGTAGAAATATCCGTACTCATTAACCGAAAATATCGCTTCCGACAGCGCGCTTGGTGAGTTCACGGAGTTTATCAAGTCCAGCGTCTTTGCCTGAGTGCAGATCAGGGATGGTGAGAATGACGGGTAAGGAGGCGGCGTCCTTACCCCCTGCGAGCTCCTCGTGCGTGAGTGTATTAACGAGTTGTTCTGTAATGCACACACAGGCGTAGGGTGTGTCACTGCTCCGGATCTGAGTAAGTTGGGTGATTGCTGATGCTCGGTCTGTGGCGGGGAACATGATAAATCCAATGGCTTGAAGACCAGAGACAAGTTCGGTCGGACCGATAACCGCAATGTTGAGTGAGGTATTAGTAGGCATAGTCAAGCAATGAATGACGAGTAATAGCTCGCAGGGCGTTATTATCAAGGCCGACGGCGTGGGCGGTACTGACAGCCTCAATAAACTGCATATGCTCTGTGAGTGCATGGTAGTACGCAAACAGTGGGGCAGGAGAATGAATTTCGATACTTTCTGTTTTGAGGAAACGATGAAGATAATTATCGCGTGCTCGGTCTAGGGCACTAAAGTCATGAGTTTTCTCAAAGGTCTCCCGCGCCTCTCGCCAGTGGTTGGCGCCACCGAAACGATCAAGTCGAATGAGTGTACTTTCAAGCGAGGCGAGACCAGCGTTCGTCATGGAGCCACCAACAACAAATTCTCCCGTTACCGATAGGGCATCACTGTCTGGATCAATGAGTACGCGCAAACGCATCGTGAGATTGTAGAGATCAATCAACACAGCCACGTACCGAGCGACGAAACTATCTGGGTACACCGCCACAAGCGCATGGAGGTGTGTGAGCATCGCTTCATCAACGTGCGCATGGGAGAAGTTCGGGGATTCGGTGATAGTACGATACAGCGCACCGAGCTCTGGGTAGGTAAACCGGAGTGTATTGGTGTGTGCGAGCTGAAGCAGACGAGCGGGGGCAATTGTGCCCAGATTGCGGCAACGTCCGAGAAGTACCTCATCACTTTCATTAGCCAGCTTCCCGATAGCAATTTGTTTCAGGTTATAGTAGTCGTTTCGGAGCAGTAAGATGGCGAGGGCTGTTTCATCGGGGGCGAGTCGACGCAAGAGTGCTACCTGGTCTTCGAGAAATAACTGCGTGGCGACCTTGATGTCGTTACCTTCACCCAAAAACGGGGCGAGGACTGTATCAGTGAGGATGGTGCGGACCTCTGTCAGCGAGCTGCTGCTCAGCAATAACTCCCGCTGTGCTTCGGTTAAGAGGCGGTTCGCGAGAACACTCGTATAGGTTCCGCTGTAGAGATACGCACTATCCATAAAAGTTATTGGGTGAGTTGTTGACTAATGTGTACTGTGTCGGTAAGGCGAGTAGTGCGCAGGATACCAGCAAAACTACAATCGACTTCATGCGTATCTGTTTCGACGACAAAGCCGCCATAGGGTCCGGTGACTGGTGTGATCGCTGACTCAGCGACACCCTGACTCAGTAGGAAGGTACGTGTCGTATCTAATCGTTCCTCGGCCACCTTAAATCGGATGGTGCCCGTTAGGGTTGGGAGAGCGTGCCACTGTGCAGCGAGAAATGCTTGATAGTCTGCCTCAGGGAGCGTACGAAGCAGTTGTTCAATCTCGGCAAAAACGACCTCAACCGCCTGCTGCGCACCCCCAGTGGCGATGAACGCAGCCTGGTGTCGAGCTTTCGCAAGGATCCGCTCGGCAATTTTTTCTGCCCGCCTGGCCCGGTCCGTGGCCGCAGCCGTTGTCCGCTCGTTCGTGTAGCTCTCTAGCTGGGCGGTAATGTGAGCGACTTCAGTGTCACGCTCGAGTGCAATCGCCGCGATCTCAGCCTCAGCCTCAGCCGTTAGGGTGTTGATAATGTCTTGCAATGCCATATTAGGTAATTATGTGCACGCGCTTAGATAGCGCCGAGCAAAATGAAACCAATGAGGAGACCGAAGATAGCCCAGGTTTCGACGAGGGCAGCGAGAATAATGGCTTTACCAGATAGTGAGTCATCCTTGGCGATGGTCGCGATACCAGCGGCAGCAACAGATCCCTGGAACATACCTGAGAAGAGTCCAGAGAGTCCAATTGGTAAACCGACGAGTAAGTACTGCGCACCTTGCGCCATCGTGAGGGTTGATTCAGTCGCTCCCATGAGGCCAGCGGCGTTTAAGATTAAGAAAGCACCGACGAAACCGTAGATACCTTGTGATCCAGGCAATGCTGCCATAATCATGATTTTTCCAAATAGCTCTGGACGTTCAGCGAGGACGGCTGAACTCGCGCGGCCAGCGTAGCCCATACCCAGGGTTGAACCAATAAAACCGAAGAGGGCTGAGATGACAGCGCCAACGAAGACAAATACTGCGGGGGTAAAAAATTCCATATGTTGTTAGTTATTGTTGATAGTAATAGTGCGTCTCATGATCATACCTTGTCACCGACCGACTTCATGGCGAAGGGTGTGGTGGGTCTGGTAAGACGATGATGTGTTGTGGCGTCTTTGTAAATGGAGTAAACGCTCGTCCAGTGCCAGTTGAAAATTTACTAAAGAACTCAACAAACTGCAAACGGGCGCTATTAATGAAGGTACCAAGAATACTAATGGCTAGGTTGAGTGTATGCCCGAGGATGAGGACCAGGACCATAAAGACGGTGCCAATGCCAAGTGATTCACCACCGACAAAAGCGGCAATTGAATTAATCGAAAAGGCGAGTGCGCCCGTAGCGAGTCCAAGCGCCATCAAGCGAGAGTAGGAGAGCACATCCGCGAAGTAGCCAACGGCACCATAGAGTCCCAAGAGACCAAAGAGGAGCTTCATGATTGGATTTTTTTGCGTGCGACCTTGGGTGATCACGAGCAGCACAAGGGCGCTGACAAACGCGGTCGTCTGGTGGGTCGCTACGACAGCCTGTACGGTCTCAGGTAGGTATCCGGTGAGGTTCAGTATAGCAACTGCAATCAACACGAAGAAGATGAGCCATGGTCCGTTATCAAGGAGTGCATCTTTGGTTGCTCCTAATTTCATTTGGCGGACGAGGTTGAGGAAAATACCGAAGCAAACTTGGACAAACCCGAGCACGAGTGATAAATAGAAGACGGGCAATGGATTAGCGATCGGGTCAAATTTTTGTAGTGATACGAGAGCGGGGTGTATATCGCCTGGCGGAATACCGAGGTATCCACCAAATAGGATTCCAGCACAGACGGTCCCCACACCACCGAAGAAGAGGAGGGTGAGTAGTTGCTTGGTGCCAGGCGCGAGATGGTAGCGCCACAAGATAAGACCTGTCAAGGTCATGAGAATAAGACCATAGCCGACATCAGACAAGCACAAACCAAAGAAGACAAAGAAGAAGACAGCCAGCAGTGGAGTCGGGTCGAGGTCTTTGTAATCAGGGACACCATAGAGACGGGTGACAGATTCAAACGGAGTCACGAGGCCATCATTTTGTAGCTCAGTTGGTGGTACTTCGTCACCATGGTCAATTACTTCTAGAGCACTGGCTGGAATAGTGGCTTTGAGATCAGCTTCAAGGGGAGTGATGGCGCTGGTTGGTACCCATGCGACGACGATAGCGGTACGCTTGGTCGTCGGCAGCGCTTGCGCAGTCGTATCCACTTGTCGTTGCCAGTTCGTGATGTCAGTGAGTTTTTGGAGGGTTGGCAGGTGGGACGACGCGTACGAACTAATCTCGGTGATGAGACTGGCTTTTGCACTTTCAGCTGCTGCTAACTCAGTCGTGATTTCAGCATAGAGGGCCGCACCTGTCTGGTGGCTGGCGGGTAGGGTAACGATCTCAAGCCCATGTGCAATAATCATTGCTTCGATTGCTTCACTCGTAGACTGGAGACACATGATGAGGGCGGCAGAGGAACTCAGGGTTGTGATGGCGATTGAGGTTTCAAATACTGTGAGATCCTGCCGTAAGCTAGTGAGTAAGCGCGCTGGTCCACGCACGGCAAACGTCGTCGTTGTCGCGGTTTGACCGACTTGGTTGAGCGGGATGTCGAGACGTTCAAAGGTATGTAAACTACGAAGCGTCAGTTCGTGTGCTCTGATGCTTCGTTCTAGTTCGGCCAATCGACTTTGAAAGGCGGTAACGGCGGACAAGATGCTGTCGACGTCAGACGATTCGGCGAGGGCAGCCAGTTCCTGCGTGGTGGTGTGGGCTCGACCACCTTCAAAGGCTGCTCGGAGGAAGTCAACTGCATGGTATGACGACAGAAACGCGCGCGCAGCCTCGACCTGGGCATGTGTGGTTGTCGTACCAAAATCGGTCACAATGCCAGGTGTGAGTGTGGTCTCGTGGCTCAATTCCGCGATTCCTCGCTGCTGCAGAAATGCAGTCAAATCAGCCGCCTGCTGGCGAGGGACGTAACAACGTATTTTACTGACGGGTATAACGGCCATAGTTTATATTGAAATAAGCGATGTGAGATGCTTCGTGGCGATATCCTTCACTTTTGCAGCGGGGGGTACTTGGACGGCCGCTTCGGTGGTGGCGATGATGGTGGCTGCTTCCTTCGTGGCTCGCTCCTCGGCTGCACTTTGAGCTTGTTTCTCCTCAGCTCGGAGCCGCTCTTCAAGCCGAGTACGACTATCAGCGGCTTGTGTGCGAGCAGTTTGTATGGCCACAGCAGCCTCATGCTTCGCGGTAGCCACTTTTTCCGCTAGTTCTCCTTCGAGTTTTTGGATAGTTTCAAGCATATGATTACGAATTATGACTAAGTGCTGCCGCCTTTGCTTTCGCGGTGATGAGGGCTTTGACGCGCATCGTATTGACGACCGCATCACGGTTTTGCTCTTCGAGTCGTAGATAGATCGAACGAATCGTCGCTTGGAGGGACGGGATGCGAATATTCTCAAGCGCACTAGCACGCCGGCGGGTCCGTTCGATCTCAAGGGCGAGGCGCTCGATCGTTGACTCAAGTTCGGCGAGCTTAATCAGGTGCGGGTATACGAGATAGAATTTACTGATTGCCTGATCCAGGTTGCCGTAAGATTCGAGGAAACCGTAGGGGAGGGATTGCTTTGGCAAGGCGTCGGCACCAGCAAATGTGGGGATTGGTACCGACATCACTTGTCGCTCAGTGACGGTGAGGGTGGCGGGTGCACCACTCGCTTGAAACGCATTATTAACCACTTTGGTTGGCATGAGGGCAGAAGCGCTAATATACTCACGAAAGGCATCAACGAGTAGGTGGTTTACCTGTAACCGTAATTCACGGACGGCTCGAACTTTGCCCATAAACTCGCGCATGAGTCCATCCCGTTTGTCCTTCAGAAGTTTATGTCCGCGCTCAGCGACGACCAACTCGCGCTTTTTAGCGAGGAGATTGATACGGGTTGGGCTGATTTTTTCGGCTTCTGACATACTGGGTTACTTGACGGTCTTTGGCATGCGAGCCTCGATGAGTGCCGGTTTTAGTCGCTTGAGTGATTCTACTGGCAAGATGGTAAGGAGTTGCCAGCCGAGATCGAGCGATTCTTGCACGCTTCGTTCAGTGTGATGGCCTTGGTTAAGGAATTCTTTTTCGAAGCGATCAGCAAAGACCAAGTGAGCCTTGTCACTATCGGTCAGTGATGCTTCTCCTAAGACGACCGCGAGCTCACGCACCTCTCGACCAGTGGCATAGGAGGCGAAGAGCTGGTCTTTGAGGCTCGAGTGATCATCACGAGTCTTACCCTCGCCGACGCCCGCTGACCAGAGTCGTGAGAGAGAACCCTGGACGTCAACCGGCGGGAAGATACCTTTGGTGTGGAGTTCGCGCGAGAGCACGAATTGTCCCTCGGTAATGTAGCCTGTGAGGTCGGGTACGGGATGCGTTTTGTCATCGTCTGGCATCGAGAGAATCGGAATCTGGGTGATGGTTCCTTGCTTACCCTGTACTCGTCCCGCACGTTCATAGAGCGCAGCGAGGTCTGTGTACATGTAACCAGGATATCCCCGGCGTCCTGGGACTTCCTTGCGAGCTGATGAAACTTCACGGAGCGCCTCACAGTAGTTTGTCATGTCAGTGAGAATTACGAGGACGTGCATGTCGTGTTCAAAGGCGAGGTACTCAGCGGTGGTGAGCGCGAGTCGTGGTGTCGCAATCCGTTCAACTACTGGGTCAGCCGCGGTGTTAACGAAAAGAACTGCACGCTCAATGGCCCCGGTCTCCTCAAATTGCAAGCGGAAGTATTCTGCTTCCTCGAAGGGTACCCCCATGGTAGCAAACACGATCGCAAAATCCTCACCGGTCGTTACTTTCGCCTGGCGGGCAATCTGCGCTGCAAACTTCGCGTGAGGCAGGCCAGAACCGGTAAAAATCGGAAGCTTCTGTCCGCGTACGAGTGTATTCATGACGTCAATTGAAGAAATACCCGTTTGAATGAAGTCGTTTGGGAAGGCTCGACTGTAGGGGTTAATCGCCGCTCCCGCGATGGGACGAGTGGTCTCAGGAATGAGCTCGGGTCCGCCATCAAGGACTTTGCCACCGCCAGAAAAAACGCGACCGAGCATTTTGGGTGAGAGGGGCATTTCTTGGATACGGCCAGTGAAGCGCGCTTTGGTGCCTTCGGTTTGGACTCCTTGAGTGGGTTCAAACATCTGTACCACCGCCTTATCACTATAGATATCAAGTACTTTACCAGTCCGGGTGCGGGTTTCACCGGGAATGGTGACCTCGACCAATTCGTCGTAACTGACCCCGGTTACCCCTTCGACGACCAGGAGTGGTCCTGCAATCTCAGAAACAGTTTTGTAGCTTAGGTTGGTATCCATATTTAGGCAGTTACTGGTTGGCTTGTAAATGATTCACGGACGCGGGCCTTAAAGGCATCGAATTCATCGAGCTTATCAGCCGGAATATTCTTGAGAGTCGCTAATTCTTTCATGACGGGTAGGGTGGCAATTTCTTTATATTCCATCGCGCCAGTCTCAACTGCCCGCTTGGCTTCGCGGTAGGTCAAGATGATACTGGAAAGAATGCCGTACTGCTTTTTGATCGGGGTGTAGGCATCTTCAGGATCGAAGGCATTTTGGAAGAGGAAGTCCTCCCGAATGGCGCGCGCGATATCAAGAGCGACACGCTCCTCGTCTGACACTGACTCCAGACCGACGAGGCGAACAATTTCCATTAGTTTGGCCTCTTGTTGCATGAGGTCCATCGCCTGTCCTCGTACGTCAGCAAAGTCTGGCGCAACGTTTTCAGCCCACCAGTGCTTCACGTTGTCAGCGTAGAGGGAGTAGGACTTCAGCCAGTTGATAGTCGGGAAGTGCTTTTTGTACGCGAGTCCAGCATCGAGTCCCCAATACGTCTTGGTAACGCGGAGGGTCGCTTGGGAGACTGGCTCAGAGAGGTCTCCACCGGGGGGCGATACTGCGCCGACGACCGTGAGGGCGCCCGTGCGACCTTCACTGCCAATCAGTGTCGCTAACCCAGCGCGCTCATAGAATTCGGCAGTGCGGGATGAGAGGTAGGCAGGATAGCCCTCTTCTCCTGGCATTTCTTCCATGCGGCCTGAGATTTCACGCATTGCTTCAGCCCAACGTGACGTTGAGTCCGCCATGAGGGCGACAGAGTAGCCCATATCGCGGTAGTACTCTGCGATGGTGATACCGGTGTACACGGAGGCTTCACGGGCCGCAACTGGCATGTTTGAAGTGTTGGCGATGAGTACTGTGCGTCGAATGAGTGGTTCGCCTGTGTTCGGGTCAGTGAGGTGCGGGAATTCACTCAACACCTCAGTCATCTCGTTGCCACGTTCACCACAACCGATGTAGACGATCACTTGGGCGTCGCAATACTTGGCGAGACCTTGCTGTGTGACAGTCTTGCCAGAGCCGAACGGTCCAGGAATAGCGGCAACACCTCCTTTCGCGACTGGGAAGAACGTGTCGATACTGCGTCCACCAGTCAGGAGGGGTTCAAATGGAAAGATTTTTCGTTTAATCGGGCGTGGGTTACGAATCGGCCACTTTTGGAGCATGGTGATGGTATGGACCATGCCGTCTTCGGCAGTAATGGTCGCGATGGTGTCGACGACTGTGGCGGTGTTTGATTGGATCGTTGTAACTGTCCCGCTTATTTCCGGCGGTACCATAATCTTATGTTCAATCAGTGATGTTTCTTGGACAGTGCCGAGAATGTCGCCACCAGTCACTGCCTGACCAACCTTGGCAGTCGCTTTAAAATCCCATTTTTTTGCTCGATCGATGCCATCGGCTTCGATTCCTCGCGTAATGAAAATACTCCCCGATGCTTCCGCGATGAGTGAGAGGGGGCGTTGAATGCCGTCATAAATTGATGTCAGCAAGCCTGGTCCAAGCTCGACTGAAAGTGGTGTACCAGTCCGGTGGATCGGTTCACCGGGACGAAGACCCGCGGTGTCCTCGTAGACTTGAATCGAGGCCGTGCCATGGTCAAGCGCAATGACTTCACCGAGCAGTTTTTCGTTACCAATCTGGACGACTTCGAACATTTTGGCCTCGGCCATACCACTGGCTTCCACGAGTGGGCCACTAATACGAGTGATGATTTCTGAGTTGGACATGGGAATACTAAAAAAAGCTAATACAGCGCCAAACTTTTACCCACCGCCGAAAGGAGAGAAACTGAAAGGCGACCCTACGGTACCTTATTTCAGACCAAATTTCAAATGAGGGCGCCCGCACTCTACACCTTTTTTACTTTTTTGTCCTACCGGGGTGTGGATAGTACAGGATCGACCCGCCCAAACGCGTGGATTTAGATTCGTACCTCAAAATCTGTCGTGCGCCACAGGCTTTGCTTGGTTGGGTCGTAGCGTAGGATACTAATGTGTTCACGCTTAGCAATACGAGCAGACGTAGTTTCGTCGGTCAGGGTGATGGCTGTTGCAAAGGCGTCGGCGTCACGCGCAGTCCGAGCCCTCGTGAAGGCTGCGATGGAAGGTACGGTTGTGCCCGACATTAGGTGCGAATAGGTTTGTGTGTGGTGCGTCCACTGACGCTTAAAGGGGCTTGAGGCGGCAAAACCTTGCTCATAGAGAGTGATTTCTCCGAGTGTGACGGAATGATCAGTTGGGTGTTCAAGCATAATGGTGACCGGCTGTCCCTGATTACTAGTGACATAGATATCCCCGCCACCATTGATGAGAAAATGGTGCAGATCATGTGCTTTGAGATCCTGCGCCAGCAGATCAATCAAGTAACCTTTACCAAAGCCACCAATATCAAGCGCACCCGCCGTGAGGGTGATCGCGTCGTCTGTGATAGTAATGGCGGAGCGTGGATCTGGTAGTGGGAGCGTAGCGAGGTCTACATGAGGAGAGAGTGAGTAGGAAGAATCATATCCGCGGGCGGACATGATCGAGCCAATGAGTACGTTAAATATCCCATTCGTTCGGTCATATACTGACTGTCCATACTGAACAATCGCACAAAACTCCGGTGAGGGATTGTTGACGATGCCTGTTTGGTTAAGTTGACTCACGAGTGAGTCAGGGCGAAAACGTGAATAGTCAGCTTCGAATTGTTGGCAGATATCACGTGCGTGATCGACGGTCGCACGCTTTGTCTCGTCGTCAATATCATCAAACAATTCTATCCACCAGTGGGTACCAAGCGCCTCAAATGAGAATGGTTGAGGCAGCGGCATGAGGGATTAGAGCTGGGCAGCAATTTTTGTGACCGCATCGTTAAAGGCACCAGTTGTCAGTGATGCGCCACCGACACGTGCGAGCGAGATGTTATCAATTGGTTTACCAATAACTTCAGCTTTATACGCTCCATCAAAGCGTTCTTGGTGAGCGTTAGAGAAACCATTCCCTTTATCATACACAATTGACGCATCGGTCACGACGCCTTCATCGATCGTGAGCGATACGGTCATGTCGTGTGACGTGCGGGCGGGAGTAAGGTAGCTCACATCGACTGAGCGTTCAAGGGCAGTGATTGAAGGTGCTACAGGTGCAGTAGCAGCATCCTCGTTTGGCTCTGTAGCAACAGTGATGTCGGATGTGCTTTCTGTTTCGGGAGTGAGAGCGGGTTCGGTTGGTTCTTCTTGATCTGAGATGGTGTCATCAGTCGGTGCTGTATCGGCTGAGTTAATGGTTTCCGCGGTCGCCGCAAGATCCGTCGGCCGAGCTGGTGTGGCTGGTTGACTGACAAAGAAATACGCACCGGCCCCGACAATGATAACTGCAATAATGGCAATAATGATTGGCATAAAATACGTTAATGTAATGAAAGTTAATGTAATGAAATATAATTAATACTTTTTTGTAGTATACAGATAGTGCTATCGCACACCAAATCTGATTCATGTATTGTACGTTCATATGCTGTCATTTATTTCGTACCCCTACCAAGCAGTACATCGCTGGCTTGATCGGGCGGGGATGTACCGAGTAGTCACGCTGACCTTGGGTACGCTCGTGCTGGTGGCGCTCGTGTACGGCGGGCTTGGAATCATCCCGTACACGCCACTGGAGCAAGGTATCGCCCTGCTCGTTGCGCTTGGAGTGTCGTGTGGTATCAATGTTGTTTTGGCGCACCTATGGCGAATCTCAGCGAATCATGAATCCGCTGTAATTACGGCACTCATCGTCCATTTTCTCGTCATTCCGCCCCAGCTAACGCAATACGCTGATATGTGGCTGGTGGCAGCAGTGTCAGCTCTGGCGATGGTATCCAAGTATGTGGTGGCATGGCGAGGACAACACCTCCTCAATCCCGCTGCCGCTGGTGCAGTAGCGTTGGCCTTGGTGTATGTGATAGCAGGATGGCTTGACGGCACGCTCTCACCCCGCTTTTTTGAGACGGTGTGGTGGCTTGGTACGGCGAGTTTATTTGTACTAGTCCTCTTATTGGGTAGTTTGGTAGTGAC
>Ga0100378_1005366_pt1 | contig 11774 bp, 9 predicted proteins | sample CryGeymeta201502_FD_81535 | JGI IMG/M metagenome (GOLD analysis project Ga0100378, IMG submission 81535) | Groundwater microbial communities from Crystal Geyser aquifers in Utah, USA - Crystal Geyser metaG 2015-02 | ecosystem: Environmental > Aquatic > Deep subsurface > Groundwater | place: USA...
AAATTGCCTGAAGAATCAAATTTAAATCCCATCAAAGAATTTTTCGGGCTTGATTTTACATCATTACTATCCGTTATCAAGGATAAAGCTCCAGGCAAAATTCCTAACACAAAATAACCGTTGTCTTGAGTTCTAACAAGGCCGTGGATGAGACTAGCCCCTTGGCGAAATTTTTTAAAACCGATCTCAAACCCCCCTTCTGGCTTGGCGACAGCCGTCGCCATTTCCATTGGTATGCCTTCCAGGCTTTTTGCCCATTCAAAATTAAAATTTTTATCAAATTTAGCCAAACCCGGATATTTATCAAAATTATAAGGCGGGCTATCTAAATTTGTCTGAGCTAAATCGCCGGCCAAGGCATAACCTCCATCCGGCGTCGGAATTAAATAAGAATCATTTTTGCGTGAAATAAAATTTTTTATATTTTTTGACCATTGAACATTGCCGTTCTGATCGAACTTAAAAACTTTGAGCGAGGCGTAGGGTAGATCCTGGTAAACATCAGAATCCTCTCCTCTTTGAGATGGCGCAAGATCAACGATAGGGGCGTAAAACAAAAAACCTTTGTCGCTGGTTTCCAGCAAAGAATTTCTGGCGTCCTCAACGAACGCGGTGAAAGTTTTATTCCAGAGAGTATTGCCGTTCTTGTCTAATTTAGTGAACAATATTTTATTCCGTTCCATATCCGTGTCAAATTCTTTGTTCGTAGTAAACCCGTCAACATAAGAAGCCATCAAATATCCGCCACTTTTTAGTTCAATAATTGATTGGACATCTTCCTCGCCCAAGGGATTCATCATATTCCCGCCGCCGGTGGCATTTTTAGTTTTCAAAAACTTCAGCCATTGGATGCTGCCCTGCTTATCAAGTTTAGCCACAAAACCATCCGGCGGAATAAACATAATATTCGGATCAGTGGCGCCGGAAACAATATAACCGCCATCTTTGGTTGGCCAAGCTCCGTTTATTTTCGTGAAAACTAAAAGGCGATATGATTTGAGAAAAGTAGTATTAGACGCTGCAATAACAGTTGGGATATTTAAAGTCAAATTTTCTTCTGCGGTCTTAATCTCTGAAGCGGTTTCATATGTCTCAGTTGATTCAATCTCAATTACATCTTGCTCGTCTAAACGATTGGTTTCAAGCGCCGTTGATTCAACCAGCCTTAGTTTGCCGGCCTCAATTAAATAAATGCCCGATGTTCCTTTGTATCTTACTAGACAGCCGTCAGGATGCTCTTCGGCATTTTCAATTGTTTCTCCCATCGGATAAGCAAATTTATCTAATAAATCATCAGGGATCCATTTTATTTTTGCCCATTTAGGGTCTTTAAATAATACTTGATAAACTTCAGAAGATTTAATTGGCCTAAGTTGACCAGCAGAAACAAAAAAGACACAACTTGTTTCTTTGCCGTACAAAGAAGTAGCTGTGCCGCGAAAAAGAGAGCCATCTCTAAATGGAACCGGATCTCCTACTGGATAAACTGATAAATCCGAAACTACTTTGATCGTGGAAAAATTTTCAGGCAAACCCCAGGAAAGATAAACGTTTGAATGAGGAAAAACTCTTTTCTGACCATTTTGAATTAAATAAAGACTCGGATCGTCTTTGGTCCTGACCAGGTCGCCATCTTTAATTTCTTCTGCTCTTATGGTTGAGCCAAAAAAACAGAGAAAAAATGCGATTAAGATAAATAAAATCCATTTTTTATTTATCATTGAGCAATAATTTATTTAACGATTTAGCATCTCTTCAATCTCTAGTAAACGATTATATTTTGCTACTCTTTCGCCACGATTCGGCGCGCCAGCCTTGATAAATTCTGCGTTAACCGCCACGGCTAAATCAGCGATGAAAGAGTCGTTCGTCTCGCCCGAGCGATGAGAAATTACTATTTTATAATGCTGATCCTGGGCAAAATTGATACATTCAATGGTCTCAGACAAGGTGCCGATTTGATTTGGTTTAATCAAAATGGCATTTGCTCTTTTTGCTTCTATTCCTTCGCGCAATCTTTTTAAATTAGTGGTGAATAAATCATCGCCAACCACCATATATTGAGGCCCGAGGCTTGAAATTTTGCCTGTAAATTCTGACCAAGGAAGCAGATTGCTTTCAGCAAAAGGATCTTCGATGGAGATCATCGGAAAATCTTTAAACCAATGATAATAAATTCTCGACATTTCTAAAGCATCTTTCCATCCCCCTTCAAAAAAATACTTTTGTTTATTTTTATCATAAAAAACACTGGCCGCTATATCCAAAGCAAAATAAACTTCGCTGCCTATCTGGTGGTCGGTAAAATCAGCAATATCAACCAACAGGTTAAAAACCTTTTCTGTTGTTTTTAGTTTCGGCGCGAACCCGCCTTCATCGCCAACAGCAAAGGTTAATTTTCTTCTTTCTAAAATATCGCGTAGAGTATAAAAAACCTCTGCTCCGGTTTCTAATCGGTCTCTAAAATTTTTCCCCTGCCAAGGGACGACCATAAATTCTTGAACTGATAAACCGGAATCAGAATGCTTGCCGCCATTAATAATGTTAAACATCGGGATGGGTAAATTGTAAGTGGTCAATGGCAAATTATAAATCGTCCGGAGATAGGCAAAAAGAGGCAACCCCTTGGCTAAGGAGCCAGCTCTAGCGCAAGCGAGAGAAACGGCCAAAATAGCATTAGCTCCTAAGTTTGATTTATTCTCAGTCCTATCAAGTTCAAGCATTACTTTGTCTATTTCCTGCTGCCTTTCCACGTCTTGGCCAATCAGTTTTGGGGCAATCACTCTTTCAATATTGCCAATGGCCGCTTGTACCCCTTTGCCTGAAAATTTTTTTGGATTGTTATCTCTTAATTCCAAGGCTTCAAATTCACCCAAAGAAGCGCCGGAAGGAACCGAAGCCTTGGCCTCAAGAGAGTTTTCCAAGATGACCTTTGCTTCCACGGTTGGGTTGCCCCTGGAATCAAGTATTTCTCGAGCTTTTATATTTTTGATTTTCATAGGTTTAAGTTAAGGCTTATTTTTTAATTTTAACAGAAAAACGAATTAAAGCAATAAAATTTATCCACTCATCAAGGGTTTAAAACCTGGCAGTTTTTTCCCAGACAGAAAGTCAAGCATTGCTCCGCCACCAGTCGAAATAAACAAGTTTTTATTTTTAATTTTAGTTGGTAAAGCGGCAATCGTTTCTCCGCCTCCAATAATTACTTGCGCTTTTTTATTTTTCAAAATTGACTCAACAATTTTTTTTGTTCCCCAAGTAAAACTATTCTTTTCAAAAAAGCCCATTGGCCCGTTGAAGACAATTGTTTTTGCTTTTTTAAGATAAAGAGAAAAAAGTTTAGTTGAATCTGGACCGATATCTAAAATTTTGAATCTTCCTTTTATTTTATCTAAATCTTTTACTTCAATATTCCTCCTCATACCCCTTATTTCCATACCCAAGTCAATCGGCAGAACAATTTTCTTCTCATATCTTCCAAGGATAGCTTTAGTCTCGTCTAACAAATTCTCTTCATAAACAGAGTCTCCTATTCTAAATCCCGAGGCCTTTAAAAAATTATTGGCCATCGCTCCGCCAAGCAAAATATGATCTGCTTTTTTTGCTAATTTCTTCAAAGCGCATAGTTTGGTTGAAATTTTTGCCCCGCCAAAAATTACCACCAATGGCTTAGAAGGATTTTTCAAAGCTTGACGTAGACGTCTTATCTCTTCCTCTAACCGCAAACCGATAAAGCTTGGTAAAAATTTGGGCACACTGACTATTGAGGTATCGGCTCGATGGCAGACAGAAAATGCCTCATTAACATATAAATCTCCTAAAGAAGCTAATTTTCGGGCAAATTTTCGGTCATTGTTTTTTTCTCCCGAATAGAAACGGAGGTTCTCCAGCAGGATTATCTCTCCTCCGCGTAATTTCTTAATCGCTTCTTCTGTTTTTCTCCCTAAACAATCATCAACAAATTTTATTTTCAAATATTTAGCCACTGGCCTTAAGCTAAGTTTCGAATTTCGCGCTTCGTGCTTCGAATTTTGACTTCCTAAGTGGCTGATCAAAATTATTTTTGCCTTTTTTCTTTGTAAATATTTAATGGTCGGCAAGACAGCCTTAATGCGAAAACCATCAAGGATTCTGCCTCTCTTTATCGGCGCATTAAAGTCAACCCTGACCAGAACCCTCTTATTCTCCAAATTTTTAAGGACTCTGATGTTTCTCATATACGTTAGTAGTTTTATGTTGTTGCCCATCGTCTGGTCTAAACCCCTGCAGAAATATTAAAGCTCTGGCAATTTTGATCATTGCATTATAAGCCATTGTATAACAAGTTTCTTCGTCAATAGATAAATTTTTACGAGATGCTTTAATATTCTTGAAGGCGCTGTCAAGTAAAGCCCTTACTTGATTAAAACCAATCTCTTCCTGTTTTAAAAAGCCCTGCTCGGAAAGTTTATCCAAGTATTTTTTTAAATTCATTCTGATTGTTTGTTAAAAGTATATAATTTTTAATAATATTCTTTAAAAACGAGTTTCTCTCAAATTTAAGTTTAAATTCTTTTTCTTCCCAAAGATGGTAATTAATTTCTCGGCTGACAGCTTTTTCCGTCTTTCTTATTTCTTCAATCAATTTATCCTCATCAATTTTACCAATAATAAATAAATCAATATCAGAATCGGCAGAAAGTCTATTTTTTGCATAAGACCCAAAAATAAAGGCAAACTTTACATTGGGTATCTTTTCAATCATTTTTTTCAGCTCTTCTTCTATACCAATGGTTTTGTTAATAATACCCCGCAAATCTTTTAACAAAGGATTTTTTTTGTTAATTGAATAAAATAACAAATTGTTTCTTTTCTGACTATTAAGGATGCCTGTTTTAACCAATTTAGTTGATTCTCTTTGACAATTACCAATTGAAGCGCCAATCTTTTTAGCAATCTCTGTTAAATAAAATTCTTTTGCCGGGTTAGCAAAAATAAGTCTTAAAATTTTTTGCCTAACCTTGGATTTAGTAATTAGATCTAACATATTGTTATTATAGCATTTACTCAGTTTTGAGTAAAGTCTTACTCAATTTTGAGCATATCATAAATATGTAAATTAGGATTATCGGCGCATTAAAGTCAACCCTGACCAGGACTTTTTTGTTTTTTAGATCTTTTAAACTGTTAATGCTTGTCATATCTTTCTAAATCTTCTTTACTCTTACAAATTTTTGTTATTTAAACTCATTTACTTATTCACAACTTTGACTTGACCTGACCAAGGCTATTGTGAACGGAAATAATTTTTAACAGCAAACTCAAACTGCTCTACAAAAAGATCCTTAAAATAACTGATGTTATTTTGCTCATAAAACAGAATCACCGCTTTCTTATATTCTTCTTCGCTGACGCTGCGATAAGAAAGTGGACAAATATTATAAGCCATCAAAATGGCATTAGCTGATAGTCGCCCCGTACGCTTGTTGCCATCATCAAACGGTTGAATATAAGCAATCATCACCATTAAAACAACAGCTTTAATAAAAACGTTTTTTTCTTTGTTAATTGCCTCGCATGTTTTTTCTAATGCCTCTCTGATTTGAAAAATATTATCTAACGGACGATAAGCCGTACCAGTAATGCCAACCGGCGCTTTTCTAAGCCCACGTGCGATTCCTAGTCCCTCGGTTAATAAAAAATGAATATCTTCCAGCTTAGCAACCGTCATTTTCTTAAAAGCCGAAGTATTTTTTCTAATATAATCTAATGTCTTTTTATGATTTAAAATCATTGTCGATTCTTCCTTCTTGTGTCCTTGCGCTAATTTATTTTGTTTAATCAGAGACTCCGTTTCCAGTAGAGTATAGGTGTTTCCTTCAATAGAAGACGATTTCCAGCTTAATTCTATAACCAGACGTTCAAACTCCCGTTTAAAATTATCCACCGGCAATTTTTTTATATTTTCTCTATATTCCGAAACGAGTTGCTGAAGACGATTCTTCTCTTCAGCGGTAAAAATATCTTTAAAAATATCTAAAAGATTAAAATCGTAACTTTTCTTTGCGTTTCTTTGATCCGGACCAATTTTAAAATAGTTATTTACATCAAACCGTTTCAGGAGATTATATTGCTCGGATAATTGATAAATTACACCCCTGCCTCGTCCAGTTCTTTTAATAAAATTAAATTTTAACAATTTGTTTAAATCCCTGACAACGGTAATCCTGGAAACCTTCTTGTCCTTCTTTATTAGAAGAATAATTAACTCTGAAACAGAGATATTTTTCTTTTTATCCAATATAGTTAAAATTTCTTCTTGCCTTTTGTTTAATTGATTAAATTTTAATCCCATATAATTGTATCATTTTTATAGCTCAATTGTATCAGAAATGATACAAATCTTTTAGCAACTTAAGGGTCCGACCCTTCTAAAGTTATGAACAATACCAGGTCTCACCTGGTAATTACTGGTAATTATTCGTAGTAATTCGTGATAAAATTAGTATGATTAGTGATTTTCATACAATCACTGTTTGAGCATTTTTTTCGCCTCTTCCGGAGCAATCTTCTGTAACTCCCCAAAAACCTCTCCTGCTTTCTCGGGTTCTTTTAAATTTATATAACAAGCAATTTTTTCTTTATAGGCAGGGACAAAATCTTTTTTAAGCTCTAAGATATAATTAATAATTTCTATGGCTCTCTGACAATTATTCACTTCTTTATAAGCCTGAGCCAGGATCAGCAGCATTTTCGGCTCAGCCGACAGAGAAAAACCCATCTCTTGAGCTTTTTCAATTTCTCTCAAGCCATTTTCATTCTGGCCGATGATCAAATAAGCTAAACCTAAGTTCCAGCGCGAAACAGGAATGGTTGTATCAAAGCTCAGGGCTTTCTGGTATAGCTCTATCGCCTCCTGGTCTTTTTCTAACATCATTTTTGTTTTACCAAGTTCAAAATAAACATCCTGTCTTTTAAGCGAAGTTTTTATCCCCTGCTCCAGCGCCTTTTCCGCTTCAATCAAATATCTAGAATCCAGGTCAGCGTTCGCGTTATAAATCTGGCCTAAAAAAAGCCAGTAGCGAACATCAAGCGGATGCTCGCTCACATTTTTTTTGCTTTCTTCAATCGCAAATTCAACTGCCTTTTTTATCGTTTCTTCGTCTTCTCCGCCCCTGTCCTCCACCACAAAAATTGTTTTAACTAATTGCAGTCTCACTTCCGGGTTCGTAAAACACGGCTCTCTAAGAGATTCTTTATACCACTTAAGACCAGAATCCAGGTTGGATAAACTTGCGACAATTCCCATAATCCCCTCTTTTGATTTCTCTAATGGTTTGAAATTGAATTCGTACAGTCCCCAGGGGATGAAAATAAAAAGAAGTATTAACAAAACTGGCAGAGGAAATTTGCTATCAATTTTTACTTGTTTTATTTGTACCTTATTGGTATCTGATTCGTCACTAGTTTCTCTATAAAAAAGCCCTAAGCTGAAAAAGAAAACAATCAAAGGGCCTGGAGTATCAAAAACAAAAAGGTTTTGGACAAAATAAGCGATAAGGAGAAGAAATAAAAATAAAAGGCTGTTTTTCTTCCCTCCTGACGATTTTTTAAATAAATAAAAAATAGAAAAGAAAAGAGCTAAATAAGCAGCGAGACCTAAAATGCCAGTTAAACAAAGGATATCCAATATCTCATTGTGCGAGCGATCAAACCAGGTGTTGGCCGGACCATAAGAAAGATAATGGGGATGATAATGAAGATTGAAAAGAACATTAAAGTTTTCCCAGCCCCTTCCTAAAATCGGCTTTTCTTTAAAGCCTTGAAGAGCGATTTTCCAGGCCGTAGTTCTACTCCAATCGCCCCTGGTAATGCTTGACAGTCGTTGAATAAAATAAGGCGCCTTACTCATCCAGGGAATTTCCCTTTGAAAATTAATAAAGACAAAGCCGGCAATCAGAATAAAAAGAATCAGGGCTGAAACAATCTTGGTTTTAAGAGATCGGAGGCTAAAAATTTTTAAAATTAAAAATATTAAAATAGCAGCGCCTAGACCAACCATGGCCCCTCGAGAACCTGATTGCGACATTATATATAAATTAAAAATTAAAATAGCTAAAACAATCGTTTTATTTAATTTCCTTTCTTCTTTAAAAAACAAAAATCCGGCCAAGAAAAGATGGATCATTGAATAAACAGCCAAAAAGATATTATTGCCGAAAGAACCGCTCAGATAATTACATTTAACGGACCAGAATTTTAGACCACATCTTTGATCTAAGGCAAATAAACCAGCGATGACACTAATCAATAAACTAAATTTTACCAATCTCAGCCAATTCTTTTTTTCTTTAAAACAACTGGTTAAAATTAAAAACCAGGCCCAAAAATGAAGCCAGGTTATGACACCGGTCATCCTCTCCTGAGTTGACCAAAAAGAGCGTTGAGGATCAACGCCGGTTAAGCCAGTCAAAACCATCAGGCCAATAAAAATTGTCAGAGATAAAACTAAGGGATTTTTCCAATTTGACCGATATTTTTTATTAGACCAAACAAGAAGCAGCCAGAAAAATAAAAGGATTTCAACAATAATCCGAAAAACAATAATTTTAGAAAAAATATAAGGATAAAGCGTCCTCTGATAAACAAAAAGAGGGAGAAACAAAATCAAAGCGCTGCCCGCTAAAATGACGGCTAAACAAAATTTTTCAAAGCTTTTGGACATACCCGCCTAAGTTTTTTAATAAAAAATAATTCTTAAATCAAAATAACCTGGATTCTAATTTCTAGCGCAACAGCGCAAGGGAACGTCGCGCGGCTAATTGCCGCAGCGACCTCCGCAGGCAGCCGGGCAAGGTTCTCGCCTTTGGCGAGAGAGGCTGCCGAGGACAGAGCGAAATTTCTCGCCGGGAAATTTCGCGTTCGCGAGGACAATAGCCGCGAGGCGAAAGCCCGAGCCTGCTAAAGTATACCTATAAATTGACAAAAAGACAAGGTTTGTTAAAATTATTCCGACTTCGCGCTTCGTGCTTCGAATTTTAATCCGTTATGGAAAAAACAAATTTTAAAAAAGTTAAATACTTAATTTTAGGTTTTATCATTGTTCTTGGCGCAATACTCGGCGCTCTTACCCTGATAGGGAATAATGAAACACTAAGAAAAATTTTTGCCGGTTTGCTCATTGCTTTAATCGCCTTTTTCGGAGCCACCGGCTTGATGGACTCTGAAACAAGTCCGAGTACTGCTCCGGCGCTCGAGCTTGACTCAGTCATGGTTACCAAAATTATTGATGGCGACACCATTGAGATCAATGACGAAACTCGTGTCCGCCTTTTAGGTGTTGATGCTCCTGAGAAAGAAAAATGCTATTATCAAGAAGCAAAAGACGCTCTGGAAGATCTTGTTTTAGAAAAGGAAGTAAAACTGGAAAAAGATATTTCTGAAACAGACAAATTCAACCGCTTGCTCCGCTATGTTTTTTTAGCAAGCAGTGATAGACTAAGCAACGACCTGTTTGTCAATGAATATCTGGCCCAGCAGGGTTACGTGAGAGCCCTTTCTGTAGAGCCAGACCACAAATACCGCGCTCTCTTAGTCGCGGCTCAGGGACAAGCGAGGATCAATCAACAAGGAATCTGGACCGAATGTCTTGAACAAATGTCCGAGGAAGAACTTAAACAAATGGGCGATCCTCCGCCAGATCCAAACTGTATTATCAAAGGCAACATCTCAATTAAAGGTAGAATCTATTTTATGCCTGATTCTGCTCTTTACGAACAGGTAAAAATAAATCTTGGTAGAGGAGAAAAATATTTTTGCACCGAAGAGGAAGCTCAAGACGCCGGTTTTAGAAAATCCGCCAGCCATCCCTAAACTCCAAAAACCCATCAAAAAATTGATAATTTTAATAGTTAACCGCCTGAAAATGAAGAAAATAAACTTGACAAATACAAATTATCTGATAATCTGTATTTATTAATCAAAACATACTAAAAATATCATTTTATGAGCATTGAGAGAGAAGCAACGATCCAAGCAAAAAAATATCTCGGAACCGACGACGTCCTCCTTTTTATTGGCGCCAGACAAGCGGGTAAAACAACAATTTTAAGACAACTCCAATCATTTTTAAAAGAAAAAAACAACTTGGTTTATTTTCTAAACCTTGAAGATCCTGATTATTTAGAATTGTTGAATAAATCTCCTAAAAATTTGTTTAAAGTTTTTACTCTTGATTTGAATAAAAAAAACTTTGTCTTAATCGACGAAATCCAATATCTTAATAATCCATCTAATTTCCTTAAATATTTTTATGATGAATATGGGGGGAAAATTAAGCTTTTGGTCTCCGGCTCTTCGGCTTTCTATATTGATAAAAAATTTAAAGATTCCTTAGTCGGCAGAAAAAAGATATTCAATGTTCGAACTCTGTCTTTTAGGGAATTCTTGCGATTTAAGAATGAAATTGAACTTGCTCAAAAAAATTTTAGAGAAATAAACCTATCAGAGAAAGAAAAAATTATTATTTATTATCGTGAATATCTCATTTATGGCGGTTACCCCCGGGTCGTTTTAGCTGCGACTGATGAAAAAGAAGAAATCTTAAGAGATATTGCTTATTCTTATATTAAAAAAGATATTTACGAAGCTAATATCCGACAAGATGAGGTATTTTATAAATTGTTCAAAATCTTAGCCGAGCAAATAGGTAATTTAATAAATGCCTCCGAACTGGCAAGCACTCTGGGTGTTTCAAAAACTTCTATTGATAACTATCTTTATGTAATGCGCAAATCATTTCATATTAACTTGGTAAAACCATTTTTTAAAAACACCAGAAAAGAACTAACGAAAATGCCGAAAGTTTATTTTTCGGACTTAGGATTAAGAAATTTTTTCGTTTCTGACTTCGGGTCGCTAGAAACAAGAAAAGATAAAGGCGCTTTATTAGAAAATGCTGTTTTCAAACAATTAATAGAAAAATACCCGGAAGATAAAATAAAATTTTGGCGGACAATTGCCAAAAATGAAGTTGACTTTGTCATAGATAAAAAAGAAGCCTTAGAAATTAAAATTAATCCTCTACTCTTTAAAGAAAGTAATTATAAAATTTTTTTCAAAAATTACCCGGATATAAATTTTTCCCTTATCTCCTTAGGAGTTACTAATAAATCGATCAATCATCATAAAGTTTTAGAAGTATGGGAGATATAAACTTCAAAAAAACCATCGAATTTCGCGCTTCGTGCTTCGAATTTTAATAAATATTACATTCTAAATAAACTCAAATGATAAAAACACAAAACTCGAAACAATATGATTTAGAAGAAAGAACTTTAAAATTTACTAAAGAAGTTATTAAGTTTATAAATGGTTTATCTAAAATTCTAACTAACATCGAAATTAGTAAACAACTATTAAGATCAGCAGGTTCAGTTGGCGCTAATTATATTGAAGCAAACGAAGCATTGGGCAAGAAAGATTTTATTATGAGAATAAAGATTTCTCGTAAAGAGGCAAAAGAAAGTCGATATTGGCTACAACTTGTTGAAGTAAATAACCAAGATTCTGAAAAAACGCGACAAAAATTGATTGGTGAAGCAACGGAATTAATGAAGATTTTCGGTTCTATTATTGAGAAATCAAAATAGTGTTTAGAACATTAGTATTTAGGATTTAGATATTGTTTAGGGTTTAGATATTCGGATTTCGAATTTTATTCTATTATATTTAATTTTTAAACTTATGGAACAAGAATACCAAGACATTGAATTTAGAAAATATTGGGAAATAAT
>Ga0100378_1005367_pt1 | contig 11772 bp, 12 predicted proteins | sample CryGeymeta201502_FD_81535 | JGI IMG/M metagenome (GOLD analysis project Ga0100378, IMG submission 81535) | Groundwater microbial communities from Crystal Geyser aquifers in Utah, USA - Crystal Geyser metaG 2015-02 | ecosystem: Environmental > Aquatic > Deep subsurface > Groundwater | place: USA...
AATCCCCAATCCCCAATCCCCAATCCCCATTCTAATGACTTAAATTAAGTAATTAAATTAAATCTTTTTATTATAATTTATTATACGAACAAAAATTAATAAGAATTTATTAAATAATGAATTATTATAAAATAAAATGGACAATACAACTGTTTTAAAAGACGACTTAATGGGATTAAAAGATAAACTAGAAAATATAGAAGCTGAATTTGAAACAAAGCTAATCGAAGTAGAGAAGAAGAATGAGAAATATATAGAAGTAGATACAAAGCTTGAAGAATTAGTTAACGAAAATGACAATTTAATGTCTTTAAACGTAGGAGGAAAAGTATTCCAAACAAGGCTATCAACATTACTTTCAATCAAGGATACTCTATTTTATTACATAATTGCAAAGAGGGTTATTAACAATTTAAGCGTCAGAGACGAAATCTTTATTGATAAAAACTTCGATAACTTTGACTTTTTCCTTGACTATTTAAGAACCAAAAAATTTAGTCTATCAGGGTATACTAAAATGCAATTAGATGCACTTGGTGCTGATGCAGATTTTTATGGAGTAACCGATGTCCTTGATGTTATTTTAGACATTCAAAAGGAAGTTGATTTTATCGGAATGGATGGAACTTCACCTAAATACTCATCAGCCGGAACACACAGTTACAAAGACCTTAAATCTACAGACTTAAAAACTGGAATATGTGTCCAGAGCCCTTATACTATAATTATTGAGCTCAACTTTGAACATGAGTTTGACAAAATTGAAGTAGGAGGTTGGAGCGGTAACAGCTCAGTATGGGGAGTAACTAATGGAGCTAATGCTAAGATATCCACTTCAAAAGACAAGAAGAGTTGGACTGAAATAGGAGTTTTACCTCATGATTTTGGAAATAAAATCTCAAATGTCAGTGTTAAAAAGACTTCAGCGAAATTCATTAAATTTCAGCACAGTTCTTATTTAGGTCTTGGCCATTTGAAAATCATTAAAACTAAATAGAATAAATCAAAACCTTAATGAATCACAATAAATTTCTTTCTTTAAAGCTTATTATATATAATATCTTAAATATTATAGTGATAATAAAGCAAACTTTTTAGAAATCTTCTTTTTGTAAACTAATTCTAAATCTATTTCTAATTTGTATTTATATTAATGTTTATTTATATTTATTATATGTTATTTATTCGTCATTAATAAATATTATTATACATTTTATATATAAAACTTAATATTTCAATATAAATTAAATTATTAATTTTATTTTATAAATTTTTAACTAAATGAAGCTTATTATATATTTTTATTTTTTAGCTGTGCTATCAATTTCAATGATGCCTTTCATTAAAAATTATGAAGTTCAAAACGAACTAAAAGCTTTAAAGAGTAAATATGACCCAAGAGATGATGTCGAAAATTATAACTATTTTAAAAAAGCATCACCAAACTTTGCACTTGATGGAGACAAAAAGCTTGTAGCTCTTCCTAAATTAAAAAACGTAGTATTACCAACTTTAAGCGGAGATGTATATTGGGAAGGTTGGATTAAATATTTCCACTATGATAGTGATGTTGAAGTAACCAAACCTACTAATTTTTATGAAAATCCAGACTACTTTACACAAAATGTAAAAGGAAAGAAATACTTAGGAAAAGATAGTAGAGGACATAGAACAAATATCCCTTCAAAAACTCAATTTTGGGCTCAGTTATTAGCAACTGATAACTTTAATATCATGAGTACAAGAAAAAATGCAGAAGGACCATTAGCAAAGACTATTGAAAATCTTAATACTGATTTAATTGATAATATTATTAGAGAAGATAATGCTAACGGAGCTGTCAAAGATTTAGGAACATTCCATGAAGGAAGTTGTATTAGAGTTAATGTTAAAAAACCTAACAAAGCAAAAAAAGACCCATTATATAACCCTAGAGTAGACCAAGAAGCCGAAACCGAAGTATGGGTTATTTGTACTGATGATGAAAAGCAACATGATAGATTAATGAAATACTTAATAGCTATCAAATTAAAGAGACAAGAACAAATTAATGATGTATTAGAAGAAGTTAAACCTGATCCAACTTCAGCTGCAGAATTAATGAATAACCAACAAAGAGGACCAGTAATCGTTAGATATAAAGGTGCTGATGCAACAGCAGATGATGGATACTGGGTTTTACTACAAGATTGGTCTGATTGTTCATTAAAATGTGGAGGAGGAACTCAAACTCAACAATGGATGTGTGTTCCACCAAAAAATAAAGGAAAACCATGCTTAGGAAACGAAACAAGAATTAAAAAATGTAACGAAAAACCATGCCCAAATGTCGGTTTCGAACACTCACTAATTAAAAAGGCTCCCCATTCAGTTACATTAGCCCCAATTTATAAAGCTTTACCTTTTTCAAACAGACCACAACAATATATCAAATGTTTAATTAAAGAGAATGATGTATTATATAAAACTAAAGAATATGACCCAGAGAAAAAAACTGATGTCAAAGTTCCAGGAAGAATAGTTATGAATACACAAACAATTTCCGTTTTCCCAGATGATACTTATTCACATGCCTTATTTAACTTTAATTTACCAGATACAGTAATAGCTTTATCAAAAACCGATCATTGTTGTTTTTACCTAATAAATGCTAATAGACAATTCGAACTTTGTGGATTTAATAATAATTGCGGATCTCCAACGAATCCAATTTGGGTAAATAGTTGGATGTACGATTTTGGATACTTCAGAACAAAATGCTTCCAAGATTTAAAAGATAATAGCTTAAACCTCCCTAATGTTCAAAAAGTTAATGCCGTAAAAGGTAAAAGTCAAGGAATATCCCCAGGAATGCCAGGAGCTCCAATGCCTATGTTTACCCAAGCTCAAAATGATATTGTAAATGGAAGAAAACAAATAATCGAGAAAGAAATTGAACAAAATGCAGGAAACGAGCTTGAAAAGAAAATTGGTGAAACTCACAAAGTTGCTTTAACAGCTTTAAGAAGAGAAATTAACTTAGAAGACTTAATTAAAAATGAAGAACTACAAAAAGGAAAAGAAGAAAATCAACAATTAATTCAACAAGTAGCTCAAGAAAAAAAGAAGAAGAACTTACTTGAAAACGCTCTTCATTTAAGAGAAGGAAACTTTGCAAAACTAAGAGTTGCCAAAGAAACAAAAATGCAAATTGATAACATTAAACAAGAAGCTAAATTAGATATTTCATTCAAAAGAGCTGTTCTTAAGAAAAAAATAGAAGCTATTAGAAATAAATTCAAAAGAAAGAACAGATTATTACAACAACAAGTTCAACTAATTAGATCTGAAATGGCTGAAGAAATTATGAACGCAAATAAACAAGGAAAACCAGACAAATGCAAATCTGATAGACATGATTTACTAAAAATTGCTGAGTATTGCGATAGTAATTTCTCTGATGATTATTTGAAGAATCAAACATGCAAAGAACCTAGTAATTTCTGTTATTCTTGTTGTGAAAACGAATTCGGAAACATGTTTATTGCCCAAAGAGATGATTGTCAAACTATGTGTGATAATTTAGATAAGGCTGATTTAGGAGACGGAGATTGGGTATGGTCAGTAGACGGAGCAAAATAATAAAGATAACTATGATTAAACTTATAATAATGATAAATTTATATTTTATAACTCTTATTTAATATTAATAATATAGTATAAATATTTTTTCTTTTATAATAATATTTAATATAAAATATTTAATATTTATATCATAAATTTTTAAAGTAAAAAATAAATATCACAATAAAGCTTCTTATATTGAAAAATTGAATTATATGTATGTTCAAAATATTTGACAACAACTAGCTCTAAGATCATCTACATCATTAAGGTCTAATTCAGGATTTCTTTTTGATCTTAAATTATCTTGTTGCTTTTGAGTATAAAACACTATTTGTTTTGTGTTATTTATTAATTGTATTAATTGCTTTTTATATGTTGTATTCTTGATAACTTCATAAATACTTCGTTGATCATAACCTTTTACATTTTTATTTGCTCCTCGTTCAATTAAAAATTGTATTATTTCTACTATATTATCAAACCTATCACTATCAACAAAATCTGTCGAAGCTAATTTCATCAAAACAGTATAGCCAAGTTTAGTGTCTATTCTTATATCAATATTCGCACCATATTTTAGCAGTAAGTCAATCATCATCATACATATTTTTTTATTTTCGTATTTATAGCGGTGTTCCTCTATCCTCGAAAAGCAAAATAAAAGAGGAGTTTGATCTATAATAATCAAATTAATAATAAACTATACTTAATTTATTGCACAAGTTAACATCAGCATTTCTTTCTAGTAATATTCTTACAAATTCATAATAGCCTTTAAAGCAAGCCACCATTATTGGTGTAAATCCTTCAGTTTTAGATGCTAGATTTACATCTATTTTTTCATTTGCTAATAATAAATTTAATATTTCGATTTTTCCTAAGTAACAAGCTGCTAAGAGCGGTGATATATATTTATCGAATTGTATTTCTTTATCTTCTACTAAGTAGTTTAGATTATATTTATGCAATGGTAAGGTCCTTAAGTTTTTTAAATCATTAAAACAAAACATTGATATAATTGTTGACTATGTACTTTAACAAAAATTTTACGAACTTTCATAACAGGATCTAATTCTTCCGTTTCCGTTGGAATTTTTGAGTTCATTTTAATTATATTAGTATTAATTAATTAATTAAAAAATAACTTTAATAAGTATAATAACTTATAGACTGGAAATTTTTTATTTTGGTAAATTATAATTATTTAACTGTAATTTAATAACTTTAACTTTGATTTATTAATAAGTAATAAACAATGAAATTGACTATCATTTACGAGACAAAAAAACTAAATATTACTCTTAATTCACCAATCCGTGTTAAAGATCTAATTTATGAGTTAACTAAAAAGCTTATCTTACAAAAAAATGATAAAATTTGTCTTTTTAACACAATTTTGAATAGCTGTTACGATGATTCAGATTTTATTTCTAATTCAGATGATTTAGAAATTTTACTATATACTATAAAGACATACAAATCGCAAGTTCTTATTAAAACCAAAGAAAGAATAGAAGATCTCATTAAAATATGTACAAACGCAAAAGATGTTATAAAAATAAATAAACCATATAGAAATTATAAGGGCTATGCTACTAAAAACTTTATGAATAGACCTGCTGATAGTGAATTTGATTATTTTAAAGATTTAATTTTAAGCTCTACTAGTCAAAATAGTAGTATTCGTTCGAAAATAAGTGAGCTGATGTATAAATTTGAGACGTTAAAAGATTTAAAAGAAGGAATTGTTAACGATCAAAATACTCAAAATCAAACTTTAGAAGCAGCTCATAAAAAGGAAAATATTATTAGTGCTTCTAATAATGCTAGCTCTAATAACACAAGTAACTCTACTAATCCAAGTACAAATCCTTTTGAGAAATTTTTTGGTATTGGCTTAAAAACTCAAACTGAAATAAATAATATTGATAATAAAGCTGATATTCTGGAAAATAATCCTTTCAAACATGCAAGCTTTTACAAAAAACCAACTGAACCTGAGAAAATCGAAGCAAATAAAGAAAAACTTGAAAATCTAATTTGTATGGGTTTCGAAGAAGACAGATGTAAAAAAGCACTAATAATCAGTAGGAATAATATAGAACATGCAACAGAGTTACTTTTAGGAGGTTCCGATTTCGAATTATACGATCAGGTAAATAGTGTAAATACAATGCTTAACCCTTTAAATACTTATGATATGCCCCAGGTAGATAAATATAATATTCAAGCAAATATAAATAGTAATTCTGCTTCCACTTATGATATTAGTAATGTTATTTCCGGTAACGCGTATGGTAATGTAGCTAATAAAGAAGTTGAAAAGCCAAGTAATTATAATTATCTTAATTTTATTAGAAATTGAAAAAGTGACTTTACCTTATTTTGAGTCGTATAAAAATGGTAAGAATGCAGCTAAAGATGGGCAATTTAATTTAGATACTCAAGAGTATATTTAATATATTATAATAATTTAAATTTAATTTTAGTAAATTGCAAAATGACGAAGTAGATGACTATTATTCTGAGAATTACTCTAATGACCAAGAATATTTCGATGATCCAGATGATCAAGAAAATGATAACAATGATATTAATCATCCTTAATTGAATCATATTCATAAATAGATTTTTATATGTAACAAACAATACAAATGTTTTTTATGAAAATATATTTAATATGTAATAAATTTATAAATTCAATATAATTATTTTAAAATATTATGAAAATTATGTTATTATGAGGATTAAACAATTTATGTCATTTTATGTCAATTTATGTTATGTTTAAAAGTTAATTTTATCTTAAATTCTTCTATCAATTAATTCTCTATTCTTTAACCAATAACAGTACAATAAAACATTTCATAGAAATATGAATGCCTTCCATAATCAGTATGTAATTTAAATCCAGTTAAAGCTTGAGTTTTAATATCAGGTACTTCGACATTCTGTCTCTCTAAATAAACTATTCCGTAATCAACAAAATCTGTTTCCGTAGTATTTTTAGTAGTGCAGTCTTTTACAGTTGCAGGACAACAAGTATAATCAAATTTTATTTTTGGTGGAACTCTTAATAAATGAAAATGAGTAAGTACATATCCAGTTGGGCATTTAATAGTATGACGATCTAAATAGTTTATTGATTTTCCAGTTTCATTTCCTAAAATATTTGCTGGAGTGCTTAATTTTTTACACTTCTCTCCATCAATTTTTTCTAAATTTTTCTGACAATCATTAATACAACTTTTAGGTAATATGCATTTATAATCAAATTTAATTTTGTGAGCATTAGGTCTTTTTAATTGAAAGCTAGCTAAAGCACCTATTCCACAATCAACATTGTGTCTATCTAAGTAAATTGTTGCACTGTTACCCCAATCGTTATCTGGAGTAGCTAAGGCGTGATTAGGCCAATCTTGAAATCGATTTAAATACTTTGTGAATCTTTTTTTTGTTATTCTTAATCGAGAGGAAATGTTTACTAATAAAGTTATTAGTAATAAAGTTAAATAAAAAAACTTCATTTTTTAATTAATAATAATTGATTATAATTATATTTATGTATTTAGTTATTTAGAATATTACATAAATAATTTAGTAAGTTATTTTGAAGTATTTATTATTATTAATAAAGAAATAAACTAAAATTAGTATAATAAGTATAAAAATAAATATTTTGTAAATCAAGTTTGAACAATTACTCTGCTCAAGTCCATAAAGTATAATATAGAATATTTCTATATTATTTATTTACCTTTAAATTACTATGTTATTTAGAATAATATAAATACATTCAAATATTCTCAATCAAATATTTTATGACTTAAAATAATATGGAATTTTCAATTTTCTTTTATTAAAATTAATAGAAACTCTTTAATTATATTATATAAAATAATATTTCTTTCAATTTTCTAATAGGAATTTATATTTAATTATATTTCGAATCAAATACTTATTTGAATTATTTATATATAATACAAATATTAATATAAATGAGCAATAATATTTTCAGTAATTCTAATTTATTCAATAATACGAATACTAATACTACAGGAGGTGGAGGTAATTAATATAACTTTAATTCCTTTACAAATTATATATCTTAAACATAATCATTTTTTATACTTAGCCAACAATTTGTTTTCAGGAAGTACAAATACTAACACCAATACTGGCACTAATTTATTTGGTGGTGGTGGAAATACTGGTGGTTTAGGTAATACAGGGATAAGTAATACAGGAATAGGGAATACTGGTACAACTTCAAATAATTTATTTGGCTCGTCAAATACAGGAAATTCATCAAATTTATTCAATAGCACAAGTACAGGTATTTATTAAAATATAATTATTTATATGTTAGCTCATTTTGCAAATTCAGGCACAACTGGTGGGAATACAAGTAATAACTTATTCACCAACAACCAAAATCCGCCAAACAATACAGGAAATATGTTCTCAAACAATAATGCTTTAAGTTTAGGAAAAAATTCAATTGGAAGTAAAATATTATTAATATTATTAATATTATAATAGATAATATAAGTATGTTCAATTCTGGAAATCTTGGTAACTTAGGACAAAATTTGAATTTGTCTAATCAGCCTTTACAACAAATAAATAAAGGAGAAGCCGAGAAGATGGAAATCACTGCTATAATAAAGAATTATAAAGATATAATGGATGCAAGCTCCCCCGATAATAAGCTAAAACACATGTTATATAATAGACTCCCTCAAATGTTAGATAAAAACCAAGCGTCTTATTTCCTACAATACCAACCTCAAATGCAGAATTTTGAAGGCAAGTTTAATTATATTGATTATAATATGTGGAATGAGGCTATACAGAAAATACCAATTAATGACAATACTATATACCCTCATCAAGTATCATCTCCATTTCAACTTTCCGAGAGAATAAAAACTGCTTCCATGTTAGAACTTAAATCTATAGAAGATATTCAAAGTTTAAAAGAAAGACTTAACGTTCTCAACAACAATTTCGAAGGAAATATGAAGAATAATACTCAAAAAATAAGAGAAAAGCTAAATATTATTAAGAAAAAACAAGTTTCTGTTATATCAAAACTTGAAAAATTAGTAATTTATAAAGGCAGAGGAGATTATAATCATTATTTAGAAAATGTTATTAATACTAAGTTAAATTATGCAAATTCTACTCTTCAAAATAATTTTCATAATAAAGTAAATGAATTAAAGTCTAAAGCTCAAACTTTTATGGTGGATTCATCAAGAGTTGATGATGATTTCTTAAAAAACTCTAATCAAGAAAGACTTTCTAAAAGTGTTAACTTATTAAAGGACATGAAAAAAATATTCGACATTACTTATATTAATCTAAACCAAAATAAAACATGCTTAGAGTTTATGCAAGATGATTTTGAATACTATAATTTATATGGCAAAATTAAATAAATAATTAAATATCAATAAGTAACTAAAAATGTTTATTGATTAAACTATTATATAAATTTTACTTAACTTAATTAACTTATTTTTTTTATTATATATTTTATAATAATAAAAAGGAATAATGGATAGTAATCGATTATCTTTATGTAAGTTATATTATTAAAAATAAAGATAGGATTAGTCGAAAATCAAAAGTGTATAGTGTATTACATCTTACTAAGAATCCAGATAATCAAAAAGTACCAAAGACAAAAGAAAAAAATATGTTTGTGAAAATAAAGTTACTAAGAGCAGTTCCTGGTGTTCCTATTGAAAATACAAAACCAAAACCAGCAAATCATGTTGTAAAGTTAAATACATATAGTGGTTTTTATCAAGATAAGAAAGTACTAAATGATAAATTAAAAACAAGTAGTAATACGATGCCAAATGCAAATACAAGTATCAATAGTCTTGGATTCCATAAAAATTTTGAAACCTCCAAAATCTTAGATAAATCATACGAAGAAGATAATAAAAATAATGCAAGTATTAATATGAAGTTAGACTCATCTTTAATTATGAATAAGTCTGGTATGTCGGATTTTTCTAAATTAGATCAGTTTAATACTTCCATTGATGTAACTGCTTCTACTAATAAAATAATAGCAAAAAAATTAAACGAAGAAACCTTAAACGAAATGGCCAATTCAAATTTTAGAAATAGTTCCCCTGATATAACTAATATAAATAATAATATTAAGAAATCTCCACCGAAATACTTTCATATTAAAAATCGATCGGCGAGCTTACCTATTAACAAAATCGAGGCTGAAAATGAAATAATTAAATTAAAAGAAATAAGTAATGAGGATAATACTGGACAAAACAATGAAATCGTAGAAAATAATGAACCAAATAATGAAATTGATGACGATGAAGCAAAAGAGCCAAAAAGATCTTCACCTATAAAAATATTTAATAGTAATAATCATGTTTTTAAAGATAAATCATCAAGACAAAGTGTTTTCTCACCAAAAATTAAATTAAGATTAAGTATTTTAGAACGAAATGAAGATGCACGATCACATAGTATTACTAATATCCCTTCTCCAATTAACGAACAAAATCATAATCATGCAAATACAAACAATGCTCTAAATAATTCTATCAATAATATATCAATCAATAATACTATTAATAGTAATATGCTAAACGATATTATAAATTTAAAAAATTCGGATGTTGACATTAACGATAGATATAGAAGTATGAATCTAAACTACATGGAAAATAATTCTAATGGTTTTAATAGTAGTTTAATAAGAAAGTATGGTACAAATATTGGAATAGGAAATTTGAATAAAACACATGTGTTAAATAGAAAGTCATCGCTTGAGAAAATGCTTGATTATGACACAAGAGTAGAAGAACATCATAAAAAGGTTCCATTGAAGAAGATAACTAAACGGTTCTCAGCTACATTTATAACAGCAAAACAAAATTTTACTGATATTGTTAAACGAAGAGAAAGTTTAGGAGTAGTTGATCCTAAAAAAATAAATAAGAGATATTCTGTTAGCCATATAACTTCTAAGTTAGGGTTGAAGTTTTAGTATTGATGTTTAAGATGCTAAGTATATTGAAAATGAATGGTTTTATAATATAATAATTTAATATTATAATATAATGATAAAATGATCTAATGAAATTACTCTTTGATTCGATTTTAATAATAATTTAATAATTTTAAATTATTGTAAATTACTATTATATTTAAGTTAAACATAATACTAATTACTTATAATTTAAATTATATTTAAGATATTAATTAATTTTCATCAATTATTTCCTCATATTCTCCACTTTGTAGTTTAATTAAAGCACTTTCTTTTAAATTTAATTTATAATATCTTTTATCCCCTTGTTTAACTTCAATAATTATTTTATGTTCCATTGGTTCTTTTAAATATTGATCAAATGTTTCTGGATTAGATACTACCATTTCATCGACTAAAAGTTTATATAAATTAGAATTTGTAAGTAAAGTATCCATATCATTTAATTGATGATTAGCCATAAATTTCAACATCGATCTAATAAAGTGATAAATAATAAGTTAAAGCAATTATATATTAATAGTATAAATTTTTTTACCTTTGATTATCATTTAATGACGAAAAGACCTCTTTTAGTCCTTCTCCCCCTTTAGCGTCGGAAACTTCAGCTAAATTATAGTTTTTATTTATTTCTAATTCATAGTTCATGTAAGTGTTAATATTAATAAAATAAAATTGAAGGTTGTCCTTCATTTGTTGAGTCCAATAATATTCAACGTTTAAATTATCAGCCGTACAAAGTAAATGAATATTTGCTATTTGACCTAACTGAGATATAAATGTTTGAGAAAACTTATTCATAAACTGTATAGTATCTATATTGCATAATATTAATAATATGTGGTGATTATTTTCTTCTTCTTTGAATAAGTCATTTCTATAATCTTCATATAATTTTTCAAAGAAATCAAGTTGCTGGAATATATTCTTACATGATACTTTCTTGTAATCACGTTTAACATTTTTATTTCTTAAATAGGAATATTTATAAAAGACTAATTCTTCAAGTTGGTTGAGTATGAATTTAAGTGTAATATCATTATTAAAACAATTTATTACTAAACCATCATAAATAGGATGTTCATTATTAATATCGTCTAGTTTTTTATACATAAACATTTCTTCAG
>Ga0100378_1005368_pt1 | contig 11771 bp, 8 predicted proteins | sample CryGeymeta201502_FD_81535 | JGI IMG/M metagenome (GOLD analysis project Ga0100378, IMG submission 81535) | Groundwater microbial communities from Crystal Geyser aquifers in Utah, USA - Crystal Geyser metaG 2015-02 | ecosystem: Environmental > Aquatic > Deep subsurface > Groundwater | place: USA...
ATAATCCTTAGCTTCTCCATTTCTGTCAAGTTGCTTTCAAAGACATTCTCTCTCTTTTTCAGCTTCATGATTGTTTCCTCAAGTGTATAGATATTGTCCTTCAGTTCCTCTATTTTTTTGTCCTTGTTCTTGAGTTTATCTTAATATCTCTTTGATACTTTGTCTTCGACTTAACTTGATTTCAGACGACTATTTGTGGTATTTACTCGAGGTTGTAATGCTCTTGCTAATTAATCCTAAAGGGTTTTTAAGTTTGTGTTGTATGCATTTTATGTTTCCTTCATTTTTCCCTTGAGTTTATTGAGATCATTTTGAAGTAGTGATCGGTCTTCTTAATGCTTGAAATTAACATCTTCCAGCTGTTTTGACAGCTCAACATTATCTCCTTCAAGGACTAAAATAGCTTCATTAAGTTCATGAATCAAGTTGTCTTTGTCTTTCAGATCTTCTGATAATTTAATGAGAGAGTTTTATAGCTAATGGATCTATGACTAGTAATGACTTTAGACAGCTTTTTATTTTTATTTCATAGCTTCTTACATTTCGTCCATCTTTTTCTCAAGCATCTTCATCTTGTTGGCGTTATCTTCAACTGATCTTGACTATTTGTCTTTCATCTTCTTGAGTTAAGCATCAATGCTGCTGAGCTTTGCTTAATAGTCTTGAATCAGCTGAGTTTATCGTTGTTTATAGACAATCTCAAGCTCATTTCTCTACTTTCCTGATCTATCTGAAGTTCTCATGAAAGCTTCTTGCAACTCTTTCTCAGCACTTTTCCTTGATTTTATCTATGAATTCATTTTCTGTATGGTGTCTTCAAGTTATTTAACTTTGTTTCTCAAATGGCTCAGTTCCTGCTCTTTGAGATTGTTTTCGCTCTGAAGGCCCTCTAACATAATTTCGCCTTTGATGACTCTTTCATTTCTTTTCTTAACTTCATCTCGAAGCTAATCAATTGTAATTCTATTTAATTAATTTTCTGATTGAAGAATGTTGACTTTCTCACAAAGTAACTCCAATTAAACCAACCTGCCCTTCTGCCTGCCATTTTCCTCTAAAGCCACTTGCAAATCGCTTCTTATTTTGTTATTTTAGTTGTAAACTTCCATTAATTCCTGCTCAAGTCTTTGAGCTTTCGAAGCAACAGCCTTATTGTATTACTGCTAAATCCTTTGAATTTCTTATTATTTTTGTCTCCGTTCTTGCGTCCTGACCTCAGCAACTGCTTTTTAAAGATCCTCCCTTCTGAACTGGAAGTTGTTTGCAATATGCTAGTATTAAGTCTTTACTCTCTTGTATTAATCTTATAACTCTGAGTATTTTCTCTCAAGAGCTCGATATTTTTATCCTATTTTATTGTTTATCTGACTGTTGGTTTCATACTAGCTCACTCTTATTTTATAATCTCTGATCTAAATTTCAGCATTCTAAAGAGCTCTCTCTGTAACCTATAGCTTCTCAGTAATTTTTTTGTTTGAAGCCTTTTCCTCGTCATTTTATTTCCTAAGGTTTATGATTGCTCCTTCAAACTCATTAAGTCTATTATTAGCTTCAGCTAGTCGATCTTTGAGGATGTTATTGTCATCGATGTACATTTGCAAATCATGAAGAATATCCTCTTACCTTCCAATGTTTTAGTCATATCTGAGCTGCAGTTTTTCAAAGCTAGTTCTTGTCATTTATGCTTGCTCGTACAATTAATTGTTATCAATCTTCAATCTGCTATTCTAGTTCTGATATTCATCCAGTAGTTTTTTAATGCTCCCCATTTCCTCAACGTAATGTCTTAATTTTTCACCATAATTTTGATTCTTTTGCTCCAGCATTCTCTTGTTTTCTCTTTCCAGCAATTAAAGACGACCTCTTAGAAGTTTATTTTCCTCTGCTTCCTCAAATACTTTTTTCTATCTTCTAATCAGCTCATTTTACAGCCTTTATATTTCCTATCTCAGTTCATTTTTCCTTCCATATCGGACATCCTATCTTTATTATACCTTGCCCTTCCACCTTTCAACTTACTTTTGAAGTTTGGTCATCTAGTAATCTTTTCGAGAACCATGGTCTTGAAGATTGCTAATCTCGTCAAGATACTTTCTTCGTTCTACTTGCCAGCCAATTTGAGCTGTGCTCAAAGCTTGGAGTTCGTCTTCCAATTTTTTATTTTGGAGCTTAGATCGTCTCACTTCCTCTTGTCCATCTTATACCTATCTCTTAAGTTTACTTTATTTTCTTTTCATTTACTAAATAATCCTTTCAAGGGATGATGTTTTTTCTTACCATTATGAAGCAATCCTAGTTTGATCATTATGTCTTTTTTTGATAATTCTTAACTCCTACTCCATTGAATCCTTCTACAGCTTCAAGTGGTTGATAGTCCTCACCAAATCTAAGCTTTTCTTGGTCATATCTTCTATTTACTTTTGAAGCTATCTTATGATCAACTCATTTCCTGCTGTTTTTTGTAATTTTTATTCAAGAGTTTCACTCAAACTTCTTGCTTTTTTCAGTTAGCTTTGTGAATTCTCAAAATGTATATTTAGCTCTTTGAAAGCCAGTCTTTAGGATTGAGCATTTTCCTTTTATTTTGAACATTTTTCTTCTAGTTATACATTATTCTTCTGCAATTGTTTATTTGACTCTAACAGTTCGTCTATGTACTTCAGAAGTTATTTTTATTTGTGTTCAAGTTAGCCAACAGCATCCTCAAGAACCTTGAATCTATTCTTTTGTTAGTTTTTTGTCTTTATTGCTTGTTGAACCTACTCTTATAGTTGAGTAATTTTGGCTGCTTTAGCCTGAAGCTCTTGCTCATGAAGCATACTCTGCTTCAAAAGCTCCTTCATTCTCTAATCCTCCATAAAGACCTGAGAAGAAGATTCTACTTTTTGTACCCTCTGAATGACCACTGAGGGCTCTAAGGGATGCTGATCATTGTAATTAGCATCTGGTCTAAAAGTATCAATCATGTTATTGTGTTACTTTGATGGAGTACGACCTAAGTTAAGGGTATTTTGTTAATTCTTTCTGAATGGTTGGCTGAATTCAGGTACTAAGTGGGGAGGCTAAATGAAGTTAGGAGAAGAGTATGATCCTTTCAGCTCTTTAGACTGTGCTTCAGGAGGAACGTTGCTTTGAGACATATTCAATTGAATGATTTATCCTTTTAGAGACTCGATCAACCTCTCATATTCTGCTATTTCCTTTTTTGATCGATTTTATCTCCTCAGACCTTCTTCTATCTTTTTCTGCATTTCTTCAATATTTTTCTTCAAATTTTAGATCTCCGACTCCAGACCCTTTATTTTCTTGGCATGAGAAACTTTAATATATGAAGTCCCTGACCTCTCAGAAATGTTGTCTCTATACCCACTGGGGGTTCTTCTTGGAAGTCGACTGTATTATTTTTTTGATTATGTGTTATTGAGCTTTCCTTATGGATCTTATTATTCTTGTTTTTCAATTTCAGTCATATACTTTTTACTTAGGGTAGGGGACTGGAATGATTGATCTACTTCGGCACTATTGGGTTACTGTTTTCCCTCAAGGCTTGCCTGTTTGTTGAGTTGAATTTATTCCTCAATCTAGCTATCGCACTGCTCGATAACAGGAAGGCTAGAATTAACCTTTTCCATATCAATATTAGGATATAGTTCTAAAATTCGATCTAACTTATTTTGAATAGCTTTTAACATTTATTCCAAAGTTTATATTTTACTCTTTAATTGATTCAGCTCAAGTTCCTTTTTTTATAGAAGTTTGAAGGTGTCATCTCCTGGCCTGGAAAGCTAATTTTTAAGATTGTTTATTTATTACTTGGTCGATAATGCTTCTTTATTGCTTCTGTCAAGTTATTTTTTGAGTGAGTCGTTTTAATTTTATAATTTTTTTATTTGTGCTTTCAATGGCTCTACTATTTCATCTAGACCTCCCTATCCTTTTTCCTTCATCTCATGTTTTGCTAAGGCCTCATTAAGTTATTCATTGAGATGCTTGATCTCATCTTGTAATTTTTTGATTAGCTCCAGTTTTTATGAAACAATCTACTTATTTTATTCAACCTGATTGTTCTTTTCTTATATTTATCTGGTCAACTAAGCAATTCTGAGTTCAGATTCATTCGCTATGTTCTCCAACTATGACAACTTACTTTCAAGCTCCATTTTTTATCTGGCCTCTATCATACTCGTTTATTCTAACTTTCCTCTTTCTTGCTCATACTTAGTAAGCAATTCCTCAATTTTCTTTTCATAAATTTTTTCCAAATTTTATAGTTGAGTATAGAGCTCCTCTTCCTTCTGCTGCTGTTGCATTTTAAGTTGAGATATCACATTCTCATTAAACTCCATTTCATATTATCTCTATTCCAGCTTGGCTGTCAGCTACTCAATTTGAATATTCCATCCATTTTTCTACTCTTCAAGTAACAAGATCTCCTTTTTCAGAAGCTCATTCTATCTAAGACAGCCCTATTCTTTTTATCGACTGTTCTGAAGAGCATCTTCCAATGATTTTATATGGAACTCTTTTTCCTTAATAATGGTTTCTAATTATTGATTTTTCTGCCCATATTCAAAAATATTTTCTTCGAGGGTCTTGGTTTTCTCAGTCTCATTTGATAATTATCCTTAAAGTCTTTGAATCTTTAGCTCAAACTGATGCTTCATTTAATTTTTTTCTGTCTATACACTTTAAAATTCCCTAATTTTTGCCTACAACTCTGAATCAATTTTGCGGATATATTAATTTTTTGATTCAACTCTTTCTTCCATCGAGGCTAATTATTATTATTTTCTTTTGATTTCACTTTGGTATGAGCTAATTTTTTCATCAAACTTCCTTGCCTCATCTTCGAGTTTCAATTTCTGTTTCATTATTGATTCCAATAGTTTTTTGCTGTAACTGGCATCAGAGTTGAATTTAGTGACCATATTTTCAACTTCCTCTTCGTAGCAATGCTCTCGGATAGAGATACGATTTTCTGAGTATTACTTAAGCATTTGAATTTATCTGGTGGCTTGGTTTGTTACAGTTTCCAGTTCAAGCTACAACTATCCCTTTGTTGCCATAAGTACATCCCTATCATTTCTTAATTTATTGTTAAGATAGACCTCATCTTCTAATTATTTCTTTATTCGGTTGCATTATTCTTGCAATGTTTAGTACTACCCAGATACGATCGAGTGATTTGCTGAAATGCCACCTGTTATTTTTCTGGATTTAAAATTGGATCCTCTGAAATTTATGCTTTGATCTGGGGCATCAAGATTGCTGAGATTTTTCTTCCTGATCTTCACATTACACAATCCTCGATCCATTGGAATTTCCATATCTTTAAATTGTGCTGTTAAGTTATTCAGAGGGAGCTCGTATTCATCTAATTCTTCCCCTTCCTAACTCATCAATTTGAGGTAGCTCTATATATGCCAAAATATACATTTGCGACTAGCTCCTTTCCATTTTTTGTAGCAATCTTAGCGCTCATTGTTAGAGTTTACTTAACCTGTACTTTGCTTCCACTCGAGTCATAGCGAAGAGAGCTAATTTGTGTTTCGCTTGTGTACCAGATAAAATAGACGAATCCTCGATGGGTCACTTTGAATGAATCAATATAGAGTTCACAAGAATAAGAATTGACTGCTTCGGTGGTCCTATTGATTTGTTGTTGCCGGCTGGATCGCAGCAACTTCGATGACATTAGATTCATGGTCTTCAATAAAATATATACTGAATTGAACCAATAGCATCAGTCTCAATATGCTTTGCTTTCACAAATAGCAATTACACAAATTTCAAAGATTGATTTTTTTTGGAGGATTATGTTTGATAGAAATAAAAATAGAGTCGAATAGTAGAGAATTTGAATATTTACTTGTTATAAATTTAAAAACATAGCTAGAATGATCAACCGAAGCGAAAATTCTCCTCGCCTGGAGCAAGTTTATCGCGAATATGTCTAATTCATCAACGACAGTTACATTGTCAGTCCACTCTCAATCCTCTTTATGGCCCTTTCTCATGTGGTCATCCTCACAGATCTGTTAGTCAAGTTAGCTCCAAATAACTCTTTTGTTCAGAACATCACCTATCTTGGAGTGTCCCCTATGCTCCTCTAGGTGGCTCTTTCTGACCAAAATATAGCATTTTGTATCAATATCATCATAATTGTGATCCTAATCAGCCCTGTATATTCCGTCCTCACAATCATCTATCAGGGCTATTGGTGCACTCACTTCGGAAATGGAACATTCAAGTAAAAATTCTAAAAATCTTGGATTCACAACTCAATTCGCTCCTTCTCCGTTACCTTTGCTTTCATATTTATGCCAGTCTTCATCTCATACGGTACGAAAATCATCTCTGAAGGCAGCCCAAGTAACATATTTGGAATTATTATTCTGATTCTGTCAGTGATTAATGGTATGTTCATCGAATACCATATCCTCGAACTTGGAAATGACGACCCAAAAAGCTAAAATTTAGTGCCTTTAAACTTTCCAGCTCACCTGATCGACAGTGCCTTAGTTGTGATTGCACTAGTCACACTCAACATTACATCTGGTTAAGCAAGTCAGCTAATCGGTCTGGCATTCATCGTCCTCAGGCTTGGGCTTACCTTTTACATGCCTTTTTATAATAACCACAATCAAAGGTATTATCGATTGATAGCGATTTCATCTGCAATCGCCTCGTTGGGACTTCTCATATCGTACTACAACATAGATAGGAATTATAATCTTTTCCTCATTCTTATACTTGTAGTATATTTACTGTTTATTTACTCGAAGAAAGAAGAAGTGCCAGTTTGGGAACAACTTATGCTTGAAGATGGAGATCAGTAAGGGTTGCAGACCATCAAGAAAAATCTATGTGGAAAAGGCCTGTTCGTCAGGAGCTTCAGGGCTTTGATTTTCTTGGGTAGACAAAATTTCAGTCATCGCACTTTGCTTGAAATAGAGATATTGAAATCGAAGTGCTATTCACTTTAAAAAATCCACAGAGGAGGCTCCAGAGTAGTTGGAGCACTGCAAGTGATAAAGTTCGAAGAGAGGACCATCAATTTCATGAGAAATTTCCTGAATGCTTGTGAGATGAGTGTGTCTATCTTGAAATTCATGCAAAGTAAGGAAGGGAGACAATAAATTCTAGCTAAAGCCATCTAAGAACTAATATCTTTACTAGAATAAAATCAAATAATTTTGAAGTAACTATTTAACCTGAATGAGTACTCTCCTGAGGTCAAGTTTCTTCTCATCAAAACTTATGGACTTCTCTACAATGATGCCAATTTTCTGAAGGAAACTCACAAATGGATGTCAGAAGCTCTACAAATGGATAATCAAAAATAGCTGAAAGAAAAACTTTTCCATGACAAGGCAGTTGCTATTTTCATCAACATCTTGGAGGAGTTGGGAAAAGTAGTTAAAATATCAAAAAATCTTCCGACAGTGCTGGGTTATGAACCTGCTAATTTACTAGGTCTATCCATCAATGAGATCATTCCTTTTAGCGTCAAGGCTTACCATGATGAGAACCTACTCGAATTCATAGAGAGATATTCAAACAGTGAAGCAAAAAAGAACTCAACTCTTAATTTTTATGCTTACAACAGTGAGTTTCATCTACAGGAAGTCATCGTTCGCTACAGTTGGGTAATGAATGACTTCAGCTCCTTCTATATGGCAGGTATTGTGGAGAGAATTGATTCTAATGCTCATGTTATCCTAACTGATTAGTATGGAAATTTGGAAGGATGGACTAAAAAAATTGGAGGATAGGAGCTCAACTTGGACAGCATCTCAATCACTGAAAGACAAAAGTACAATATCATGCCCTTATTTCCAACCCTGATAAAATACATGGACTCATTAGGAGTGGTAGTTCGAACAATTTTCTTCAAAACTAGCAAAGTAAGGGACGGAAATCTCGTTGTTATTGACTCAGACACCAAGGAAAACTTGGAAACTGCTAAACATAAAATGCTCAAGGCTTTTAAAAGCATAATCAAAGATGAATAAATTGTGGCTGTTTACTATGCTTAGATTGAGTTTGTTCGAGTTAGCCTATGCCAAGGAAGGGCAAATTTAAGAAAAATCACAATCAAAGACTATGACTCTATTGAAAATTTGTCAGAAGTGCTTGGATTAATTGAAAAAATGAGTACCAACTCTGGTATCAAAACTGACCGTTCTTTGGTGTCTTGTAGCGATATGGTAGGTGCAGATACATCAGAAAAACAATAATACTCATATTTCAGTGAAGATAACAAAATTGACAGGAAAATTGACTCCAATTTTGGTCTCAACCCTGAAGGAGACAATTATTTTGCCTATTAACAGCTAGTATTTGGTGAGTTCAACATCAGCAAAACAGCTCTAGAGATTACAACAGTATATGAAGACTCAACACGCAGAAAAAAATTCCAGGTTGAAGATAAGGCTTCGAATTCCCACGATACTAGCTTCAGTCCTACTTTACAAAAGCATAGTACTCTATTTGTATGGGTCTTTCTGGTGACTGTAGTTTTTGTTATTTTGTTCGTGTTCAATGTGATTTAAGTTGTCAATGCTGGTCAAATGTTCGCAGAGGAAAGCAGGCAGGTGGTGGATCGCAATAAAGCAGCATCAATTTATTTGAAAAGTATATTCAATCCTAATGCCACTTATGTGGATCGTTTTATCAACGGTTCTCTAATTGACAACGTGGACTATCTTTATTCTCTCTACTTCAACTATACCACTTTCCTTGGAGACACACTTACTCTAAATCAATACTACCTCTTTAACACTCAAGTTCCCTCTACTCTCCAAAGACTCGTCAACCCACCACTTCTATACTCCAATACAACTGTTGATATCATCCCGCCAACTAACGCAGATTACTATCAAGAAATTACCAAAAATTACATTGGAGTTGTACAACAGTATCACGCTAAATTCACTGACTCATTGAATGTCTGGAAAAACAAAGTAGACTCAATGCAATTTGGCTTCTTTATCAGATTTGCTTTTTTGTGTGTGGGGGCTGTAGTGTATTCTTTCTTGCTTATGCTGATGTACTATAGACAAAGAAGGCATAAATAAACTCTTGAAGCTTTCTTCAAATTTGAGAAGGAAGACCTAGAAAAGAAGATTGTAGCGATTGGAGGATTAGTCAGGGAACTTGAGGGTCAAGCGGCAGAGATCAATCTTTTGAAGTAATTTGGTTAGATCGTCAAGAAAGACTAAATATCGAATGTCTAATTTGGCCTGATCAAAAATTTATATGAGGTCAAGATCAGATTCGCTCATGATTCTGAGACTGAAAATAATTTGGAGAAGAAAAAATACTATTTTGCAGTAGGAGTTTTAATTATTTTCGTTGTAGCTCAGATAATATTTTTGGTGGTTCATTCTGTTATCAACCTTTAAGCCCTATCTTTCTACAGAGATACTCCTGTCGAAATCGATAAAGCATCCAAATTAATTGTAGAGCCTAACTATCTCCTGGCAGATATTTTTCAGGCACTACCACAAGACATCCTTCTCGTCTACGAACAATATATCAGCTTAGCCTTGGGAGCTCCTTCAAGCAGTATTCCTGAACTATACACATACTTGGGTTCAGTGCCATGCCCTTCATGTAACTTTATGTATCCTGTACTGACGACAAATTACAAAAGTTTCTACTCAACCTTCCAGCAAAGGGCAGTTTAAATAAAGAATTCTGGGACAATAAACAAAACTCAAATTGCTGATCTCATGTACGCTGCAGACTATGTGATTGAGCAGGTGACCCCGGTACTACTGACAAGTTCATACTAATACGTATAGTCATCGATATCTGTGTATATTATTTCGATGATAATACTGTGCATTGCCATTTACGTTGGCTCTAAAGGCATAAACACTCAGATATAAAAATTGGAGACATTTTTGCTATTTTTTACTGAGGAAACAATCACCAAGAATAAACATATGAACCGTTTGTTCACTAACTTCTAATGATTGAGTCAGTATTATTGTTTCAAAGTTGTGCATTAAATATAATTTAATAAGAATCATAAATCCTTGTTCTCTCAAGATGGTTTGATCACAAGAGAGAGATTAGTACCCCTTGATCCCAAAAACCTTTGATTGTCTTTCCTGTCGAGTGATCAGTGTAGGTTCCTTGACCATTGGGTCGATTTTCCTCAAACATCCCGTCATAAGTGCTCACTATCTCTTCTTTATTTTCATCTTTATATACCGTCAAAACTCCAGTTCCGCATCTTTTATCTTTGTAAAATTGACCTTAGTATATTTAAGCTTGCTTCTTTTCTACACCTTTACCATGTTTCAAATCCTGACAATACTACCCACTGTAAAAATAGTTATTTTCCGGGTAGTTATATGTACCTTTCCCTTCTAAGGCCCCTTTTTCGAAATAGCCTTAGTATGTGCCTCCATTGTTCCATGTGAATTTCCCAAACCCATGCTTTTCACCATTGACATATTCTCCCTCATATGTACCTTTATTGTTCACCTCTCTGCCATGACCATGAGGGTTTTACTCTTTCCATTCGCCTTCGTATTTAAGATTTGTGTTTTCGTTGGTAAATACTCCCGTGTTGGTTCCTGTACCTACAAAATAGCTCCCATTGTGATAAACATATACGCTTTCGTTGAGGTCAGGTTGGAATTGGTCATCAATCTTTCCCTCATAAAATCCATTTACATCTCCACTGTCCCTCATTTTGTAGATGGTGACATGGCCTCGGGGCGGTTAGTTTTCAAATTCAGGATCATGGTTCACGTAGACTAGATTATAAGGTTGACGAACCTTCCAGATCTTTCCTTCATTTTCATATTGCTTGCTGAATTTTTTGATGTTTTCATCTACTTTGTGGTTGGGGATGGGAAGATGAGTTGTTTATGTGCGATATGAAGCAAATTTTCGAGATATTTAAGCCAGATCTTGAGGTCTGAGAGGTTGTTTTTGTTATTAGAGAGTGACCTAACATATGGAGTCTTTCTGGTCATGAGGAAGTTATCGACAGCAGGAATTTCCCATTGTTATTAAATATCAATTCAAAAATACAGACAAAATCGACAACACTATTACTCTAGCGTTAACATCTGCCATGATTTAGGGAGAACTAAATTTTTGTTGACTATGAATTCAAAGATCTGAAGTATATTTCAGTGATATAGAACTATAAACAAAACATATTAATTTTATTCATGTCCCTACTGACCTCTCCTCACACAACTCGATAGCAACAACAGTTCTTTGATAAAATGGAAAGAGCATACAACAAAAGGGCTTTCTTGAACTGTATCAATTTCGTAAGCAAAGACAATTATACCGAACCGATCAACCCTCTCCAAAAGATCAATGATATTACTTAAAAGATTTAGTAAAAGATTCAAAATCTTATGCATTGCTTTTTGCAAGACCTGAAAAAAATGCTCCAAGAGTCTCAAGGTCATCGAATCGACTACTACTATTTATTGACCCAAATGAAAAGCTACGATTTCTTCAGTGAAGTATTTATGAGCCCAATTAGACTGCTGATATAGTTCAATCGAGCATCGCTCAGAAAAATCTTAAACTTGAGAAATAAAACGACAAACTGAAAGAAAATTTGAAGAAAGCTCACAACGAAGTGAGGCAACTCGAAAGATCAAAGAATGTCAAAGAAAGGGTAAAAGCTGATTCATCTGCTAAATTTAGTGGGATCAAGACTGTCTCATAAAATTTGTACGAAAAAGCAAAGGTCATGTCTGAATAGTAATTTACATGCCTTTGCAACA
>Ga0100378_1005375_pt1 | contig 11756 bp, 11 predicted proteins | sample CryGeymeta201502_FD_81535 | JGI IMG/M metagenome (GOLD analysis project Ga0100378, IMG submission 81535) | Groundwater microbial communities from Crystal Geyser aquifers in Utah, USA - Crystal Geyser metaG 2015-02 | ecosystem: Environmental > Aquatic > Deep subsurface > Groundwater | place: USA...
GCCAATGAACTTTATCAAGATCAACTTATTAAAGTCTATGAGAAATATATTCATAAAATAGAAGAAATTAAAAACTTACTAAGTAATGGATTACTAAGTAAAAAAATGCTAATCAAACAACATTTAATACCTTTAATCAAAATATTTTCTGAAGAGTTACTAATGTTTAATAATAAGAATAGTACTCCTAGTGTTAGTAAACTTAAATTAAAGATTGAGAATAAAAGTAAAGAATATCAAGAACAGTGCTTAAACTTTTTTAAAGAAAATTCAAGATGTTATGAAGAGGCGAGTAATTTATTACTAAAAGAATTTAATTTGAGTTTTGGGGATATAAATGGAGTAATAGATGAAGACAGACAAATATTTAAAGAAAATAAACAAAATTTAGATGAAGGGCAAACTAACAATAACAATAACTATAGCAATATTATAATAGATGAAGAGTTAGAAAAAAGAGCTTTACCTCCAAGTGAAGTAAAAACAATTTTTATTAATTTCGCCAAACGTTATTTAGGAGAAGTTTTATTACTTGAAAAAAGTTCGATTAAAATAGAAAATATAAATGAAGATTATTATTATTTCAAATTATTGATGATTAATCTGTATAATAATGATATATTGTTAAATGATTACAAACTTACATTTACTGAACTAATGTATCTAGTGAACAAGAATAACTTACTAAATGATGGAATAGTCTTGATTGCTTACAATAAGTTAAAAAAAATAGAATTAGTTCTATCAGGTTTAATTGAATAAAATTATTTATTATATATTAATTATACGTAGAAATATTATATTGTGAGTAATTAATTATTTAAACTATTAAAATATTTAAAATTTTAATTATATAATACTAAATTATTTTATATTATATTAATGGATAAAGAAATTTCTGTCGATAGTTACTGCACAACAGATGAAGGAGAAAAAGATAAAAATTCAGGTAAAATTATAATAAATGACTTATAACTTACAATATAATATAATTTAATAATAACTCATCATTAATATAATTTTAATATAGCCGACCATGAAGAAATTCCAAAGGAAGTTGAAGACGAGATAAACCAAGAAAAAATCGGAACAACAGTTAAACTAAGAAAAGAAGCGATTAAGAAAGAAATAATACATGTAAGTAATGACAAACAAATATAATATTATATTAACCTTATCATTAACATACATTTTAGATTGGAGAAGGCTACGAAAAACCCGAAAATATTTATTTTGTTACTCTTACCTATACGGCTTATTTAGATTTAGGTAACGGTATTGATCCCAACAATATTTTTGAAGAGATAAAAGAACCAACAGAATATAATCTAAGTGATGGTACTATGCCTGAAGGATTTGTCTGTGGTATTACATCATTGAGAAAGAATGAAGAATCAAAACTGTTTATAAGAGCAAAATATGCATGTAAGTATACGTTTTTATGTGTTTTTATATGTTTTTATGCGTTTTTATGTGTTTTTAGGTTTATTATTTGTTTTTTATATGTTTTTTCAATAACTATCATTTACTCTCATTAATTTCTTTACTTTTAGTTAAAAATCTTGACGATAATTCATCAAAACTTAAACTTCCTGATAAATTTGCAAATTCAGCAGAATTAAGGGAAAAACTTAAAAATTCAAATTTGATTTATGTTGTTAAACTACATGATTGGAAAGTAGTTACTAATTTAATCGACAAAGATGAAATAAGAAAAAAAATATTGAAAAAAGGAGAAGGAAAAGTACCTAGAAATCCTGACCTAGTAGAATGTAAGTAGCATACTATTTAACACTACAATATATTTAAATATTATTTAACATAATTTTAGATTCAATAACATGCTTCCAGGATAACACTTTAATTTATGAGAAAAAACAGGTTAAAAACTATTTAGACATTCAACTAAATAAACCTCCAGAGTTATTATTTCATATTGAAAGATATATATTACAATATATGTTAAAGAATGAAGTTGCAGAAACAATAGTTAAGCCAAATTATATTAAAACAAACAATAAACAATTTTGGGATTATTATACAGCTATCGATAAAGAGAAGGATTTAGTATTTAATATGGAAATTCATAATATTCAATTTTATGATTATATTTTTAATGCGAATAAGGATAAAGTTCCAAAGAAGACTCAATTACAAAAGGGTAAAAATTAATTATAAATTGGTTTACTTAATATAGGAATTGGAAATAATTTCCCCGATAGAGAATCATTTGTTAAAATCAAATTATTAATAAAAATTGATGGAAAAGAAGTTTTAAACACATTTAATCTTCCAGAAGAGAAAATACTTGATTCTCCAGCGACCAAGGAATTTATACAATTTCGTGAAGATATGAATATTAAATATAAAACATCTTTTGCAGATGAAGAGATAATGGAAACTGAACAAAAAATATTTGATGAATGTAATTTCAAAGGGCTTAATACTTTTGATTTAAGATTATATAACTTACCCATTGTTTTAAGAAAAGTCTTAATTCATATGAGAAGAAATGAAATTGTTAAGGTTATGACTAATTATATTGATTATTTTCACTGTAATGATGTTGAGTTAAAAAATGTAAATACAGGAAATGAAGCTAATATTGTAATATATGTACATTTATATGAATACCTCAACAGAAGAATATTTTCTAATCTTCCTCATAAAGATAAATACGAAGACTTAATGTTCATGAAAGAACTTGCAAATAAAAATTTCAAAGAAGGAAAGCTTTACAGAGCTTGCAAAATTTATCAAAATATTAATTATCGCTTTAATTACGGGGATGTGTTTGGAAATATTGTTGATATGGAAGCAGCGGAAAAACAATTTAAAGAAAAAGATGAAGATCTCTTTAAAAAACTTATGGAGTTAAGGCTAGCAAGTCATTCTAACTTAGCTGCAGCTAAATTTAAATTGGGAAAATATAATTCAAGTTATGAGGTGGCTTCCAAGGTAAAGATTTAATTAATTAATGTTTATTTACTTTAGATTGTTACAGATTTCGATAAAACAAATCAAAAGGCTTTATATCTCAAAGGAAAATCCGAAATGTTATTAAGACGTTATGAGGATTCTGTTAAAACTTTAAAGAATTTAGTTGAAATGAATAATACTAATCAAGAATTTATTTCAGCATTAAAAGAAGCAGAAAGCAAATTAAACGAAGAAATTTCAAAAAAGAAGCATATGTTTAAAAAGATGATTTATGCTGAAAAGGATTAGTTAGTTTAGGATTAAAAAGCTTGTTTAGTTATTAATTAGGATAGATATTAATTAAAATAAATAATAAATTAATTGAAGAATAATTAAATATTAAATAATTTTAAGTTAAAACATATAAATTTATATTAGAATCGAAATTAAAATTGATACTTAATATAAAATATACATATTTATATAATCAATATAATTATGGGAATTGTAAAATAATTTCTTCTTCAAATTAATTCGTGAAATAATGAATCTTTCTTTAAAAACAAGCTTTCAAAACTTTCATCTATTTCTTTTGTTACTGGACCCCAAGAAAATTCAAAATCAAATCCTTCATTATCATTATTAATATTGTTATCATTTTTATCTTTTTTAAACAAGCTTTTAAAATGAATTTTAGAACTATTACTCAATTTTTTTATTTTTTGTTCGTACTCATCAACAGCGTAAAACTTTTCTTTTGAAAAATTATTTTGATTTTGCTTAAGAAATTCAATTTCAACTTCAGCAGCTGCGAAGTCTTTATCTGCTATTAAACAGGTAGTTTTATGTAAGGATATTTTTAAGTAATCATCATCAATTATTTTAAAATTGTCTTTGTATAAATTAATTGCTTTCGTAGCTTCAATATAGTCTTTGCATTCTTTTTCAACTTTTTCTTTCTTTACTAAGGCAAAAATTTTATTCATTAATATAGGCTTTACATCTATCAATAATCTTTCTTTCATTTCATCTGTTAGATCTTTTTTAATTTCTTTATTCATCATAAAAAAGTTATTAAGCCCAGAATTTGCTTTTAAAATTGCTTGCTTAAACATTTTTTTGTTGCAGTAATACCTAATATCCTTTAAATTTGATTTTAAATACTCCTCTAGATCTTTAACTGTTTTTGGATTAGGTAAATTATCATATATAATATGTTTAATCGTTATTTTAAAGTAAATATATCCGTCTGAGTTTTTCTTAATTTCTTCTTCCTTTAAAAATAAACTTGTCATAGCGAGGTTATATTCATTATTTGTGAAATCTAATTTTTTAATCATAAAATAAGTTTCATCATCTCTTTGGCCGATCAAACAGTTTTTGAGTAAGGAGTCATTGGGGTTTTGTTGAAGGTTCGAGATTTTAACAGTTTTGTCTGCAGTGTAATCATTTTTATTAAATAAAAGAAGCTGACCCGAAATGCAAATGAACTTTTGAATGATAAATTTAACTTCACATTTTTCTGTTACTATTCTGTCTGAGTTTGATTTTTCAATTATTATTTTGCCAGTGATAAAATTAGTAGTATCATTTAATGGTGTTAATGAATCATAAACAATAAGATTTTTAAAATCTAAAGAAGATTTCGGTTTACTTAATAGTTTGTATTTCTGATCATTTATTGGATTAATAGTAGTGTTTATGTCACTTATGTTATTTATATTATTTGTACTTGAATTATTTGTAGAATTATCTCCATTCATATTTAAATTATTTAAACTATTTAAAAAATCTAATACAAATATTTGAATAATTGAATAATTGAATTATATAAGTATAGAGGTAAATTAGAAATAATATAAGTAATATTATTATTATTAAATGATGATTTATAATTAATATATTATACTTTAGTATTGAATATAAAAATGACAACTAATCTTGCTAAAAGAAGTTCTTTCAATTTTAATCCAAACGAACAAGTACTAATAAATCATATTACAACTTCTACATTTGAAAAGACAATAAGTATACTAAAAAACGTAAAGGAAATACTTAAAGATCTAAAAGTCTATGAAAGTGAGATAGAGGATATAGATTGGGTAGTTCAAAATATAAAACAGAGAACCTTATTCGATTTAGATATCGGTGAAGACTTAGCTTTTAATAGAAATAATAGTCATGATATAAGTGAAATGATTAACTTATTAAAAAACCATACTCAAAGTTTTAACGAAAACTTAGAAATGAGCAGTAGAATAAACCGGAGACATACCACAGTCAATCACTTAAGCAAGAATGCTCCTCCAAATATTAGTAAGAAAAAAGATTCATTATTTGGAGAAGATAGACAAAAGGTATTTGTGACAGTTTCTAAAAAGAAAAGATCTAATACTACCTTTGATAAAGACGCAGTAAAAAAGGTACGCTTTGAAGGTGATAATGACTTTGAAGAGGATTTATTAGGTGAGGAAAGTGAAAATATACTTGATACAAAAAAATATGAATCAACAGTAACAATAGAATCTATAATAGAAGATAATGATGATAAGAATGATGAAAAGGACGAAGCCAAGTTTGAAGGAAAAGATAACGATAATAATAGAATAGGTAATAATGAAGGAAAAGGAGAAGAAAAAATAGACTTAAATGATAATAATCCTAATCTAATTGAAATTATAAATTCGTCCAAGCCTAAAATTCCTGGAATAATCGAAGGTTTAGATAAAGAAATTCTTTATAATACAAAAACTTCCTCAATGGACTTTGATATATTCGATGTAAGTCAAAAATTAGGTAGAGAAAATGCTCTAACCTATGTCTTCCAAGATATTGTCAAACATTTAGTTGCAGATGACAAAAATACAACTTTAATAATAAAAGAAGACACACTAAAAAACTTCTCAAATGCAGTTAAAGTTGGATATATAAAAGAAAATCCTTACCATAATGATCTTCATGGAGCTGATGTATTGCAGACAGCTTACTCGTGGATGGAGGCAACAAAAGTAGGAGATCAAATTGATATTGAGCCTTATGATGATCTAGCCTTCTTGACTGCATGTCTTATACATGATTTTAGGCATCCTGGGGTAAATAATAATTATATGGTTAATACTTTGGCTGAAACAGCGATTATATACAATGATAAATCCGTACTAGAAAACATGCATATCGCTGAAGCATTTAAAATTCTTCTAAAGCCAAATTGCAATCTCTTTGAAAATTTCTCAATGGTTGAGTTTAAAATAATAAGGAGAAGAATGATCGAAACAGTCTTGCATACAGACATGGCTATGCATTTTAATGTATTATCCCTAATGAAAGGAAAGGTTTACTACCTAGAAAATGATAGTGATGATGATGACAATAAAAGTAGTCAAGACAAAAATAAAGGAAAAGACGGAAAAAGACAACTGGTTTCCCCTGATAGTAAAAATGTATTCGACGACCAACAGGAAATATTAAACTTTTTAATACATTCTGCAGATATTTCTGCCAATACAAAATGTTGGGATATAAGCCTGAAATGGGGAGATTTAGTATATGAAGAATTTTTTTTGCAAGGTGACTTAGAAAGAGAAAAAGGACTTCCTTTTTCAATGTTTTGTGATAGGAAGACAACCAATGTACCTAAAGCGCAGATTGGATTTATTGTTGGTATTATATTGCCGAACTTTGAGTTACTAATTAAGATGTTTCCTGAACTAGCTATTCTAAAGAAAAACGTCGAAAATAACAGAGATAATTGGGAAGAAAAGTTTGAAGCACTAGAAAAACTCAACAATAAATTCATCTAGACTCACTTCACTTAGTTATAATTGTTATTATAATTTTATTTATATAATTCGTTTATTTTATTTTGTATAATAATATATAATTTTATTTATATATTTTAATATATTTATTAACTTTAATTTCAACGTGTATATATTTTCACATAAATGAAATCAGTTTTAGTGCTATCAATAATTTTTTGCTTTACTAGCTTAATACTATCACAAAAACCTAATATCGACGGACCTGTCGTAGGTATTGATCTTGGAACAACATATTCTTGTGTTGGTATATTCAAAAACGGAAAAGTAGAAATTATACCAAATGAGTTAGGAAATCGTATTACTCCCTCAGTAGTTGCATTTACTGACGATGAAAGATTAGTTGGAGAAGCTGCCAAGAATCAAGCAGCTATTAACCCAAAAAGAACTATTTACTCTATAAAAAGACTTATTGGAAGGAAATATTCAGACAAAGAAGTACAACATGATAAAAAGTTACTTCCTTATGAAATTGTTAGTGTAGATGGAAAGCCCTATGTTCAAGTTGAGATAAAAGGTCAGAAGAAAAACTTTTCACCTGAGGAAGTATCATCATTTATTCTTACTAAAATGAAACAAATCGCTGAAAACTATCTTGGTAGAGAAGTTAAACACGCAGTCGTCACTGTCCCTGCTTACTTTAATGATTCTCAGAGACAAAGTACAAAAGATGCCGGAGTCATTGCAGGATTAACAGTACTTAGAATTATCAATGAGCCTACTGCTGCCGCTATCGCTTATGGACTTGACAAAAGAGGAGAAGAGAAAAATATATTAGTCTATGACTTAGGAGGTGGTACTTTTGATGTTTCATTACTTACTATTAACCAAGGAGTCTTTGAAGTTATTTCAACTAATGGAGATACCCATTTAGGAGGAGATGATTTTGATAACAGAGTATTAGACTATTTAATGAAACTTGTTAAAAAGAGAAACGATAAGGATATTGGTAAATCATCAAACGCTATGCAAAAATTAAAATCAGAAACAGAAAAAGCTAAAAGATCCCTTTCATCCACTACTCAAGCTAGCATAGAAATCGACGACTTAGTTGACGGTGTTGATTTTAAAGAAAATCTATCCAGAGCCAAGTTCGAAGAATTAAATGCTGACTTATTTAAGAAAACTCTTGAACCTTGCAATAAAGTTCTTGAAGATGCTGGTATGAAAAAGACTGACATTAGTGAAGTTGTCTTAGTAGGAGGATCAACTCGTATTCCAAAAGTACAAGCTTTAATTAAAGAGTATTTCAATGGAAAAGAACCCCACAAAGGAATCAACCCTGATGAAGCTGTTGCCTTCGGAGCGGCAGTCCAAGGAGGTATTCTCGGAGGAGAAGCACTAGGAACAAATGAAGTTGTTTTAATTGATGTTACTCCTTTATCATTAGGTATTGAAACAATCGGAGGTGTCATGTCAAAAATCATTCCCAGAGGAAGTGTTATCCCTACCAAGAAGTCTGAAATATACACAACAGTTGATGATAAACAAACAATCTTAACAGTAACTGTATATGAAGGAGAAAGACCAATGGTAAAAGACAACCATAAACTTGGTGAATTTGACTTAACAGGAATTCCACCCGCACCCAGGGGAACCCCAGAAATTGAAGTTACATTCGAAGTTGACGAAAATTCTATTTTAAAAGTTATTGCTGTAGAAAAAGCAACTGGAAATAAAAAGAATCTTACTATTACAAATGATAAAGGAAGACTTTCAAAAGAAGAAATCGAAAAAATGGTTAGAGATGCTGAAACTTATGCCGAACAAGATAAAAAAACAAAAGAAAAAATCAGCGTTAAACTTAATCTTGAACACTATCTTAACTCAATGCAATCCACAATCGACGATAAGGAAGGAGCATCCTCCAAATTATCAGAAGTAGACAAAGAAACATTAATTAGTTCAGTTAAAGAACATAGAGATTGGTTAGACAAAAGCGAAGATGCAGACAAATCAGATTATGAAACCCATCTTAAGGATTTACAATCTGTATGTGACCCCATCATTAAAAAAATATATAAAGGAGGAGAAAGACCAGGAGATAATTTTGAAGAGCAAGACTTATAAAGAACTTTTGAATAATTAACATAAAATATGTTTTTAATTAAATTATTATTTATGTCTTTAAGCGTATGTTAATATATATAATTATTATACAAACAATATTTTTAGTTCACAATGTTAATATCAAATAAACTTACTTAGTTATGATCCATTAAGATGTATTAATCTAAATATTTCTGATAAAATACTTAATTCATTCACAAACATAAAAACAATAAGAAATTAACAAAATAATATAATCTTTATTAATATAATTAATACAATCTCTGTAAACAATATTAAATTCAAAAGTCAAAAATAAATTATAATATATTAAGTAAAGTATAAAAATGGACCCTCAAATACATAATATAGACAGTGAAAGTACTAATGAGTCTACTCCGAATAACTTATCCAATAAGTCTAATGAAGACAAAACAGAAACTAAACCAGAAACTAAAAATGATGCAAGTAAATTACCGTCAGAAAAAACAATTAGTTCTGTAAAGTCGTCAGTAAAGGACTCTAATGACTCACTTATTTATTTAAGTAAATCAAAAAGCAATATAATTAATTTAAGTTCTGGTTTGCAGGAGATACTAAAAAATATAGAAAAAAATAAAGAAGATAATTTAAATTTGACAAGCGAACAAAAAATTGAATTAATTAGAAAAGAAGTCCAAATACAAAATTTTCCTCTTATTGATCCTGATAGGATTAATAAATTTGAATTTTTAGGAAAAGGAACATATGGTAATGTCTTCAGAGCCGAATTTCATAAAAATGGCAAAGTTGATAAAATTGAAGATATAGCCCTTAAAGAACTTCAAGTTGATAAAGTATTTAAAGATATATTAAAATTACTTCAAGAAATAAATATGTCAATAATGAGTTACCACCCTTTTGTCCCAAGATTCCATGGTGTATACTTTAATGAATACGTTTGTCTAATATTCGATCTAGTAAAAGGAAAGTCATTAAAGCAGGTAGCTGAGGAAAGATATAAAGATAATTTTAAACTAAAATTAAATGCGCTGGTAAAACTAGTAAAAATAATTAATGATCTACACAATGAATTAAATATAATACACAGAGATCTTAAGCCTGATAATATAATCGTAAATGAAGCTGATGAAGTATTTTTAATTGATTTTGGTACAAGTAAAGTAATTAGTAATGGAGATTCCACACATACATATGATGCTAAAGGAACTACATTATATATGGGTCCAGAAAATTTCCAGTTTGACTTAGGAGAAGATAACCAAGATGAAGAAAATGAAAAAAAAGACGAAAGACCAATTACTATTACAGTTGCATTTGATGTATGGAGTTTAGGATGCATCATATCAGAAATATGTTCAGGTATTCAACCTTGGAAAAATTACAAAAAGCCAAACATAAACGAAACAATAATAATGAAACTTTTAAGCGAAGGTAAACCCTTTCCTATACCAGTGCAACTACCAAACAATCTAAAGGAATTACTGTCAGAATGTTTTATGATCAATCCAGATGAAAGAATTAAAACATCAGATTTGTTAAAAAGGTTGACGGAGATAATGGATAGTTTATAAATAATACAATTTGTTATTACTATAATTTATTATAATAATTTATTATAATATAAAATAGTATATTTATATATTAATTTTTTTACTATATAACTTATAATAAATATATAATAATCTTTATTATAGAAATAGAAAAATCTCATTAATAGTTGTTAATAATTCCATAAAAAAATTTATAGTTTATAAACTATAGCTTATTTCAAACTTAATCGTAAACTTAAACTATCATTAACTAAACTCAATTGGCAAACAAAAAGTAAAAGCAATATTTTGTTTTCTCCTTATTGTAACCTACACCTACGTACTTATGGTTTTCACTTAATATATTTTTTCTTCTTAGTCCAGCAAATCCTACATTATCATCAACTAATTGTAAAACAGTAGATACTTCAGGGATATTAGTTCCCATGTCATAATGAAAGCTAAAATTTGAATATTTATCCTTAAGTTCTTCTTTTTTTTTATTGACTAACATAGCAATATTATCTTTGTTTCCCCATTCTTTGGAACTTTCTGGGACATCGATTGACAGCTCTTTTACAACTTCGAATTTGGGTAAAGGCTTCATTTTGCTTAGGATTTCCATCATTTCTCTGAAGGCGACTTCTCCTTTTAGAAGCATAGTTTTAGGAACTTTCTCTTGTACGTAGACAAAGTTTTGATTCTTCTTTGGTTCTGGGTTTGGTTGGATATTCTTAATCAAGTCTTCAATTTTAGAAGTATAATCAGCAGGATGTTCTCTAATACTATTAAATTCAGCTACAATCTCTTCTCCGGGATCTAATTAAAATTAAGTAAATATATAAACACATTTAATTTCATTATTTATATTAGTAATTACTCTTCTTCTTTCTTGCTTTCTTAGATCCTTTTCTAGAGCTTGCTCTTGAAACTTCAACTCTACTTGAATCTTCCTGTCCTTTGTTAGGGTTAAGTCCAAGAAGAACATTATTATTCTAAAATAAATAGTTGATATAATTTATATATAATATTTACGTGTGATTCTGAGTGAGTCAATTTAGATGCGTCGTTCATGTCAGTCGAACCTCCTAGAGCAGCTTTAACTTTATCAATAGGAGGATTTGAGTTTAAATCTAAGTTTGATTCTGGAATTTCTTGTTTTTTACACATACAGCCCATTTTATTTATTATTATATAAATTATATATAAATAATTATATGAAATTTAAAACTGTTTAATTTGTTTAATTTATTTAATTGTAATAAATTCAATGAATTAATTAATTAAATTACAATGAGTAATAATGGGGATTGGGGATTGGGGATTGGGGATTGGGCCCAATCCCCAATCCCCAATCCCCAATCCCCAATAATAATTTAATTTATTATACCACAAAAATAACAGACTCAAATAACAGCCTCAAAAAACGAATAAATAA
>Ga0100378_1005379_pt1 | contig 11753 bp, 7 predicted proteins | sample CryGeymeta201502_FD_81535 | JGI IMG/M metagenome (GOLD analysis project Ga0100378, IMG submission 81535) | Groundwater microbial communities from Crystal Geyser aquifers in Utah, USA - Crystal Geyser metaG 2015-02 | ecosystem: Environmental > Aquatic > Deep subsurface > Groundwater | place: USA...
ATTTAATAATTGTTCGCTATATGATAAGCTCAGCACTATTCTCAAGAGGTGCCTCATACGAAAACATCGAAGAGATCATGGTGGACTTTACAGACAGCGAGAAAATGGTCAATCGGTCGATCCTCTATCATCTAATATTGAGCTTTGTGAACTCCATCCAATAAGATCAAGCATTGATTCAGGTTGAGAAGTACCAAGTTGTCAACGAATTCGGCTTTACCCTTGGAAAAAATGTCACTGAGGAGGAAAGCTTGGGAAACATCAAGTATTTCTTACCAAAAAGTGACAAAGATAAACAGAAGCCCTTCCTCGGATAGTTCAAATTTCTCAATGGAAAGTTGTGGCCTTGCTTATTTGGCTCTACCTCCAAGCTATTCGCCATCTTGCCCAGCAATGGAGACAATGGTGGCTACAAAATCGATGACAAAGATTTCGGACTGACCAAGTGGATTTCTGGGTAAGACTAACAGGTCAGAAATTTAAGAAGGCTGCTCTTAGAGTTGGCCAAAGGAGTGGTGGAGGGAGTCCTGGACAAATTTGACCTAACAGGAGAGGTGATTTACTCCTAGATGGCGGAAAATTGCATAAATTTCGAGATGAAGAATTTGGATAAAAAGTAAAAAACAGCCTTCAAATGATGCTCTCCACTTATAATTATTGATATGCTGTGCAATATCGTGTTATTATTTCTACTCGCCCTCAGCAGCTCAATCTACATCGAAGAGTCGATTCCTATGGAGTTAATGCGAAGATATCACGGATGGACTCGGCTGTCTAGTGTCATCCTTGACGAAGGAGAAGGCAGTTTATCAGTGTCAGTCCAACTTGCAAATTACCTCCACAGAGATTATTACTAATTGTAGCTGGTGCTCTTGACTGAGGCTCAGTATGCTCGTGAGAAGTTGATGCATTGTTCAGTGAAATAATCTTAAGTTATCGTCAAGGTCGTCATGGACAAAGCCAATCACTTCAAATTTCAGAATTTATAGGCAAAATTTTAACTGGAAGAGACATAAAGGATCATCCTTGTTCTGAGAGACTGCGATAGTACCCTCATCAACGAATATTTCAACAAAAATGCATTTCTTCAGGTCAGCATTGACATTCAAATAGATGAGTCTCATCTCACTTCCGAACACTACTTCGACTTCATCACCTTTCCCACCTAAATAGCACTCTTGATCTATCTCATCAGAGAGGCTCGAAAGAGGAAAACAGACATTTCGGATTCATCCGATATTTGCCAATCTTTGCAGAGAATAGCAAAAATCCAAATAGTTAGCTTGATTCTTTTGGGAGTCACCTGTATCCAAAGAAGTATGATAGGCACATATTCTAGCATGTTGCTCATGTTATGCTTCGGAATGAGCGAAACAGTTGAGGTTCTACTCAGCATCATGCTCTTGAATCTGTGCCTAGGGTGGAAGGTCCACCGGAGAACAAAAATTTTGGCGTCTCAATCACTCTATGTGTGGGTAACCATACTGTTCTGGGTAATTATTAATGGCCTCTCTCTTCACAAAAAAATAAGAGAATACGATACGATATTCAACGATCTAACACAGCTCCTTAATGACCTTATTTTGATGATCTGCGTCCTGGCTTTGGTGTTCAGGTTCAAGCAAACAAAGAAAAATTAAGGCGAATTCTACAAAAAGATTCTCTTTCTTTGTTTATGCTACTTCCTTTCAGGTCACCTTTCAGATTTTATTTCTTAAACTTACGAAATGGAGCAAGAGTTCAACTTCAAACTCAGCTTTGTTTGTCTTGCCAACACAATCGCCCTTTCCTACCTGATGAAGCTGATTGTATTGAAGAACAACATATTTTAGAAGGTCGCCATGACTCGTCATTCTGCAAATGGAATGATTGCTGATAAATTTATGTGATGAGGTTCAATCATAATCATAAGTGCTGCTATTTCATAGCCCTTATCCATCTCTGACAAAATTATCCAATGCCCGAGCCTTCCAGTAAGTCGAAGTAAGCTTTCTCCCATCTATCGATTTGCTTCTCCTTCTCGTCGGTGTCAATGTTCAGCTGTGCCAACATCTTTGTCAGGTCGCCAGCAACATACTCCTCGATTCGCTCCTTGCATTTCCCATAAGTGGATGTTTTAATGATGCGATCTTTGATAAGACTCTGGTGATGGCTTCTCCAAAGTGGATTCAGGTACAGAGTATCAATCAGGCAGTCCAGGTAGACAGGCAACCTCTACAATTTTTTGATCTCTTTATATGTTGATGGTTGTTTCATGATCGTCAGGCTGCACAATTTATTGATGTAAGGGATTTATTCCTCCATGTATTCAATGAGCTTCATTGTGATTTCTTCAACAAAATTGAAGCAAGTTGTGTAAATCGAGAGCTCGATCACCACTTTGAGAGCCTATAGGAAATCTTTGATGATGTCATTGATGGTAGCCAGATAATTGTAGTCAAGTCGATTGGCAATAACATTTTAGAAATCATGAATTTTGTCTGCAAAGAAAAGCTCCTCGATGATGCCAGACAAACCTGGATTGAAACAGTCAAGCTACTTTGTTATAACCATCATGACATTTTCATCAGGCAGAGTTATCAGAATTTTGTTACATATCTTCAGGCACTACTTCAGCAAATACAGTATTTCTTTCGAGATGACCATGTCAGTTGTATCGAACTTTGCCAAAATTTCCTAGATGTACTCCCTTGCGCCAGGTTTGTCAAAAACGTCTACAGATATGGTTCTGGTTATAAGGGTCAGGAGTTATTGAATCACTTTGCTTCTCTTTGTCTTTTAGCGGCCTTTGAGCTCGCCTAGTGAGAGTATTTGATTGACATAAACTTGCATGAACATGAAACACAGCCGGGAATTGTAGATTGGGTTGTCCTGTTCAATCAGGGACACCAGCCCATCATATATTTTTTCATGTGCCAACTACGGTAGACCTGCCCAAGAGCTGGTCAGATAGGTAAGCACCTTGAATGATATACACTAGATATTGATAATATGAAATCGAGACTATGCGTTGACTTTTGTGAGATTTATGAATTTAGTGAGACTGAAGAAGATGCCTATCAAAAAAGCTATCTTTATGAGTAGCGTTTCTTCAGTTTTTGTTACCTACTGTTTATTGTTTTTATTGTGATAATACTCTTGATTTTTGATCTATTCCTCGTATTTGTTTATAAGGGAGATGCAATACTGTTCCAAAACTTAGAGTAGGGCAGGCCCCATGAAGTAACTTGACTTGATGTACTTTTCAATGAATAATAAATGAGCATTGCTTGTCCTCATTTCAGGACAGTCCTCTTTAGTAATGATTCTCAATATAAGCCCTTCAGCCCCAAACACTGCCAGCATAGACCTTGGGGCTCCACTGAGGAAAAATAATATTTTCTACTCAGGAAATCCAGACTCCCTGATGAATCGTTATAAGTAGCCTGCAAGCTCCTCTTCACGCATGTTTTAAGTGTAGATAGTGATGAGGTCCAGAATTGACTTATTGATTGTTTTCTCAGTATCGTCTTCAAACTCAGAAACATTGATGATGTTCATCAGTCCATGAATAACTTGATCAAACTATCTGAACTCAAGAATTTATTGGTTGATTTTTTCTTTTGAAGGTGAGTTTTCGGCATGTGTTGTCAACAACATATTCATCGTCCTTTCCATGATGCCAACAAGGCACATCACAACTGTCAATTCTTCTTCGTTTGAAGCCTTCTGACATTGATAGGCAAAAGATTTGGTCAGAAAGTAAGTGTCCCAGCATTCCTAGAAATCGAGGCTTTGTGCTTAGAAAGTAAGAGCTTCGTAGAATCGTTTAAATATTTTCACTTTTATAGAAGGGTGAGTTGAAGGATTGCTGAGTGTTACAAGGAAAGCTCTCCAGAGCTATCTCCTAAAAATGGCTAAAAAATAGGACAGATTGACTGCCCTGCTAAGGTTCTCATAATTTATTTACCTGAGCATATCCATGATAGCTCTGAAAATTAGCTCGTTCAACTTGACCTACTTTCTCCGCATCTATCTTGGAAGTTCTTCAACTATCAGCTCAAGAAGTCTACTCAGAAACATCAATCTTTCAGGTTTGATGGCAAGATAAGTGAAATTAGATTGGATCCACTCACTTCTCCATCTATGGAAGCTTGGTTGGCAGATAACTGTGACTGAAAGTTTGAGAATATTTTACTGCCGATTGAGGATCTTACTAATGGGAATTTATTGAATCAGCATGCTTGAATATGCTTATTCAAGTACCTACAAAATTCCAGGCCATATACGCTTCGTTCTGAGAATAACCTCATTGAGCAAATAGCTATAGGCTTGAAAGTGAGCCTCCTAATTAGGACATTTCAGTAATTCAATTAGCTTTCTGATGAATATATTTGTATTCCCCTTATTGTAGGTTTCTTGTAATGTTTGGAGAGCACTGTTTCGTGCTGTTAGATTGACGCTTCTTGTGGCAGTGTTGAGAAGATCGGACATTTGTTCAAGTGTGATGGTGTTCAAATCTTCAGCCTCCATGGGCTTGACTGTATACAAGTTATTATATGAGCTAAAAAGATGCCTCCTTTTTGTGACTCTATAGTATATAGATTAATTCTATCATAGTTATGATGGTATTGTTGGAAGTCACTATGCTCCTGATATAGAATTAACTATAATAACAGTCAAAAAGTATAAATTGGTCATTGTGGCACGATTGGGCACCCAGTACTCTTTTAACAACAACAATAACATTATACTTATTTGATAGCAGGGGCTAAGCTGAATACAGATGACAGAAATATTTTTGGCTCAAAATTATATTTCAAATAATGTCCAAAACAGCACATCATTCCTCTAAATCTGCCAAAATCGCCAAACGCAAAAGTAACAACCCTTCAATATACTTTTAATCATTTTTTAATAACTATCTTAGAACCTGCCAAAGAATCAATCCCTCGCTAGGCATTCCGGATACCCATTGCAAAATTAGTAGGCGTCGAAAGGCATCAACCTGAAGTAATTGAAAGTTTAAACTGCCAAAGCGACCCGTTTTATCGACTAGATCAGATCAACTCGATCACCCTCAGTACTGATAGCTTTACCAAGCAAATGGCAATATCTGCAATTTTCTGTCGATCAATGGCGAAAGGCATAAAAATGATAGGAAAGTCAAGTGCAAATGCTCCAAATCAAAATGCGGGTCCAACTATTGTGAATGCTTCGCTAATGGCAGAGTCTGTGGCAGTTAGTGCTAGTGCATACAGTGCCATAATTTATTCCCTACAGCAGTCCACGCCTAAAAGAACCGTGCAGAAAAAGGCTGTAAGTGCTCTCGCTCCTAGTGCCTTAAAAATTATTGCGAGTGCTTCCAAAAAGGCTAGAAATGTTCTTAAAAGTGCAGTTGTATCAACTGCAAAAATCAAAAAAGTTGACATCTCATGTTTTAATCTTTGTAAATGACCTATATTTTATTGATGAACTAAAAGATCAAAATTGACGATGAGTTAGTCTCCTCCCTCCACAAGAGCGTCCAAAAAATCATCAATTTGTTTAAGTTAGTCAAAGCTAACCCACCTGAACTGCATGCCAAGTCCGTACTTGAATATGCACAGCTCATTGAGTCCATGCTGAATGATTTTTACCACATCGTGCCGAAGATGTGCGTTCCCATGCATTTATTCAAAGCCATGGAGCAAGAAACAACAGAAATAGGCTAACTCGCTGAGAATTACATGAAGGAGCATCGGAAATGTCTGATCGAGCTGAAAGTAATGCAGGACCGTTTGTCGGAAGCATAGGAAAGGGAAAAAGATCTGATTGAGGAAAAGAATGAACTATTGAGGATAAACAATAGTATCAGAAAGAAAGCTCAGCACTATAAAAGAAGTGGCTAGGAAAGTATAAAACAATTAATTGAAGTAAACTCCCAAAAATAACCCAGGTCAAATCGACACTCCCTTCCACACTTGGACAAAAAAGATAAACTGACATTGCTGTATCTTATGGGACCTTCCAATCAAAACTAAAGGCTTGTGCATCATTTGATGACCAAACGTTGAGAAGAGAAGAAGCTCATGAAAATGATCAATTTGCTCGCATTTTATACAAATCTCCATCCCGTCTTAAGAAAAAAATATCCGCGAATAGTTTGTCATCAGTTATGAGAAACCGCAAGTATCGTCCCAACTACGAATAGAGCTCAAGTGATGACGAGAAGTACAGCGACGGCTTAAGCAGAACCACCTCAAGAAGAGACAGCAAGAAGGCAGCCAGAATAACTTACTTATCTGCAAGGGATTTCGAGATCACAATTCCTACAAAACAAGAAAAGGTATAAAATCATCATTTTTATGGTGATTGGATCGTTTACATTCTCAAGAAAATAGGAGGTTCTCCTGCAAGATATATTGTATAGTGGCAAAATAGATCCAAAGGTGTTGTTGAGCATTCCTATCTATAAAAATTTCATCCCAACCTTCTTTAGTCCTTTATTCCTCTTCAAGCTGTTGGCAGACCCAACTCCAGACAGCAAAACTATAAGCAAAGCCAACAGAAGCAGTTTGAGACTGAAGTTATAACGATAGACGATTGATAGTTATCATGGATGAATGCTCTTCTATTTCATTAGTTTAAGGGTCGTCTTTTATAATTATTTCCAAACTCAACACAAATGGGTAATTCAGGCTGCCAAGGTTTCTGTGACACTGTCCCTGACTCCTATCGCAACAAGCTCAACTAAGGCGATCTTTCTCCTCATAAAAATGACTAAGCTATCCTCAACAAACCACCCGAAGATAAAAATTAGGATGAAGTCGACCTTGACGTGCTGAGAGTCAATGACGAGTTCAGAAAAAATGAACAGCTGAACCGATAGGGTGCTAATGAAGGTTAGGGATAGGAAAGAGCATAAGAGACTAATGCTAATGTTAGAGTGAGGAAACCACTGGTCCGGTTCAAGAATGGAATCGAGTATGAGGGAGAGTGGTTGGGAAATTTGAGAGATGGCTGGGGTAGACAAAAATGGCCGGATGGAGCAATCTACGAAGGCCAGTGGCAAAACAACAAAGCCTAAGGTAAAGGAAAATTCACCCACACAAACGGAGACTGTTACTAAGGCGACTGGTCAGACGACAAAGCCAACGGATATGGAACCTACACCCACAATAAGACAGGTGCCAAATATGAGGGGTACTGGTAAAATGACATGCAACACGGGTCAGGTATGGAGATCTACAGCGATGGAAATAAATATGAAGGGATGTTCAAACAAGGCAAAAGAAACGGTGAAGGGACCTACTACTATGCTACTGGATAGATCTATCAGGGTGGATGGGTCAACGGAAGAATATAAGGGTATGGAGTATGCTAATGGGCCGATGGCAAAAAATATTAAGGACAGTGGCAAGACAATAAAAAGCATGGGCAAGGCATTTACACTTGGCCTGATGGCAGAAAATATGAGGGTAACTATCGAAACGACAAGAAATACGGCCATGGCACTTATACTTGGCCAGATGGTCGACAATACATCGGATAGTGGAAAAACGACAAAAGACACGGCCATGGTACCTATGTAATCAACAGTCAGCTGTCAAAGGAAGGCATCTGGGAATAGGACAGACGCGTTAGATGGATCGGGGAGGGCTAGAACTGATTAGTTTGATTACTTTCATTATTGCATGTTCACTCGTATATGAATGCACCATTTATTGTGACCTAGCCGCATACACCTCCATAAACGAGCAACTTGTTGCCCTAAATAAGGCAGCAGGAGCAACCTATAGCCCTGTGGCCTTTCAGCTTGGAAATTTTGCCTTTTTCGAGCACGTATATTTTGCTATTGAAATCGCCTCCACTCGAACCACCGAAAATGTACAGTCTACCTCCTCTTTACACTGCGTCATGTGAAACAAGACCCTGATCGATTTCGAGAGAGTTGGTAACCTGACCGTTGGTTGTGTTGATTTCCACGATTGACTTATAGGGCGAATGTGGAAGTCTGCACCCTCCAACTACAGTCAAAAATGATCCTCCCTCCTCATTGAAAAAACTTCTTTTGGTGAGGGTCGCACTGTGTTGCCAGACAAATCCTTCATGCTGTGGACACTTCACATTTTGACGCTCCCATTCATATTCCTCTTGTTAGTCACCAAATTTCAATTTGTAAAGATAAGCTGGTAAATTGGTGTTCTCGTCAGTGCCTCCGTAAGCGATGAACTCTGAAGTTATATCGTTGAAGAAGAGTGTAGAGCTGTGGATGTTTATTTTGGTTTTTAGAGGGATCTGACGCATTTTGCCTTTTTAGATCTGTTTTAAGGAAGTTATACGTCTATCTCTAGAAAATCTGAAAGATGTTTTTGTGTGGCTCCTTCCATTTCCAGACCTCCCCAGATATAGATCTTTCCTCTGGCTGCACAAGAAGCAAATGAATTTCTGGGACTGAACAGATCATTATTGAAGTGCAATTGCTTCCACTCGAGTCGAGCAGGTTCCATATCTTTATTGAGCCTGAACTCAAAGATCATATTAGAGATAGCATCAGCCGTCATTCCTCCTGAGTACCACAACTCTTACCGATCAGATATGACTTATCTTCAATTTGGACGATCTTGCAGTTGGCTCTCCTTTAAATGGGCTTCACCTAGAGAAGAGGAGCTCCTTTTAGAGCTACGGTTGATTACATGATTCAAAGTTCAAATTTATAATGCTTCATTACAATGAATTGCACACTATCATGCTTATTAAGGGAGAGGCTCTGTCTTGATGACGAGGATGTAGTAAAATTAGGAACGGTAAATGTAACTGTGCCCGAATTTGGATAGCTTGCCTACTGATGGCATGTAGTGATAGTTCAATATTTCGGTCTACCATCGCTCGCCTAAACTATAGCTTAGTCTGCACACCTTCAAGTCCTAGTTGAGCTCCAATATCACTCCGCTGACTTCAATTCTGCCATTCTAAAGGAAAATTCCTTTGGCAAAGAAAGACTTGAGAGAGTTGTGATAGTGAAAGACCACCAAGTCGAATACTGACTCATCAGCTAAGTTGATTGCTGGTGGAGCTTTGAGAGTATCAACGAATACAGCAAATTCGTATGCGTACTATTCGATAAGAAAGTTTGATATTCTGCTGTTGACGACCAGAGCATCCTGACAGTCTTCCCCATCTACCAGCTGAATCATTTTCAAGTATTTAGTTTTAGTTATTTCTTATTTGAGCCTGGATGTAGGATTGAACGCTAGATAGTTGGAAAAGGCAATAATGGAAGCCCGTCTTGTGACTGCCAAATCTGCGAAACTAAGGGACTCCAAAGCAATTGCGACTCTGTGGGCTTTCATGAATTTATTTACAAGTTGGAAGTACCCGATTTCCTTAGATTTGACCTCAAAGACTTTCTTGTAGGTTTCGTTGATAAAGTTGACAGCTTTTTCCAGATCTTCCTTGATCGAATTCTGAGGCAGCAAAGAAGTATAGTTAATGGCTTTGTAGTAAATAAAAGTCTAAGAAAATCCACAAATTTCTTGCACCATCTCTCCTGCACACTCAAAGGTATGTAGGGCACTCCGAAATCTTTCTGGGAGAATAATTTGCATATTTACTAGTTTTTGTAGATAAAATTGAAGATTTGAGAGACTCTTCGCACTTTTGCCATAGCAAAGAAAACATTGGCTTCTATGTAGCTGTAAATGTTTAGGATCAGTGAGGGGTGTAATTTTTCTATTGTTCTTCTTGATTTTTGCATAAACTCCAAATAGAGAGCTTTCTTGTCTGAATCAAATTCAAAGTACCGAAGTGAAAGTTGATCTTTCGCAGCGAACTTATTCTAAATCTGTGCTAATTCTCAGCAAACTCCCTAAAACCCTCCTTCATCAACTTTTTTTCCTTAGTCAACTCGCTCATCTTTTGATCAAATTTGCTAATCACTTAGTGTGTATTTCCCAACCATTTACCTTTCAGGTCCAGAGGTTTGACATCCTTGAGGTTGAAAAATTTCTGGTTGGGACTGTCAGGATCAAAGCTGTTGTCTTCTTCAGCAGACACCCTATCTTATGAGCATTATTTTTCAACTGTTTTTGTTGGTGTTATATTTTCCTCACATTCAGCCATAAATTTATCTATCTTTGATAAGAAATCTAGATCTGTTTATAATCATTTCTACTGTGAACTTCCAATCAATACTGATTAGTCAGAGCCCTATCCACCCTACCTCTTTCCAGATTTCTGATTTTCATCACCATTCTTTCACGATGACTGTATTTACTCTTATTTTTGGTTTAAAAATAAAATAAGCTGTTCCTTGCAAAATCTCCTTTCCCCATCTCTCTTCTCGATTCTTCTAGCTTTTTCATATTGTGGTAGTCATAGTCAGTCTGCAGTCTTGGCTTCTTTGGTTTGGCTTGTGGAAAATACTTTAGCGAGGCTTTCCTATTGTGAATAATTGTAACTTGACTATGTTTTTTGGTCATCGACTTTTATATCTTATCTTGAGCTTAAAGCTTTTCTATGAGGTTCAGCTCTCTAAAAAGAACCTTCGTTGAGGTTTTCTTAGGCATAATTTTATTCCACTGTACTTTGAGTTGTTAGGTTGCAACAGGACTCATCTATAAATTTACAGTCTTCACCCTCCCTCTTTCATGCTCAACATCGTCCTGAAAGAAACGATCGTACAGTGCAATTTGTGATTTTTTCTTCAAATTGTCATTCTGGATTTACTTCTTCAGCTTGTTGTAATACTCGTCCCCTGACCATGGAGATACTCGTATTCCATTTGACTGACGGGTTTCCTCGCCATGAGTACTTCGACTAGTCATGGCTATGTTAGTTTTGAGAAGCTGCAGGGATTTGAAGTTGGAATTCTTAGGCTCGACGGATATCATTAACTATTGTTTATAGAATCAGGCCAAGCAGAAAAAATAAAATGATATCAGTTGGATGGAGCAACATCACTAGTTATGATAGGAGGCTGACTCTTCTCATTTTAAATAGCCTCATTGATTCGAGTAGATTAGGATTTACCCGAAATGTAATAATTCATTTTTTGATGCTGCTTTTTGAAGGTGGTGAGTTTCTCAGAAAACATGCTGCCTCTGAGCCTTGCTTTCTTTAAATTTTTGATAACTGCATTTTTAACTCTTGGTGAAGACTCGTCCATGGGTTATTTTTACTCAGGTTTCGATCGGGAGTTTTCGGGTTTTTTTTGTTCAACTTTCTATGATTCCTGAGGAGATTAGTGAACTACTTCTTTGTTGGTCTGGATATCAGATATATATGGCTAGACTAACTTAATCTCTGGACTGACAACTTCTTCAACTTTTTGTTAGTTACTCCTTAAATGTTCTTTCTTTATTTACTCTCTTGGCTTCTCTCTACTATTTATTACTTCTTCAAACTAATGATTTTGGTCCCTGAGATAGCTGGTCAATTCTTTAAGACAAAAGGCCAGTTAGTCATTTTTGTGATCCTGCATTTCGATATGCTTCATCAGCATCTCAAGGAGCTGGTTTTTCTTGTCATTTACATTTTCAGAAATTTATTTGCTTCCTTTTTCTATCTAAGGCCAGATATTGTCCTCTTTATGCGATTCGATGGTCTCCTCCTTTGTTTTTTAGATTTATTTGATCCTCGAAAGAGGAGCATTGCTGATCACTTTGCTTCTTTTTCTTGAACTTGTCAGCGGTTATTGATTGTTTCTATCCTTTAACTGTCTCAGAGCATTGATAGTAGTTTCGATGAGATTGGCGAACTTCTATTTCTATTCTTTGTCCTCTTTTTCCTTA
>Ga0100378_1005384_pt1 | contig 11749 bp, 8 predicted proteins | sample CryGeymeta201502_FD_81535 | JGI IMG/M metagenome (GOLD analysis project Ga0100378, IMG submission 81535) | Groundwater microbial communities from Crystal Geyser aquifers in Utah, USA - Crystal Geyser metaG 2015-02 | ecosystem: Environmental > Aquatic > Deep subsurface > Groundwater | place: USA...
GTTTATCAACGTAGAGCCGACCTTATTCCTAACTTAGTTAGTACTGTTAAGGGATATGCAGCTCACGAAAAAGAAACCTTAGAAGGCGTTGTTAATGCAAGAGCTAAAGCTACTTCAACCACTATTAATGCCAATAATTTAGATGCTGCAGCTTTACAAAAATTCCAAGCAGCTCAAGACGGATTAAGCTCTGCTTTATCTCGTTTGATGGTAGTTGTGGAAAAATACCCTGACTTAAAAGCCAATCAAAACTTTTTGGAGTTACAAGCTCAGTTAGAAGGTACCGAAAATAGAATTTCTAACGAACGTATGAAGTTCAATGAAACAGCTAAAGACTTCAATACTTATATTAGAAAATTTCCAAAGAACCTATATGCTGGTATGTTTGGTTTTGAAAAAAGAGCCTATTTCGAATCTACCGAAGGTGCTGATGTAGCTCCAAAAGTAGAGTTTTAATTTTTTAAATATACCTGACAGGTTTCCAAAACCTGTCAGATGTTAACCTCAAATGCCGTAAACAAAGAGTTTTTAATTCTTTTTTTTACAAGCATTCTCGAAAAATTAGTTTTTTTCAAAAATATTTTTCGGGACTTTAAACCTTTAAACTATGCCACAAGATTTATTTACCATAGCCCAACAGCAAGAAATTATTGCTGCTATCAAAGAAGCGGAGAAAAACACTTCTGGAGAAATTCGTGTACACATAGAAAAGAATTGTAAAGAAGATGTGCTCGACCATGCTGCTTTTATTTTTGATGAATTGGAAATGCAACAAACAGCACTTCGTAATGGCGTACTCATTTATTTGGCAGTAGAAGACCGAAAACTTGCTATTTTGGGCGATGCAGGTATTAATTTAAAAGTGCCAAAAGGATTTTGGGATGAAATTAAAGATGTAATGATTACCAATTTTAAAGAAGGTAAATTTACCGAAGGCTTGTCGCAAGGAATTATTTTGGCAGGAGAACAGTTAAAAAAACATTATCCGCATGAGAAGGAGAATGATGTGAATGAATTGAGTGATGAAATATCATTTGGAGGTAAACTATGAAACAACTCCCTATACTACTAATTATACTTTTTGCTTTTACTCCTATAAAAGCACAAGAAAAAAAATGCTTACTTGACCAACCTGCAAAACAGGATTTGGTGCAAGATTATGCTGATATTATAGATGCAGAATCGGAAGCTCATTTACGTAAAACCTTAATTGCTTTTAACGATACCACTTCTACCCAAATTTTGGTAGTTACCATAACTGATTTGTGTAATGAAGATAAAGTTGTTTTTGCTCATGCATTATTAGAAAAATGGGGTATAGGGCAAAAAGGAAAGAACAATGGTATTGTAATCTTGATAAAGCCTAAAGAAATTGATGGTAAGGGGGAAACTTATATTGCTGTAGGCTATGGATTGGAAGGAGTTTTACCCGATGCTATTGCCAAACGAATAGTAGAAAACGAAATGATTCCTTACTTTAAGGAAAAGAAATACAGTTGGGGAATTATAGCAGGCGTAAATACAGTAATGTCTATTACTTCAGGCGAATTTTCGGCAGATGAATATGCCAAGAAAAATTCAGCAGGGTGGATTCCATTTGTTTTTGTGTTGGTGTTTATTGTTTTCTTTGTGCTGTTAAAATCTAAAGGGGCATCAAAATATGCAGCCTCTAATAATTTAGGATTTTGGGCTGCTTTAATGCTAATGAATGCTTCTAGTAGAAATCATGGAGGTTCTTTTGGTAATTTTGGTTCTGGAGGCGGTTCTTTTGGCGGATTTGGAGGAGGTTCTTCAGGAGGTGGTGGAGCAGGAGGGAGTTGGTAAGAAATTAATTCATAATAAAAACAAACTGAAACAATACACCTCCACTAGGTTGGTTGCTTATTTTTAATTTACCATCTAATTGTTCTGTTAAAAGTTCAATCAATTCCATCCCAAAACCTTTTTTTAGAGATTCTTTTATTCCTATACCATTATCGGAATACGTAAAAATTAATGTCTCATTTTCTTCTGTTAAATCAATTGTTATTTTTCCAATTGATGTAATTCCATGTTTTAATGAGTTGGATATAAGTTCATTTAATATCAAACCTAAAGGAACCATTTTTTGAACATCAATATTAGTAATTGAAGAAGATATAACCGATTCTATTTGATGATTAACAGAATGTTGTTTGATTATATCTTCGGAAAGTTCTTTTATGTATTTATCAAATTGATACATTCTTTGATGAACGAAAGACATGGCTAAAATACGATTTTGAGCATCACTAAAAACAATTTTACTATTCACATCATCAATTTTATCAGATTGTAGTCTTAGCATAGAATTAATGACTTGTAAATTATTTTTTACTCGATGATGAATTTCTTTTAACATGATAATTTTTTCATCATATTGTTTAAGCACAATTCGGTTTTGATTTTCAAGACTTTCATTCGATTTTTGCAATTCATTAGTTACTTTTTTATTTGTTACAATAAACACATTGATAAGATAGAAAATAATACTTAATCCAATTAATACTTCAAAACCTAGTGAATAATAGATGGCAGGTTTAAAACTCAATGCATTTACTATGTTTAGTGGTAATTTTGTAAGTATGAAAAGTGTGAAAAATAAAAGTGACACCAAGGAAGCTAATAGACCAGCTGTTCTACCAATATTAAAGGTAACAAAAAGAACAAGAACTACTATCCATAATAATCCTCCTAAATGAAAAGTATTTATGTTAAAAAACATATTTCCAAAAAGGATACAGAAAATAAGTATTGAAAATATTATAGATGCAACCCGAACATTTTTAATGAATTTAAGTGTAAATAAATGGATTAAACAAAATAAGGCTGAAAATCCTGCTGGAATTGTTACTGGAAGTGCACAAATAGTCAGTGCAATTATAAAAACAGATGTGAATGCGACAAAGCTGAATATTGAAAAATTAAAATTTACTTCAGCTTTTGCTTTTTCATAAGGAGAATCTGAGCTTTTAAGAAGCTCTCCAATAAAAAATAATTTAAGTTTGTTCATTTTAGCTATTGATAGTTTTCCCAAGCACGAATATACAATTTAATTTATTTAAACATCATAAAACAAAAAAAAGCTGCGTAGAAAATTCTCTAGCAGCTTTTTAATTAATTGAAAATTAGGTTTAGTTATCTTCTACATCCTTTTTCTCGTCTGCTTTTTTAGCTTTTGCTTTAGCAATTGAAAATACCAAATCTTTAGTTACAGTATCCAATTCAATTTTAATAGTATCTCCCTCTTTAATTTTTGATTGAATAATTTCTTCAGCCAATGGGTCTTCCAAGTATTTTTGGATAGCTCTTTTTAATGGGCGAGCTCCATAAGCTATATCATATCCTTTTTCGGCAATAAAATCTTTAGCATCATTAGAAAGATTTATATGATAGCCTAATTTTTCAATGCGTTGATATAAACTTTCTAATTCTATATCAATAATTTTAAAGATATCGTCTTTTGTTAAAGAGTTAAAAATAACAACGTCATCAATTCTATTTAAAAACTCAGGAGCAAATGCTTTTTTAAGTGCATTTTGAATTATTCCTGCTGAATTTTCATCAACACTTTCTTTTTTTGCTGATGTAGCAAAACCAACACCTTGTCCAAAATCTTTTAATTGTCTAGCTCCAATGTTAGAAGTCATGATGATAATGGTATTTTTAAAGTTTATTTTTCTGCCTAAACTGTCTGTTAAAATACCATCATCTAATGCTTGAAGTAATAAATTAAATACATCTGGATGTGCTTTTTCAATTTCATCTAATAGAATAATAGAGTAGGGCTTTCTTCTCACTTTTTCTGTAAGTTGTCCACCTTCTTCATAACCAACATATCCAGGAGGAGCACCAATTAATCGAGAAACAGCAAATTTTTCCATATATTCACTCATATCTATTCTAATAAGAGCATCATCACTATCAAAAAGATAGCGAGCAAGTACTTTTGCTAATTGCGTTTTTCCAACTCCAGTAGGTCCTAAAAAAATAAACGAACCAATAGGTTTGTTAGGGTCTTTTAAACCAGCTCGGTTACGCTGAATAGCTTTAACCACTTTTTTGATGGCTTCATTTTGTCCAATAACTTTATCATGGATTTCATCAAACATTTTGTACAGCCTGTCTCCTTCAGCTTGAGCAATTCGTTGAACAGGAACTCCTGACATCATGGAAACAACTTCAGCAACACTATCTTCGCTCACAATTTCTTTGTTGTTTTTCGTTTCTTCATCCCAAGCAACTTTTGCATCATCCAATTCCTTTAATAATTTTCTTTCTGTATCTCTGAGTTGAGCAGCCTCTTCATATTTTTGACTTTTAACTACATGATTTTTTTGTTCCTTAATATCTTCAATCTTTTTTTCAATTTCGATTATATTTTTAGGAACTTTTATGTTGATAATATGGACTCGAGAACCAGATTCGTCTAAAGCATCTATTGCTTTATCTGGAAGATGTCTATCAGTTAAATATCGATCAGTTAAGTTTACACAAGCAGCAATAGCTTCAGGAGTATAAATTACATTATGGTGTTCTTCATACTTATCTTTGATGTTGTTTAATATCTGCATTGATTCCTCTACAGTTGCTGGTTCTATTACTACTTTTTGAAACCTTCTTTCTAAGGCACCATCTTTTTCGATGTATTGTCTATACTCGTCAAGTGTGGTAGCTCCAATACATTGAAGTTCGCCCCTAGCCAAAGCAGGTTTAAACATATTAGAAGCATCTAATGAACCTGTAGCTCCTCCTGCACCAATAATAGTGTGTATTTCATCTATAAATAAAATAATATCGGGCGATTTTTCCAACTCGTTCATTACAGCTTTCATTCGCTCTTCAAACTGACCTCTGTATTTTGTTCCAGCAACTAATGATGCTAAATCTAGTGTTACAATTCTTTTATTAAATAAAACACGAGATACTTTTTTTTGAACAATACGAAGTGCTAATCCTTCTGCAATAGCTGATTTACCCACACCTGGTTCTCCAATTAAAATAGGGTTGTTTTTCTTTCTTCTACTTAATATTTGAGAAACTCGTTCTATCTCTTTTTCTCGACCCACAATAGGATCTAATTTTCCATCTTCGGCATATTTGGTTAAATCTCTACCAAAATTATCTAAAACTGGAGTTTTTGATTTCGCTTCACTTCCTTTTGAAGGTCCTGCACCCATGAAACCTTTTTCACTATCGTCATCATCATCTGAAGGTGTTCCTGGAAACTCTGATTTTGGGTTAAAACTTTCAGATGAATTTAATATCATAATTTCTTCTTTTACGGTTTCATAAGTTACATTAAATTTTAATAAGGTGTTTGTTGCTATGTTTTCTTGATCTTTTAAGATAGAAAGTAGCAAATGTTCCGTTCCAATAATATTACTTTTAAGTACTTTGGCTTCCAAATAAGTAACCTTTAATACCTTTTCAGCTTGTTTTACTAATGGTAGGTTTAATATTTGACTAGGAATACCAGTTCCCATTCGAGTTGATAGTTCAACTTGTTTTCTTAAGTCTTTAGTGTTTACACCTAGTGATTCAAGAATTTTAATTGCTAAACCATTACCTTCTCTAATAATACCTAACAGAAGATGTTCAACACCAATATAGTCATGACCTAAGCGTAATGCTTCTTCTTTAGAAAAGGCAATAACATCTTTAACTTTTGCTGAGAAATTTGCATCCATAATTTTTTGTTTTAATTTCTTTACTTTTTAGTTTCTAATGAATTTATATTAGCATTTAAACTAATTCATTTCACACTATAAAATTACTACTAAAATATATATATCAAAAATAAAAACATAGCTATTATCATGCAGTTGACAATCATTATGTTTTTCAACAGAATTTTGTTAGTAAATAACCCCAAAAAAAACGATTGAAAGAAACCTATTATTAGTACTTTCGGAAGTTCAAAAAAAAACCTAAAAAAATAGGTTTTATTAATTAACTAAAGTGCTTAAAATTAATTTTAAATAACATGGCTGAAGAAGGTGAAAAAATAATTAGAATAAACATAGAAAAAGAAATGAAATCTGCCTACATTGATTATTCAATGTCGGTAATTGTATCAAGAGCTCTTCCAGACGTTAGAGATGGTTTGAAACCTGTACACAGAAGAATTTTGTTTGGTATGATGGATTTGGGAGTATATTCCAATAAGCCTTATAAGAAATCTGCTAGAATAGTAGGTGAAGTATTGGGTAAATACCATCCGCATGGAGATACAGCTGTTTATGATTCTATGGTTCGTATGGCTCAACCTTGGTCGTTACGATATATGTTAGTTGATGGACAAGGTAACTTTGGGTCTATTGATGGTGATAGTCCTGCCGCAATGCGATATACAGAAGCACGTTTGCAAAAAATTGCAGAAGAAATGCTCTCCGATATTGAAAAAGAAACCGTTGATTTCAGTTTGAATTTTGATGATTCATTGGAAGAACCAACTGTTTTGCCAACAAGAATTCCTGCTTTATTACTTAATGGAGCATCGGGTATAGCTGTTGGGATGGCAACCAATATGGCTCCTCATAATCTAACAGAAGTTATTGATGGTACAATTGCATTTATTGATAATAGAGATATTGATATAGATAGTTTAATGGAACACATCAAAGCTCCTGATTTTCCAACTGGAGGTACTATTTATGGCTATCAAGGAGTGAAAGATGCTTTTCATACTGGTAGAGGAAGAATTGTGATGCGTGCTAAAACTGAAATTGAAGAAACCAATTCAGGTCGTTTTAGAATTATTGTAACAGAAATTCCTTACCAAGTGAACAAAGCTGATATGATTAAAAGAACAGCTGACTTGGTAAATGAAAAGAAAATTGATGGAATAACAGATATAAGAGATGAATCCGATAGAAATGGAATGCGTATTGTTTATGAATTGAAACGTGAAGCAATTCCTAATGTGGTTATGAATAATTTGTTTAAGCAAACAGCTCTACAAACCTCATTTAGTGTAAATAACATTGCTTTAGTAAAAGGTCGTCCTGTTGTTTTAAATCTAAAAGATTTAATTAGAGAGTTTGTTGAATTTAGACATGAAGTAATAGTTAGAAGAACTACTTTTGAATTAAGAAAAGCAGAAGAACGAGCTCATATTTTAGAAGGTTTAATTATTGCTTCTGATAACATTGATGAAGTAATTAAAATAATTAGAGCTTCTCAAAGCCCTGATGAAGCCAGAGAAAATTTAATGATTCGTTTTAAACTTTCTGACATTCAATCTCGTGCTATTGTTGAAATGCGATTAAGACAATTAACTGGTCTTGAGCAAGATAAATTAAGAGCTGAATATGAAACCATTATGGCTTTAATTGATGATTTGAAAGATATTTTAGCAAACGAAGAAAGAAGAATGCAAATTATTAAAGATGAGTTATTAGAAATAAAAGCTAAATATGGTGATGAAAGAAGAAGCATAATTGAATATGCAGGAGGAGATTTTAGCATTGAAGATATGATTCCTGACGAAACGGTTGTTGTTACTATTTCTCACTTAGGTTATATTAAACGAACATCTTTAAATGAATATAAACTTCAAAATAGAGGAGGCGTTGGAGCAAAAGGTTCTGCAACTCGAGATGAAGATTTCTTAGAAAAACTTTTTGTAGCCACCACGCATAATTATTTATTGGTATTTACTGAAAAAGGAAAATGTTTCTGGATGCGTGTATTTGAAATACCTGAAGGAACAAAACAATCTAAAGGAAGAGCAATTCAAAACCTTATAAATATTGAATCAGATGATAAGGTGTTGACTTATATTAATGTAACAGACCTTAAAGATGAAGCATACATAAATAGTAATTTTATTATTATGTGTACTGAAAAAGGTGTGATTAAGAAAACTACGTTGGAAGCTTATTCAAGACCACGTGTTAACGGAATTAATGCAATTACCGTTAGAGAAGGAGATAAATTATTAGAAGCAAAATTAACTAGCGGAAAAGATGAGATTATTATGGCACTTCGCTCTGGAAAAGCCATACGTTTTAATGAATCAACTACTCGACCAATGGGAAGAAATGCTTCTGGAGTTAGAGGTATAAGATTAGCCCATGAGCAAGATGCTGTTATAGGAATGATAACCATTGATGATGATGCTAAAAATGTGCTAGTTGTTTCTGAAAATGGATATGGAAAACGCTCTAACATTGAAGATTATAGAATTACAAACAGAGGTGGAAAAGGAGTTAAAACCCTTAATGTAACCGAAAAAACAGGTAATTTAATTGCTATTAAAGATGTTACTGACAATGATGATTTAATGATAATCAACAAATCAGGCTTAGTAATTCGTTTGGCTATTGATAGTCTTCGTGTAATGGGAAGAGCCACACAAGGCGTTCGCTTAATCAATTTAAAAGGTAATGACCAAATTGCTGCAGTTGCAAAAGTGGAAAAAACAGAAGATGAGGACGAAGAAATAAATAACGAAATCATTGATGAAACAAACATAGACAGCTCAGATAAAGATGATAGTGAAGATGTAAATGGCACTGATATTGATAATAATGAAGAATAAATTTTAAAAATAACACTTATGAAAAAAACAATTTTAACACTTTTAGCACTAGTATCAATAACAGTACTCTCTGCTCAAAAGAATAAAGTACAAAGTGCTAATAACTATAATAATGCTTTTGAAAGAAATGGAAAATGTTCTGAAATTCAAAATGGATTGGAAGCTATTAATTTAGCAACTCAAGATGCTTCTACTAAAGATATGTCAAAAACATGGATTTATAGAGGTAATTTGTATTATAATTTATTACTTCCAACGACAGATAAAAACTGTAAAGACTTATATAAAGAGGCACTTGATGAAGCTACAGAATCTTATCTTAAAGGAATGGTGTTAAATTTTGAAGATGCAGCATTAAAAAAACTTGATTTAGAGAAAGAAGCTGATTTGGTGCAATTTTTTGGAGCGTTGCAAAACAAAAGTAAAATGGAAGACCAACAATTGTTTGGAATAGCATTTTCAAGATTACCAGGATTAGGAGGAGAATATGCCAACAAAGGAATTGGCCAATTTCAGAATAAGGATTTTAAAGGAGCTCAAGAAAGTTTTCAAAAAGGGTTGATGTTAATTCAATTTTCAGGAAAAACAGACACCTTAATTTTATATAACTTAGCGTTAGCCTCTGAATATGCCGAAGATTTTGAAACAGCTAAACAACTTTATAATGCGTTAATTCAATTAAACTACAACATTGATGGAAATGGAGCTAGCATTTACCAATCATTAGCAAGAATCCATAAAAATGGAGGAGATAAAGAAAAATCATTTGAAACTATTAAAAAAGGAAGAAAAGCCTATCCTCAGAATCAACATTTAATTTTTGAAGAAATAGATTATTACCTACAGTCAGAAAAAGACCAAGAAGCTTTAGTAAGTTTAAATGATGCTATATCTATTGAACCAAACAACGCTTTTTTATATTATGTAAGAGGTACGGTTTATGAAAAATTAAAAGACCAAGAAAATGCTATTGCTGATTATAAAAAATCTATAGAATTAGACTCAAAACAACATGATGCAGCATTTAACTTAGGAGCATTTTATTTCAACAAGGGAGTTGATAAAATCAACATAGCCAATGATTTGCCTTTAAATCAATCTAAAAAGTATGAAGAAATGAAAGCTGATGCAAAAAAAGATTTTTTGTCGGCTATTCCTTATATAGAAATGGCAAACAAAGCCAAACCAGAAGATACAGATACCGCCACTATGTTAATTAAATTATACACACAAGTTGGAGAAGATACTAAAGCAAAAGAACTAAAAGCTAAATACGAATAATTAAAACTTATTTTAGTAAAAAGAGAGGCTTCCTGTTTTTCAGGTAGTCTCTTTTTTTATGTTATTAAATTATTTTTAGTGATTAAAATCATCTAAATACATAAAAAAAATAGTGTACTTTTGGTTGTATATTTATTAGTATAAAACTTTTAGTTATGAAAACAATACTTCTTCCAACAGATTTTTCAGAAAACTCTAAAAATGCTATTAATTGGGCTATTCAATTATACAAGAAAGAAAAAGTAAACTTCATTCTTCTTCATGCTTATTTTTCTCCTCAAGCAGGAATGAGTTCTGTAGTTTCTATCAATGAAATTTTAAGAAAACAATCAATAAGTGATTTAAAAGATTATAAAAAGGAATTAGAAAACTCATTTAAAAATGAAAAACATACTTTTAGTTATGAATCAATTTATGGAGATGTACTTCATGCTGTAAAAACAACCTTAGAAGGCAAAGAAAATATTTTTGTTGTTGTAGGTGCAAAAGGAATGAGTGCAGCAGAAAAATTATTTATAGGAAGTAATACTTCGGAGGTTGTAAAAGAATCATCAGCTCCAGTATTTGTTATCCCTGAAAATGTAACTTTTGATAGCATTGATAAAATTGCAATAGCTGTTGATTTTCAAAAAAATATAAAAAACGATTTGTTTCAACCAGTATTGGAAATTCTTACTAACTCAAAAGCTCAATTACGTCCTTTTTATGTTGAAGATGATGAACTTTTAATTGATAAAAAAACAGAACAAGAAATTACTAATGAATATGCAAAACAATTAAGTCAACAACAATTTGCAATTACTAGAATCAATGAAGAAGACCCATTAACTGGTGTGCAAAAATACATTCATAGCCACAACATTGATTTATTAGTACTTGTAAATAGAAAAAAATCATTTTTTGAAAGTTTATTTCATAAGAGCTTTAGCAAACAAGTTGCATTACAAACAGACACACCATTATTAGTTCTTCACGATTAAAAAAAAGTCTGTCTGTAAAGTCCGATTTTTTCGTTATTAACACAATACTAAATAGAATAATAAATGAAAACAATTCTACTTCCAACTGATTTTTCTGATAATGCTAAAAATGCAATACTTTATGCTATAGAATTATATAAAAACCAAGAAGTTAATTTCATTTTATTGAATGCCTATCATCCAACACATGACGATATAGCAAATACAATAACTGGAGGTTCTTTAAATGATTTACTAAATAGAGCATCAGAAAAGCAACTTCAAGAATTAATCAACGAAATTAAAGTGAATCACAACTATAATAAACACCATGCTTTTAGTTATAAATCAGCATTTGGGAGTTTAGTTGAAATTTTAAGTAGATTTACCCAAAAACATCCTGTTGATTTAATTGTGTTGGGAGCCAAAGGAATGAGTGCTGTTGAAAAAATTGTTTTTGGAAGTAATACCTATGCCGTAATTAAAGAAATTGATTGCCCTGCATTGGTTATTCCAGATAACACTTTATTTATAAAACCAGCTAACATTGGTATTGCAACTGATTTTAAAGAACTAAAAAATAAAGCTATTTTTTCTGTGTTAAAATCTATAAAGGAAGATTATCAGCCTAAAATAACTCTGTTTAATGTTACAGAAGAAGATAAATTAATAACTGACAAGGAAAATATTTTTACTAAATCTATTGCTAATCTATTAGAAATAGAACACCTTTCATCAGATTATTTTACAAACGAAGATGTTATTTTTGGTACTAATGAATTTGTTAACCAACGAAAAATTAATCTTTTAGTGCTTATTAATAAAAAGCGTTCTTTTTTGCAAAACCTATTTCATATTAGTTTTACAAAACAAATTGCATTTCATGCTGAAGTGCCAATTTTAGTGTTACACGATTAATATATACTCAAATTACCCGAAAAGCTAA
>Ga0100378_1005385_pt1 | contig 11747 bp, 15 predicted proteins | sample CryGeymeta201502_FD_81535 | JGI IMG/M metagenome (GOLD analysis project Ga0100378, IMG submission 81535) | Groundwater microbial communities from Crystal Geyser aquifers in Utah, USA - Crystal Geyser metaG 2015-02 | ecosystem: Environmental > Aquatic > Deep subsurface > Groundwater | place: USA...
AATTTAATATTATTATTTAATAATTAATATTTATCATTTATTTATATTTTGAAATATTATTCATTAATATATTTGCATATTACTTACTCAGTAACTGTAAATTAATTATTAATATATTAAAAGTTTATAAATAAATAAAAAATGAATATACTGGTAGTAAAATCTAAAACAGAAAGAGAATATTTACCTACAATTTCAAATAATGTTAATAACAACAGCAAAAGCAATCTTTTTAATAAAACTTCTTTATTAAACACAAACAGTCTCAATACTGGAAATTCTTTGAGTAAATCAAGTTCTACACAAAAACTTAATTGTTCGAATTCTAAAAAAAATTTATTTTCTGAAGAGAAAGAGTTTATTAAAAGTTTATCGTTGTTGAATTCAGAAAAAAAACATATTAATTATCGACATATTTTACATAAACAAGAATGCAATAATAATCTTATTGAAAATTCAAATTTATTACTTAACTCTTTCACCAATAAAAATATTATTGCTCATCATCTTGATTTCTCATCAAATATTGAGGAGTCGAAAAAAAAATCAGAAAAAATGAAATTAGACGAAGAGAAGATATATGAAAAGAATAAAACTATATTAGAAAAGAATATAACAGTTTTAAAAGAAAGTAGAGATAATTATATAATTCAAGTTAACAACCTTCAGGATGAAGTAAAATCATTATTAATAGAAATGGAAGCAATAACAATAACTCATAAAGATATTCAAGGAAAATATTTAGCTAAGAAAAATATAATTATGAAAAGTCCTGTTTCAAAGAAAAGTTCATATAAAACTTCTTCTCATATTAGTATAGGAGTCAGTGAACATACTAGTGAACGTGATAAAAGTAGCTTGGAAATAGAAAGAAATATGTCTAAATTCGATCTGATTTCATTATCAAGTGTTATTAAAAGTGAGCCGAATAATTACACTAATAATTACACTAGTAATTACACTATCAATAGCACTATCAGTAACACTAATAACTATACTAATCATACTAATAGCTATACTAATAATACTTCTACTTACCATACTAACCACACTAATAACTACACAAGTTCTTCACATAAAACAAAAGATAATTTAAAAAAGAGTAAAGAAGAGCTAGATTTCGAACATTTAGAACTTAGACATAATTTTAATGTAAATAACAAATACTTAAAAAAATATTTAATTCATAAATACTTTAATTCCTATAGAAAATTAATCTAATAATTGAAAGGGAATTACAAAAAAAGAAAGCTGAAATTAAAGGAATAAAGGATGAAATATTTAAACTTAGACAGTCAATCCAAGAGGTCAACGAAGAAATTTCAAAAAAGAGTAAAGAACTAACAGGACTAAAAGAAATGCTTTTGCAATACTATCATAATATATTAAAAGATGGAACAGATACAAGGTAATATGAAATAATAAATATAAAATTAGGCTCGATGGACTAACTTGGGTGGTAAGAGCAATATGGAAGTTAGGCTATGATGTTCAAATCAGCAAGATGCCAGATTTCTTAGATCAAGAAGCGATCTTATTTATTATGCAGGTAATAATAGTATTATGATATAATGCTATTTTTCTTAAAAAAAGATAAGTAAAATGATTAGAGAATATGAAATATTTAAAAAGAAGTCAGATGATCTCAAATGTGATATAACAATTAGAAAAAAGAATGAAAGTCCAAGAATTCAAATTAAGAAAAATACAATAATAAACAATATCTCTAATTCAATAATGAGGAAGAAAAATATTAAATATAAAGTATAATAAACATATAAATATTAAGGTCTTGAATTTAGATTCGATGAAGGAAAATCATGAAGATCCAATTATTTATGAAAGTTATCTTAATTATTATCGAAATAAATTAATACATTATTCAAAGAATGAAGCTTATAAAATTGGTTGGAAACAAAAAATTAAAGAAATCACTAAAGATAATCTCCTTCAAGATATTTTGCATAAAAATAAAGTAAATGAAGAAACTGTTAGTAGTTATAACGATTTAAATTATTTAATTGAAACAAAAGATAAAATTGAAGATGAGATTATGAAACTAAAATTAGAAGAAGTAAAAAGATTAAATAATGAGTTTATTACTCAAAATTACGAAAGAAGATTTAATACAACAATAAATGAAGTTTTATCTGCAATTTTAGGGGACCCTTATAATATAACTAAGACTTTAGCTAAAATAAAAAGTGATGAAAAGTTATTCCAAATAAAAAAAAGACTTAATACTGACTAATAAGTACTTTGGAAAAAATAAAATATGATTGATCAAAGAGATCAATTATATGGCTAATAATTGTTTAAATTTTCTATTGATTAAATTAAAAATTATAATCAAAAATGTTGTTATTATTATTTACTTATTAACATTTAAAGTAATCAAAACTAATAATATATTTAACTATTTTATATTAATATAAATATTAATTAAAAAGTTATATATATATCTATCTTTATATCTTTCTATTCGAAGTCAAGCATTCTATTTCTTCATTAATTAGATTAACCCTTTCTTTTATTATTGTATTAATCTGCTTATTTGAATAGATTGTGTATATTTTTAATAGTTCTTTTTCTAATGATAATGCTTCATTTAAAAACTTTTTGTATTTTTTATTATTTGATATAACTTTCATATTGTCTTCATTACTATTTATTAAGTTATCTAACTTTTCTAAGTAATTATAAATATAATAATGATACCTGTAATAAGTATGACGCTATTATATTCATTTTTTATCTTATTATTTTTAACACCTTTATTCAAAACTATTTCTTCATTATTGATTCCTCTTTCTGTTTCCAAAATATCATTATCAAATATATAATTATTATTTTCCAATTGTTTTTTATAACTAAGCAAAACATCAATAGAAAATAGGTTTTTAAATAAACTTCTTCGAATATACTTTGTTAAAATATTACTACAGTAATAATTGTTAAAAATATTATGCTGACTATGCTTGAAAAGATTGTCATAAGAAGCACTTTTGAATATTACATTTTTATTTTTCATACTTTTATTGTCAATATTTTTATTGTTAGCTTTAGTATATCTATTCTCATTCTCATCATCAACATTATTATTGTTTATATTTAATAATATACTTTTTTTGAACTTAGTTAAGCTTTGACATGATTGAGACTTTAATATGCTAATTATTATTCCATTGTCTTTATATTTGTTTCTTACATTATTTGTTTTATTATAGATATCTTCATTATTATTTTCTTTTAGGAATGAGTTGTAACTACAATTTTCATTGCATTCAATATTCTCAAAACTTATTATATCGAGATTCTTAAAATGATTGTTTGATTTTAAAGATTTCAAATATTTATTTAATGTCTCATATTCTCTATAACCGTCATTTTTAAAGGGAGGAAATATTTTCTTTATAGTTAGACAATCTTTTTGTTCATAGTTTGCTTTAGAAGTTGCATTAACTATATTATTTATCGGAGTTCTTATTTGGATATTAAACTATAATTAAATATATTTTTAACATAATTACTTTTATACTCGACCCATCTTGATCTTCCTTTGACTTATAAAATACTTCTTCATTTATATTATTGCAATTTTTCAAATTATTTAATTCTAAAGTATAGCTAGATACAACTTGTTTTCTGCAACATTGACTAAATTAATTGAATATGAAGAATATGCTAACTTTGTTATATTTTCGACTAATATTCTGTTGTTATTAATATTTAAAAATTTAACAGAGGTTAATCTTATTAATTCTTCATATTTATTCTGTGAATGATTATCTAACTCAAAGTAACTATCAATTATTCCATCTATAAATATTCGAAATTTGCTGTCTAACGTTGGTTTAAAACTTCCAAGACTTATTTTTATTAATAGGGAATTGGTTGGTATGTTATCTTTTATACTTGTGTCATGTATTAATTCATCCTCTGTTGTCGCATTAGTATTCGCTGTTGGATTTATCTATAAATTTTATAAAATATTGAATATTTAGTCATTTTTCTAATTTACTTTACCTTATCTATTTTGAACTCTGGAGCCGGTGTCCAAATATTATTATATAAAACATTAAAACATGATAAAGCGCTCTCTTTCATATTTTCTTGGTTAAGTTCATTTGTATAGTCATTTAATTCTTCTCTGAGAAGATTAAGTATGGTTTGGAATTTATCATCTCTTTCTTTTTTACTTCCATAAATATATTCTGGTGTTAAATCAGGTACACCAATTCTACTAATATTACTTATGCTAACATCATTATTAGCAATCTTTAAAGTAGTCTTTAGTGTATTTATTTTATTATCAAGATCATCTTTATTATAATTAATCTCATACTAATGAATCATTGAATAAATTTTATAATGGTTTATATTATTTTATATAATTTAATATATAGTAATCTTACCTTAATGAAATATTCTCTGACTTTTAAATATTCCTGAAGTAATTTATTTATATTGTTTTCTTTATTATCTTCTTTATTTTCAAAGTTTATTTCTATATCATTATTTTGTTTATTGTTTTTATACCCATAATCATTAGAAATAAAACTATTATTATCTGGAATTAATTTTATAATATCATTTTTGTAGATTATATTAGCATCTGTTCTCTTTGTTAAATTTTCATTCTTTTCTTCTTCAACATAGTCTTTAATTTCTTTTTCATCTTTAAAATTTTTAATGTCTTTTATATCTTCAATAAACGATAAAGTTATCATATCATCTTTAACCTCTTCATTTATTAACTCTATTCTTTTTTTAATTCTTCTTTCTAATATTTCTTTAATATTTGTAATAATATCACTATTTCTTAGTTTATTTAATAATTCTAGTTCATGTGTTAGCTCATCTGATATTACTTGCTTGTAGTAAAATAGATCGAAATTTCCATTATTTATCATTTCTTCTATTTCCTATTAACGTAAAGTATTAGATATTTAATTAAGTATACGTAAATGTAATCAATAACTTGTTGTTTTTTGTCATTATTGGTAAATTGTTGTTTTTCTTCGTATAACACTCCTAAACTAAACATTTTATTTGGTTGATTATATATGTCATCGTATTTATTCCAAATTTCATGCAAAATTGTGGTTGATTTTGAATTTTCTACATTATCTCTATTTTCTTTATTTATTTTTTCAGGAGAAATTAAATAGTCATTAACGACATTAGATGAAAACGAAGAATTATTGCAGTTTCCAATATTAGCGGTATTATTAAAATTTATCTCATTCATTATAAATTTAATAAAATTAATTTAATAATAAATTCATAAAATTAAATAATAATCAAAGGATTATTATATTATTATATAATAATATTCTTATATAATAATATTATTAGTTGTTATTAGTTATGTTTATCTATTACTTTAACTAGTTAATGTTATTTTCTTATTGATATTGCTAAACTTTCAATTACTTCATGTCTTTCTTTTTATGTAAAGTGAAATACTCTTCAATTTGGGTAGGTATTTTCTCAAATTCTGCTTGGATAAGTGAGTTGACCGTGTCTTCTTCCCAGTAATTGTATCTAATAAAGTTAACGTTAGGTCTTTCTCTTAATTCTCCTTCAGAGTTTTCTAATTGACTCTTAGGGTCATCATCATATCCTATAAAAGTTAAAAATATTTATATAAAATTACTTACTTAATGTTGTTAAAAATCCAAACTTGCTATAGGCATTTTCTTTTCCACTAAATCCTATTACAATGAAACTGATAGGGAATTTCGATAATTGAACAAACATATCCTTTGCTAATTGCTCGTCTTCTATTCTATCGTTGATCATTATTACAAAGATTGTATATTCATAAGCTTTTTCGTTATCTTTTAGTTGTTGGAGAAGGGACTTCAAGAATTTTCCAATACTTTGCTTTCCAGGTGATAATCCTTTTGGGTTCTTAACATCATCAAATGTTTTCATTACATTACTAAGTTCAAACTGGTCTGTATTTTCATCCATATTTAGTTCTAAATATTGAGTGTTAGTTTTATCTGTTACTCCAATACCATATAATGGAATGTCTTTTACATTGTAAAATGGAATTACTTTTTTTAAGCTGCTAAGTATATTTGTATAGGCAGTGTTAATTTCAGAATCTGCAAACTGAGTTGATAAATCAAAAGCTAAAGCAAATTTGAACTGGAATCCTTGAATAACTTCATCGTATAGTTGTGAAGGATTTAACTCTCTTTGGATAATTTTTAATTTACCTTCTGAAGTGGTATTATCATCAGGAGAAACAACGTCAATTGAATTAATTTCGTTTAATTTGAAGTTTTTGATTTTCTTGAATAAAATAATAGCTTCTCCTAGTACCTTCTCTTCTTGAATAATTTCAAATGAAAGTTCAGTTTCGTCGTTGGAATTTCCATATAAATCACTTCTTTTAATAAAGGCCATGTTGAAAATAAACTTCTTTTTGCTTAATATTTGCTTTGATTCAAATAACTTAGTACTGAGTTCTCCTTTATTTTTAATAAAGCACTTGTATGATAATTTTCTAACATCTGTAGTGTTTATGATCTTGTCAAGAGTAAATTCAACAAAGAAGGTATAAACGCAAAAATTAAGAACTTTAGTTTTTCTTTGGAAGTTTATTAGTAAATATGGAATATTATCCTTAATATGATTATCGTTATCATAGTTATAAACAACTTCTTTATCAGTAAAATCTATTGGTAATTTAATTGGGTTTAAGTTGTTTTGGAGGATAGCGAAAAGATTAATATTATATACTTTCTTGTCACCTTCTGTGGTCTCTATCTCAACTCTGAATTGATGATTGTCAAAATAGTTATATTCAAGTACCTTATTAATTGCAAAGTAATCTAAGTTACCCTCTACTTTAATTGTTTCTACTGGTTCGATAAGTGATGATTTGAATAAGTTTTCGTTAACTTTGAAAAATTTGATAGTCAGTATTGTTTTCTTAGGTAAACTTTTGAGATTATATAAGCATGCTCTGGTTAAAAATCTTTCAGTGTGATCAATATCATTATTTTTGAGTAGTTCTGTTTGCTCATTATTTCTACTTTCCATTCTGCTAGCAACTCTGGCTCTTCTTTGCATAACAGCTCCAAATGCTTTTCCTCCTAATCTATATTAATGTTATTTAAAATACTTACATATTTTTTGGTTGAATTAGTTTAAATGGATTCAATAATGGCATCGGTTCTACTACTATACTTTCTTTTTTTGCTGATTGTTTGTTTTCATCATCACTATATGAAGATTGAGTTTCAAATGATTGGTCATTCTTATTAGCCTCTTTGTGAACAACAACTGGAATTACTTCTCCTTTCTCTAAGTCTTCGCTTACTGGACCAAGTTTTTCAACTTCTTCTACTTCTACTTTAACTTTTACTTCTTCTATTTGTTGACCTGGGAAATTTTTCTCAAATATGTATTTAAAACATAGAGTAAATGCGGCAGCTCCAAGTAATTCGGCAAACATCATACTTAACGCGAATTGCATTGCTTTTGGATGTCCTTGCATATAGGCCCAACCATTGATAGTGAATAAAATTGCTGGGTTAAAGGCAGATCCAGAAAGTCTTGCTCCCATATGTATACAACAATAGAACCATCCTATTATAATTAAGCATTTAGTAGGTAAACTTGTATTTGCAGGTGCAGTTACTTTTGAACATACATAAAGAATTACGAATACGAATGTTCCTGTAAACATAAATTCAGAAAAGAAAACTTCCTCAGTAGAACTAGCTTCTGGAACTGCAACGAATACATTGATATTTAATAGTTCAAATGAAACTTTTGATGCAAAAGCTGATCCTAATATTTGAGCAACCCAGTATAATGCTAGTTTGATCAATCCATATCCCCAGTCTGCGTCATAAATATAAAATCCTAAAGTAACTGCAGGGTTAACATGACCACCGGAATAATTGCTAAAGAAAACTAAAACTACCCAGAATCCGAAAATAAACTTATTAACCGATCCCATACTAAAGCATATACACGTGACAAAAAAGAATATACCTACAAATTCATAAATGGCTAAGTATAAGTAATTTAAAGTAATTTTTGCCAAGTTATCTGATTTATCTTCTTTTTCAACAATATCATTGTTTTCTACTTTGTTATCAGGGACTTGTTCAACTAAATTTTCATTAACATCATCGTCAATATTTGACATACTTCGTTTAATAATTTTATTTATAATAATAAAAAACTTAATTATAATATTCAGAAAATATTATTAATAAAATTAAAAATAAAATAGTTCTGTAACAATATAAAAATGCATATATTAAACATAGTCGTCTTTTTAGTTTTGGTTAATTTAAAAACAAAATTTAATATAATTTGCTATTTAATTTAGTATTAATAATTTTTAACTTACTTGAACTAAGAAATAAATAATTTGTCTTATGTATTACAATAATTTATATAGAATTAATCATACTATTTAAAATTGTAACTATAATTAATTTATATAATAACTTTAACCAATAAAATAATTTAAATAAAAAATGAATATGGAATTAGAAGAAAATAATGGAAATGGATTTTTTGATGATAACGATATAAACGAAGAAGATAGAAGAGTAAATATATTACATAGAAAATAATAAAATATTTTATATTTAAATAAATATTAATAGAAAAAAGTAAAGAACGCCTTCTTCAATTGCTGTAAAAAAGGAGATACAGAATTACTAAAGAAAATAATAAAACTAGAAGAATTAAATATACATGAAAAAGACGATTCAAACTGGCTTGGAATAACATGGGCAATAGTAAATGGTTTTAAAGATGTTGTTAAAATTATCTTACAAAATACAGTTAAACTTAATACAAAAACATTAGAAATATTAAATAGTATTGATAAAAAACAAGATCAAAATGACCCTAAGCAAGAAGTAGTTGATCTATCTTTAGAAGATATATTTAAAAAACCAATTAATCCTATTACATTCGGAAAATATAGCTCACTTCATTGGGCAGCTTATAAAGGAAATACTATTATATCTTCATTATTACTTAAAAATTCAGAAAAGAAGCCAATAGACTTAGCCTTAGAAATTGATATGTATGGAAATACAGCTTTGCATCAAGCTGCCGCTAGTAATAACTTTGATGTAAATTTATTCATTATAATTTATATAATATAATAGCTTTTCCTTTTATTTATGGGACTTGGAATGGATTTAGAAGTTAAGAATTCAAGATATCATACAGCTCTTGATTTAACATCGAATAACGAAGTTAAAGAAATGATTACAAAAACTCTATCAACAAAGAATTGTCAAATATGTAGTAAATTGTTTGATTTTCATGTTCATCAATTTGTCTGTAGAATATGTTTTAATGTTATTTGTGAGAAGTGTTGTATATCAGATTATTATTTCGAAAACACTGATGATGTTGAAAAAGATTTATTAGAGTGTAGATGCAAGACATGTTTTAATTTAGTTAAAGGCCATGAAGAATCACTTCGAGAAGCAATCCGTTCTAATATTTTAGATGATATTGTTGTTGAATATGATCGAATTAAAGTAAATAAGATAAAAATTGATTGTAAAATGGCTGTTGAAGCTGAGCGAGAAATATTAAGACTTCAAACAGAGAAGAAAATTTCTCAATATTTAGATAGTTTAAAAGTAGTTGAAAATCACAAAACAATTATAAAGTCTTTATCTGTTCTAGAAGACATGTTAATTAAATCCCAAGAAGATAAAATAATTATAGATCAAGTAGTACTAGATCAAATTGACAACGAAAAAAAACGACTAATTGCAGAAAAAGAATTAAGGTAAGTTTTACATCATAACATTTAACTTAACCACTATTCAGACAATTATCTATGAACTTGACAGTAGATCAATCAAGTCCTGAAAACTTAGAACTAATAAAAGAAAAAATATCTAACGCAACAGAAACATTCGTAGAAGAGAAATACCTTATAGTAGCTCAGGAAATATCTAAAAAAATTGAATTGAACTTAACTGCCAAGGCTTCTTTAAAATCATTAGCAGAATATCCATTTAGAGAGTTTCCTCCCGAGCCTCAAATTGATCCTAAAACTAAGAAACGTAAACAAAATTAATAAAATCTATAGCTATCAAGTTACCTGATCCTCCTAAAGGAAAGAAAAAGAAGAAGGAACCACCTGTTATAATTCCTGATGAATTTAAGGAAATAAAAAGTTTAGTCGATAAGGTAAGGATTATTATACTAATTATAATAATTATAATAATTATAATAATCATTGTATTAATAATTTTTAGGTTGCTGAAGTTAAACAGTTTATGATTATTATTGGTGATATAGGACTAAATCAAGATTACATTACAACTGCTAAAGTTGAATTAGAAAGAATGGGAAAAGAAATAAGATTTAGAAAGAACGAAGAAGAAATTAAAAAGAAAGAAGAAGAAGATAAAAAGAAAAAAGGAGGAAAGAAATAATTATTATTATAATAATAAAAGATATGATATGAGATATTTAATTAAGTGAATGATAAAATTTTATATATTATTTTGATTAGATGTATTGATATTTTTATGTTTATTTAATGAATTGTTATTTTATAATATGTCAATATGTTTTAATATATTTTAATATATTTATAATTTAATTACAATTCTGTAGCAGAGTATTTAGTTTGATTTTTATTATTTATTGACTTTCCTTTCTTTTTAAATAATACATTATTATTATCATCTGTATTATTAGTTTTCTTTTCAGTTTTAATATCATAATTTCCTTCATCTACAATTATATCAGCAATTTCAATGGTTTTATATTTATTAACATCAGACTCTCTTTCTTTTTCTTGCTTTTCCTTAACCTCTTTTATTGAATCTTCTACTTTTTTCACTTTATCATCTAAATCCATATAATTAGAATTATCAATATAATCATCATCTTCAACAAATTTAATATTATTGTTATCATTTTGAAACTTTTCTTTATTAGTAAATTTATTAGTAAATTTATTAGAAAATTTATCCGTATTACTAGTATTATCATTTACCATTGTAATATTATGATTATTATCAATATCCATCTTAGAATTAATTTCTACTTCTTCATTCAAGTTTTTCTCAATAATCATATCAAGATCATTATTTTTACATTCTTCTTGCTTAAATTCTGTATTATGATTATTTTCTTTATTATATTCTTTATCATTTTCATTATCATTATCGTCATATATTTCAATATCATCGTTCTTGCAAAATTTATTTAAGAAGTTAAAGACTTCTTTTTCATTTTCTGCAATTTTATTTTGAATATTTGAGTTTTCTTTATTAATTTCTTTTATATTTGGGTCATATTTTAAATCGCTTTTCTTTATTTTAACAGAATTTAAAGCTTCTTCTAAACTTAAAACTTTTTTCTTGTGGTTTATTAATTTATTCTCGTCTTCTTTCATTTATTATATATACTAATATATTTTAACCAATAATAAATATAATATTTATATAAATTATGTATGTATTACAAATATTAAAATTCTTAGTTAATGAATATTTATTTATTAAATTTATGTCATTTTAATGTATTTTTTAAAGAACAAAGGAAATGTTTATAGCCGGCGCCAATATCAAAGTATTAATATTATTGTTTGTTATTGCTAAAAGTTAATTATTATGCATTAGTTGATGTCTACTGTTCTATATAAATTAATTTAAATTAATTTAAATTTCTGAATATGTAATATTAATATTAGTATTAGTATTAATATTATAAATATGATA
>Ga0100378_1005390_pt1 | contig 11744 bp, 8 predicted proteins | sample CryGeymeta201502_FD_81535 | JGI IMG/M metagenome (GOLD analysis project Ga0100378, IMG submission 81535) | Groundwater microbial communities from Crystal Geyser aquifers in Utah, USA - Crystal Geyser metaG 2015-02 | ecosystem: Environmental > Aquatic > Deep subsurface > Groundwater | place: USA...
ATATCCGCGCAGCCCGGTTTGTGCCGCGATGCGCCGTACCTGCACCCGACCCCCCGGACGATAGCCGATGCTGTGTTCCAGCGCGCGCCGCCCCGGCCCGATCAGCGCATGGCCGGGGTCCCGCTCGGCTGCCGTGCTGCCCGCTGCGGCCTGTGCCAGCGCGGCATCGGCCACCGCCAGTTCGGTTCGATCCGAACCGCGGGCAAGGGTTTCGATCGCCGTGCGATAAAGGTTGCGCGAGGCAAAATCCATCGCGGCGAACTGCGATTCCGCGCGCAACGTCGCATCGACCGGGCTGACCTCTTCAACGAAATCGGGCCAGTCCATTTCCGAAATCAACCGCATACTGGTGACGATGTTGCGCATCGTCACGTTCGATGCCCCCTGCCTTTGCAGGGTACGCTGCACCACATCGTCGATGCTTGCGCCTTGCTGTGCCAGGCGGTCTTGCAGCCAGTCGTGCAAAGGCGTTTCAGCGGTGTCATATCCGCGCAGCCGCTGCGCGATCCGTGCCGCCAGAATTGTAGGGATCGGTTCACCGTCCAGCGCCTGTGTCGCATCGGCCAGGGCCCGGAACCCATGATCCGTCAAAGAGGTGCCACCGGGTGCGCCGGTCTGGCCCAGCACCCGATTCACCAGCTCATCGGCGTCCTGCCGCAGACCCTGCGCCTCGACGATCTGTTCGGCCAGCCGGCGCATGTTTTCGATCAGCACGATGCGCAGCGTGATGGCGACGGCCCACAATTCGCCGATCGTCAGTGGCTCAACCGTCTGATAGGCGCGCACGAACCGTGCCAGGACAGCGCCGTTCAACAGGCTGTCGGTGTGGGCCGCATAGGCCCAGGCGATGCTCATAACCCGCGGATAGCCAGCAAAAGGGCCAGTGGCCAGCTTGGGCAGCTGACGATAGTATCCCGGCGGCAGATCGCGGGCGATCTGTTGCAACTGACGTTCGACCATATGGAAATTGTCCAGCAACCATTCGGTCGCCGGGGAAATTGTCTGGCCGTCCCGCTGTGCCTTTGTGCAGGATCGGTACGCCTTGAGCAGAACGGCAGAGTTGTCGTTCACCCGCTTGCTCAGCGAAATGACGCGCGGGGCGTGGCGCGCGACAGGTTGGGCCCGCGCCAAAGAAATGGCATGATGTTCCAGCCGCTCGGCGCCGAACAGATCGGCGCGGATGATTGCGCCGTCCTGCCATGGGTCGGACGAGGACGACCACGGCCAGCAGACCCCGGTCGATCCACGCCGCAGGCCTCGCAGCTTGACCACCAGACGCCCGCGATCTTTGGGGATCATCGGGTCGTCAGCGCAATACCATCTCTGCCCTGCGTGGCGCCGGGCATCTTGGGTGTTGGGGCCGCATCGCTTGTGCCGAAAGTGACGCGCATGTCGGCACTTGCCCCAGGGGTCTGCGGGGCCGCTCTCCAATCAGTGCGGATGCGGTGGGTCATGGCGGCCCATTTGTTCTCGATCTGATCCCATTCCATCGACAGGTCCTTTCTGGACACGGCGCCGAGTTCGACGGCGCATTGCTCGTCCTTGATCAACTGCTGATGTGGCAGAGACGTTCCATTGAAAAACAGGTGGCACCCGGTTGCCGATGTGCGGTCTGGTTACGGCCGTTCAGCGTGTTGGCGGTTCGCGGATGCCGCAGGACATCATCAATTGGCTTTGGTTGGGCAATCGTGTTCACGCACCGATACAAGTGAACCGTTTCAAGACTGCGGTAGCAACCAGCCGCCTGGAAGGCCCCTCACATCGGGGGGCCAATTTTTAGTGATGATCGACTGTCTGAATTGGTCGGGCTGAGAGGATTCGAACCTCCGACCCCCTGCTCCCGAAGCAGGTGCGCTACCAGGCTGCGCTACAGCCCGACCTTGGGTGCGGGTTAGTTGGTGTTGCGCCGCTTTGCAAGCGCTATGTAGCCCGGTGGCACACGGTTTGCCCGCTCGCGCAGGATCGAACTGATCCGCGCGGGCGATCCGGTTTCGCGGGGCGATTTGTTTTCCAGCACAGGCGTGTTGCGCGACACCCCGCCAATCGTTTCCCGCAGGACGATGTACAGCCCGCTGACAATGATGATTCCGGCGCCCACAAGGGTCAGCAGATCTGGGGTTTCGTCAAAAAACAGAATACCAAAACCCGCCGCCCAAAGAATCTGTGAATACTGCATTGGTGCCACGATCGCAGCATCGCCGGCGCGATAGGCTGCGATGATGAACAGCCCGGCGATGAACCCGAACAGGGAAATAACCCCAACCAACCCCAGATGTTCAATCGGCATGGGGCGATAGACGAAGGGCAGGATACAGGCCATCACCGCGAAATTGGCCACCATCGGATACAGCATCAGAACCGCGCTGCGTTCGTCGCGCCCGATCTTGCGCACGATGACCGAGGCGGTTGCGCTGCCCACTGCGGCGGTGATCGCCGCAACATGGCCCAGCGACAGGGGCGATGTGCCCGGTCGCAGCACGACCATGACCCCGATCATCCCCACGACAATGGCTGCCCAACGGTGCAGCCCCACCTTTTCGCCCAGGATCGGGATCGACAGGACAGTGATCAGCATCGGCGCCGCGAACAGGATCGCATAGGTTTCTGCCAATGGCAGGACCGAAAACGCATAAAAGGCGGAAAATCCGGTCAGCACCGCCGCCGCCGTGCGCAACGCCGTCCACCAGGGATGCACCGGGCGCAGGTGGCCCGAGGTGGCGTCGCGCATCAACATCAGGGTGGCCAGCGGAAAACTGAACAGAACCGAGAAAAAGATGATCTGAAACGGCGTGTAGTGGCCGCCCAAAACCTTTACGACCACATCGTGACTGGCGAATATGCCAAAGGAGATCAACGCCATCAACGCGCCCTTGATGTTGGATTTGGCGGAATCGATCACAGGTGCTGCCCCTCTGTTGTCGCCGTCCGTGTTCGGCCACTTGCAACGACGGGTCAAGGGTGGCTGCGGCAGAATTGGCCGTTTGTCGCCGTGTCGCTTGCGCCGTGCCGTTTCGCCCCGCCAAGCCCCGCCAAGCCGGGCCATTGACGCGGCTGCCGCGCCGTTTCACACTTTGGCATCACACCGGAAGGCCGCCATGCACCCCGCCCCTCAAACCTTGCATGATACGATGGATCCGGCGCGCGCCGCTGCCCTTTGGGCGACGCTGGCCTTGCCGGGTGCTGCGCCGGGGCAAGGCGCACCCTTGCCGCCATTCTTTCATCAGCTTTACTTCTGGTCGCCCGAGCCGCCGGGCCAGTTGGGCCGTGACGGGCATCCGGTGCGCGGCGGGCTGGTGCCCGAAATGGGGCTGCCCCGGCGGATGTGGGCGGGCGGGCGGCTGCGGTTTCACGCGCCGCTTGTTGCCGGGATACCAGCCATCAAGGTGACCACCCTGGAACAGGCCCGGCGCAAGTCCGGGCGCAGCGGCCCGCTGGGCTTTGTCACCTTGCGCCACGATCTGCACCAGAACGGCACCCTGTGCGTCACCGAACATCAGGATCTGGTCTATCGCCCCGAGGCCGCCCCCCCCGCCGCACCGGATGACGCGGCCGTCCAGCGCGCTGTCACCTTCGACAGCACGACGCTGTTTCGTTATTCCGCGCTTACCTTCAATGGTCATCGCATCCATTATGACATCGACTATGCGCGCGACGTGGAGGGTTACGCGGGTCTGGTCGTGCATGGCCCGCTGCTGGCCCAGCATCTGATGCTGATGGCAACCGATCTGCTGGGTCCGCTGGCCGCGTTCGATTTTCGGCTGACGGCACCGCTGATCTGTGGCGAACCGGCGGTTTTGTGTGCGAACGGCGGTCGGCTCTGGGTGCGCGGCCCCGATGGCCGGCAATGCGGCGTGGCCAACGCCACGGCGCGCTGACATCCGTACCGGGCGCCAAACAAAAATGTCGTGGCGCGTCAGCGCCTCCGCTGGATCAAACCCGGCCCATCAAACGGGGCGAAATCCGTCGGGAATGCCGTCGCGCCCGTCCAGCACCAGATCGGCCATGACCTCGGCCACCCTGGGTGCCATCCCGAACCCGATCTTGAAGCCGCCGTTGGCCACATAATGCCCCGGTCGCCCGGGCCAGCCCCCCAGAACCGGCGCGCGGCTGGCCGCCCGCGGCCGCACCCCGGCCCAACGCTGGATCACCGGCGCGCCGCGCAACACCGGAAAGGCCGTCAACGCCCGCTCCAATACATCGTCCAGCAAGGCGTCGGTGCCGGTGGGATCGTCGAACACCCGCTCACTGGTCGATCCGATGGCGACCGTGCCGTCGGCGTGGGGCACGATGTGCAGCCCATCGGCAAACAGTTGCGGTGCATGGCGCGCATCGAACCGCAACAGTGCCGCCTGCCCCTTCACGCCATTGCCCGCAGTTTCGCCCAGCGCGGCCAGCCCGGCCACCCCCGTGGCCCAGATCACCGCGCCCTGATCTTCGCCGTCGCGCTGAACCGGGCAACCTGCCCGTGCCAGCGCCAGCGCCAGCGCGCGGCACCCCTGCAACGGATGCACCCGCGCGCTCAGCGTGTCATGGATCAGCCAGCCCGTGGGCGATACCGGCGCCCAGTCGCCCTGGGCCGGGATCACCGTCCACTGCGCCCGTCCTTGCCACAGCGCCGCCGCCTCGACCGCACGCCTGCGCGCCAGATCCAGCGCGCGGTCATCTGCCACCGGCTGCAATCGCCCCGTCCGGCCATAACCCGAGGGTTGACCCGCCGCCGCCTCGACCGCACGCCAGAACGGTTCGGCCCGCAGCAGACTGTCGAACTGGAACGCCTTCTTGTCGTTCCACCTCTCGGGCGTGTGGGGGGCCAGCGCCCCGACGATGCCGCCCGACGCCCCCGCCGCCACGCCGCCCGGGTCGATCACTTGCACCTTTGCCCCGCGTTGCGCACAGGCCCAGGCCACCGACAGCCCGAAAATCCCCGCGCCGCGCACCGTTACATCGACCGTTGCCATTTCCGGCCCCCTTGCCCATTGTCCGCCTGAAGCAGCACGGACGGCATAGACCACCCCATGTCAGGCGACCAGTCCCACGAAATCGAATGGCGCGCCGGGCATTTGCCCGTGTCATTGCGGTTCGACGATCCGTATTTCTCGATCGACAACGGGCTGGCGGAGACGCGCCATGTGTTTCTGGCCGGAAACGGCTTGCCCGAGCGGTTTCGCGATGGGTTCCAGATCGCCGAACTGGGCTTTGGAACCGGGCTGAACCTGTTGGCGGCGCTGCATCTTTGGCGGGCGACCGGGCAGGCCGGCACGTTGCATTTCACCACCTTCGAGGCGTTTCCCCTGACCCCGGCCCAGATCACCGAAGCACACCGCGCCTTTTCCGAACTGGCCGTGCTGTCCGCCGAACTGGCGCCGTTGTGGCAGGCCGGGGCGGGGCGGTACGCCACCGGGGATCTGTGTTTCACGATGGTGCCCGGCGATGCCCGCGTCAGCCTTCCCGCCTGGGCGGGTGCCGCCGACGCATGGTTCCTTGACGGGTTTTCTCCCGCAAAGAACCCCGAACTGTGGTCGCCCGAGCTGATGGCGCAGGTGGCGCGGCACACCGCCCCCGGCGGCACCGCCGCCACCTACACCGCCGCGGGCCATGTGCGCCGGGCGCTGGCTGCGGCCGGATTCACCGTCGCCCGCGGGCCGGGATTCGGCCGCAAACGCCACATGACCACCTGCACGATGGAGGCCGCCCGATGACGCGCAACGACACCCGCCTCGGCGTTATGCTGATGGTCGGGGCCATGGCCGTGTTTGCCAGCCAGGATGTGCTGTCGCGCCACCTCGCCGGGGAATACAACGTCTGGATGGTGGTGATGATCCGGTACTGGTTCTTTGCCGCCTTTGCGCTGTCCATCGCCGCGCGCCGGGCCGGGGGCCTGCGCGCCGCCGCCCACAGTGCGCAGCCGATCCTGCAATGTTTTCGGGGTGTCCTGCTGGCCGCGGAAATCTGTGTGATGGTCACCGCCTTTGTCTATCTCGGTCTGGTCGAGGCACATGCGATCTTTGCCAGCTATCCGCTGCTGGTCGCCGCCCTGTCGGGGCCGGTGCTGGGCGAAGTGGTGGGCTGGCGGCGCTGGGCGGCGATCGGTGTGGGGTTCATTGGTATCATGGTGATCCTGCAACCCGGCTCGGCTGTGTTCAGCCCGGCCGCCCTGATCGCCCTGTGCGCCGCGCTGATGTTTGCGGTTTATGCGCTTCTCACCCGCTATGTTGCGCGGGCAGACACCAGCGCGACCAGTTTCTTCTACACCGGCACCATGGGCGCTGTGGCGATCACCCCGGTGGGCCTGTGGTACTGGCAAGGGATGAGCGCGCCGGACTGGGGCTGGATGGCGCTGTTGTGTGTCATGGGGGCCTTGGGGCATTGGCTGTTGATCAAGGTCTACGAGGTGGCCGAGGCCAGCGCGGTACAACCCTTCGCCTATCTGCAACTGGTGTTCGCGGCGTCGCTGGGGGTGCTGGTGTTTGGCGAAGCGTTGCGCCCTGCTGTCGTTGTCGGTGTGCTGATCGTGGTAAGCGCCGGGCTGTTCACGCTTTGGCGGGAAAATCAGGCGCGTCGCAGGGCGGCACGGTGAGGCAAATCGCGCACGGATGGCGGCTGTGCCGGTTGCCACCACCCGCCGAAGTTTCTAGGCTGCCGCGCAATCGCAGCAGACGGAGATGGGCATGACACAGCGCACTGAAATCCACGGGCTCAGGGTCGATACGGCGCTGGCCGAGTTCATTGATGCCAAGGCCCTGCCAGGCACCGGGGTTGACCGTGACGGGTTCTGGGAAGGTTTTTCTATGATGTTGCACGATCTGGCGCCACAAAACCGCGCTCTGCTGGACAAGCGCGATACGCTGCAGGCGCAGATCGACCAATGGCACATCGCCCGCCGGAACCAGCCCCACGACCACGAGGCCTACAAGGCGTTTCTGGAACAGATCGGGTATCTTCTGCCCGAGGGCGGCGATTTTCAGATCGACACCGCCAACACCGACCCCGAAATCGCATCGGTTCCGGGGCCGCAACTTGTGGTGCCGATAACCAATGCCCGCTATGCTCTGAACGCCGCCAATGCCCGCTGGGGCAGCCTGTATGACAGCTTGTATGGCACCGATGCCATGGGCACCCTGCCCCCCAGAGGCGGCTATGACCGCGGGCACGGGGCGCGCGTCGTGGCGCGGGCGCGGGTGTTTCTGGACGAGGCGTTTCCGATCACCGGGGGCAGTCATGCCGATGCCCGCCGTTATCATGTGCGCGACGGCGCGCTGCTGGTGGATGGAATGCCTCTGATGGACCCGGCCAGATTTGCCGGCTATCGCGGCCACCCCAAGGCGCCCGACGCGGTGCTGCTGGTCAATCACGGGCTGCATGTCGAACTGGTGTTCGACCGCACCCATTTCATGGGCAGTCACGATCAGGCGGGTCTGGCCGACGTGCGGCTGGAAAGCGCCGTGTCAGCGATCATGGATTGCGAAGATTCTGTGGCCTGTGTCGATGGCGAAGACAAGACGCAGGCCTATGCCAATTGGCTGGGTCTGATGAAGGGCGATCTGACCGACACCTTCGACAAGGGCGGCAGACAGGTGACGCGCCGCCTGGCCGCCGACCGCACCTATAGCGCGCCGGACGGGGGCGAGATCACCATCAAGGGCCGTGCCCTGATGCTGATCCGCAATGTCGGGCACCTGATGACCACCCCGGCGATCCTCGATCGCGATGGCAACGAGGTGTTCGAGGGGCTGATGGACGCCATGATCACCACCCTGATCGCCATGCACGACCTGAAGCAGGATGGTGGCAATTCGCTGCATGGCTCGGTTTATGTCGTCAAGCCCAAGATGCACGGCCCGGATGAGGTGGCCTTTGCGGTCAGGACGTTCGACAGTGTGGAACAGATTTTGGGTCTGCCTGCCAACACCGTCAAGCTGGGCATCATGGATGAGGAACGGCGCACGTCGGTAAATCTGAAGGAATGCATCAGCGCCGCGAAATCGCGGGTGGCCTTCATCAACACCGGGTTTCTTGACCGCACCGGTGACGAAATCCACACCAGCATGGAGGCCGGGCCGTTCAGCCGCAAGGATTTCATCAAGCGCAAGGCATGGATCGGGGGATACGAAACCCAGAACGTCGATATTGGTCTGGAATGTGGCCTGTCGGGCAAGGCGCAGATCGGCAAGGGCATGTGGGCGATGCCCGATCTGATGGCGGCGATGCTGGCACAGAAGATCGAGCATCCCAAATCGGGTGCCAATTGTGCCTGGGTGCCATCGCCCACCGCCGCCACGCTGCACGCGCTGCACTACCACAAGATAGACGTGTTTGCGGTGCAAAAACGCCTGTTGGCCGGCGGACGTCGGGCCCATGTGGATTCCGTGCTGGACATTCCCGTCGCCGCCTATCGCAACTGGACCGAGGCGCAGATCCTGCATGAGGTGGAACAAAACGCCCAGGGTATTCTCGGCTATGTCGTGCGCTGGGTGGATCAGGGCGTTGGTTGTTCCAAGGTGCCCGACCTGAACAACGTCGGCCTGATGGAAGACCGCGCCACCTGCCGCATCTCGGCTCAGCATATCGCCAACTGGATGCACCATGACGTTGTCTCGCGCGATCAGGTGCGCCGCATGATGGAAAAAATGGCGGCGGTGGTTGATGGGCAGAACGCGGGCGATCCGGCCTATCGCCCTATGGCACCGGGGTTTGACGGCATCGCCTATCAGGCGGCCTGCGATCTGGTGTTTCAGGGCCGCGAACAGCCCTCGGGCTATACCGAGCCTGTGCTGCACGCGCGGCGCTTGCAACTGAAAGCCCGCTGAGGCGCATGGTCAACGGCGATGCGCCCGACACCGCCCTGCGGCGCAATGCCGTGGCGGCCCGTTCTGTTTTGACAGCACGCGCGCCGGTCCGACGGGGCCGCGCCCGATGACGAAGTCCCGCCCGCTGTGGGTGGTGTTGGGCGCGGTGATCCTGGTGTTTCACCTGGGTCTGGTCGCCTATGGTCTTGTGCCCAATCTGGTGGCGCGGCCGCTGCATATGGCGGTGATCCTGCCCTTTGTCTTTGTGGCCGGGGCGGCCAGAGGCCGGGCAAAGCTGTCGGGCACGGTGATTGCCGCTGTGGGTATCGCCTGTTGTGGGTGGATCGCCTGGAACCACGGCGCCCTGCGCAACCAGTACGGGTTCCTCGAAAGCGGCGGGCAGGTGGCGATGGCGCTGATCCTGCTGGCGATCGCAATGGAAGGGGCGCGGCGGATGATCGGCTGGCCTTTGCCTTTGGTCGCGCTGGCCGCGTTGCTGTACGGGCTGTTTGGCCAGTATGTTCCGGGTGAATTCGGCCATTCCGGCACGCCGCTGCGCAGCTTCCTGGGCACCCTGACCATTGCCGAGGGGGGGCTGTGGGGCAGCCTGACGGGCGTGTCCGTCGGGGTTGTGGCGGTGTTCGTGATCTTTGGCGCGGTGCTGAACGCCGGTGAAGCGGGACAGGGGTTCATGAACGTTGCCGCCGCCGCAGCCGGGCGGCTGAACGGCGGCGCGGCCAAGGTTTCGGTGCTGTCCTCGGCGCTGTTCGGCTCGATCTCGGGGTCGGCCAGCGCCAATGTGGCCAGCACCGGTGCAATCACCCTGCCCGCGATGACCCGGCTGGGATACCCGAAACGGCTGGCTGGCGCGGTCGAGGCCGTGGCCTCGTCGGGTGGGCAGATCATGCCGCCACTGATGGGTGCGGGGGCCTTTGTGATGGTTGAGCTGACGGGTGTGCCCTATGCGCAGATCATGATTGCCGCAATCCTGCCGGCGATCCTGTATTTCCTGGCGGTCTGGATGGGCATCAACGCCTATGCCCAGCGCACGCCGCTGCGCGGTGTTCCGGCGGACCAGCGCCCGACACGACGGGCGGTTGCGATCACATCGGGGTTTTTCGCGGTGCCCTTCGCGGTGCTGCTGCTGGCGATGTTCGGCTTTGGCTTCACGCCGCAATATGCCGCCGCGCTGGCGGTTCTGCTGGGCATGGGCGCATTGTTCTTCGACGTGCGGCCGGGGTTCGACTTTGCCCGGGGGCTGACCCGGCTGGCCGATGCCTGCATTGCTGTCGGGCGGCAGGTGGCGATGATCGGCGCGATCATTCTTTGCGCGTCGATCGTTGTCGGGGTGCTGGGCATCACCGGGCTTGGGGTCAAGCTGACGTCGGTGATCCTGTCGGGATCGGGGGGGGCGCTGTGGCCTGCGTTATTGCTGACCGCGCTGGCCTGCCTGTTGCTGGGAATGGAGGTGCCGACGACGGCGGCTTATGTGATCTGTGTCTCGGTGGCTGGCCCGGCTCTGATCCAGCTGGGGTTGCAACCGTTGCAGGCCCATCTGTTCGTGTTCTGGTTCGCCCTTCTGTCGACGATCACCCCGCCGGTCTGTGGCGCGGTGTTCATTGCGGCGGGGATGGTGGGCGAAAACTGGCTGAAGGTGGCGGTCACGTCAATGGCGCTGGGCGTCGGGCTGTATCTGATACCGCTGGGGATGATCGCCAACGAAAACCTGATTCGTCTGGCCAGCCATCCGGTGCTGGCGCTGTGGGCTTTCGTGCGGGTCGGGGTGGGGCTGAGCCTGGTGTCCTATGGGCTGATCGGCGCGGGTGGGCCGGTGCGGCGTGGCGCGCTGGTGCTGGCCGGTCTGGCGGCAATGTTCGTGAACGCAGCACTTTAGGCCCGGGCTTTTCCCCCGGCTGGGGCGCTCTCGGGCCACACGATCCTTGAGCGATAGCAGAAAATTTCAAAACGAAACTCAGCCGTCGGGATCGTCGCGCAGCAGTGCCTCCAACCCGCTGCGATAATCCGGATACAGCAGGGTTACCCCCAGTTCAGTCTTGATGCGGGTGTTGTCCACGCGTTTTGACTCGGCATAGAAACTGCGCGCCATCGGCGTCATCTCGGCCTCGTTGAACGGCACGGCGGGCGGCACCGGCAGGCCAAGCAGAATGGCCGCATGGGCGATCACGTCTTCGGGCGGTGCCGGATCGTCATCACACAGATTATAGATTGCGCCGGGATTGGGCCGGTCGATCGAGGCGGCCAGGACTTGGGCAATGTCATCGGCATGAATGCGTGAAAACACCTGATCCGGTTTGATGATCCGCCGCGCCGTGCCGTCGCGCACCTTGGCAAAGGGGCCACGTCCGGGGCCGTAGATGCCCGCCAGACGAAAGATGTGCAGCGGCAAACCGGTTTGCGCGGCCAGCGCCTGCCACTGTGATTCGGCCAGAACCCGGTGCCGGCCCCGGCGGGTGCCCGGGGTCAGTGGCGTGGTTTCATCGACCCAGCCGCCATCGTGGTTGCCATAAACCCCGGTGGTGGACAGATAACCGACCCAGGCCAGATGCGGCGCGGCTTTTGCGATGTCATCGGCCAGCGCGGCCAGCACCGGATCGCCGGTACCGTCCGGCGCGGTCGAGATCAACAGGTGGGTGGCCCGCTGAAGAGCGTCGCGCAGATCGCAACCGGGCCAGACATGCGCCGCTATGCCGGTTCTGGACAACGCCGCCGCCTTGTCGGGGCTGCGCGTTGTGCCGGTGATCTGCCAACCCCGAGGCAACAGAAGGCGAGCGAGGGCCTGTGCCGAAAACCCATGGCCAAAGCTGAGAAGGTGATGTGTCATGAACCCCAACTTGTCGCGTTTGTCGCCGGGGGCAAGGGGGAACGGCACCCACCAGCCCGCACCGACACCAGCTATACCAACGGCCCTGATCTCTGACCGCTTTGGCGTAGTCGCGG
>Ga0100378_1005394_pt1 | contig 11743 bp, 12 predicted proteins | sample CryGeymeta201502_FD_81535 | JGI IMG/M metagenome (GOLD analysis project Ga0100378, IMG submission 81535) | Groundwater microbial communities from Crystal Geyser aquifers in Utah, USA - Crystal Geyser metaG 2015-02 | ecosystem: Environmental > Aquatic > Deep subsurface > Groundwater | place: USA...
AGGAGACTCATAGTTTGTAGTTCGAGCTGTTTCGACAGATCTCCTTGTCGCTGCATGTGTAAAAGTAATTTGATTTCTCGATTTATAAGGTTCAGTGCTTTGGGTTCTCCTTTCTGTGCTCAAAAACTGAGGAGGACTTCCTCTATCAGTTGTTTAGGAGATTATTGGCTGTTTCAAAGGCAGATTGAGCTCTCTACTGGCTTATTTTTTCAAGGGAAACTTTTTGATTATGCTCTATTTGATTCTTTCACGAATTAGGTTTTGATTGATTCTTTTGATCAGAGATTTTCTTCCTTGATTGAAGTGAATTGTATGTTCGGATAGCAATTCCTGCAATTTATCAAAAGACCAGTTGATATAGTTAAGCTGGGGGTTCGCAATGGAAGCCAAAGATCCATGAGTTCTTTAATCGACCAACTGGATCAATTCTTCAATGAGAAGATGTTAAGGAATATTTCTATGGTATTGTTGGTTTAGGGCCAAATTGTCACACAGCCATACTTTAACCTGTCCTTTTCTGTTGATTCCAATCGAGTAGGCAGTGGGATAGTTGACCATAAACTGCTCCATCAACAGCTGATATCCATGGAGCAGGTTGATCAGAACGTAAATACCCTAGCTTATATCAAAGCTATTCAGTAAATAGATCTAGTTATATCCTTCACTTGTTTACTTTCTTTGGACCTGAAAATCGCATAATCTAGCTTCCAGATGTTCAGTATAGACTGTAGCTTGATATTTGCTATTGGCGCAATGACATTGATCTTTGATGAGCTCATAGCCGAATACTTTTACATGCCAAGGTAAAGAATGTTTCCTTTATGCGTAAATTCTCTGCCAGCGGATAGCTTCTTATTATGAAATGGTCAGCTCTAAGCTATATCTTTCGATGATAGGGTCAAGTTCCTGCTGAAATAGTTGTTTCTATTTGGAAACTGATGGGTTGTTCAGCCTCAATAGTTGGGGGTGACCAGGAAGTCTGTGGTTTTGAATCCAGGAAAAATACAAGTGAGTGATTGGGAGGGAAATATTGTTAATCAATGGTTTGGAGGTTTGCTAGCCCATTGGACAGTGTTTTACTTTACCGATAAATTTATAAAAAACATATTATGAAATAAAAGCGAGAACAGTCCGACAATAATTAATGAGCGACTGATGCTCCTTTGGAAGCAATCACGTATACATTCATTTTGATCAACTTGCTATTATGGGTATTTGAATCATTGAGGTGGTTGAACGTGTCTTTCAATATTGGCTTTGGAAGGGTCATAGCTGCTGCTTTCTGTCATCTTCATAAAAAGATTCGATTTTGCTTGAACTGTTGGCTCATTGTTGGACTCCTTCTTATCCTTCTGTAGCTGAGTTATGGCGAAAGGATCTCTGTCTTTGATGATTTGCTCGATCTCCTTGATTTTGTCGTAAACTTGGAATTTCTTGTCATATGCTTCCTTGCTTTTTTCCTCAAATTTGCTGAGCAAATCGCTTGGATTGTGGTAGTTTTGCTTTCTGGCGGAGATGCTGACGTATTCTTTTATCTTTGAGTCAACTTGATAAATTTGATTAGCGAGATGCTGGTAGTACTGGCAGAGATTTATAAGAAAGTCATTGGGACTGCTGTCTTATGTTTGAGGAGTAATGAGGCTCAATTGATCGTCAAGAGCTGTCTCAAGGTTTTGCAATTTATTGAGTGTCCTGACTGCCGTTTCCAGAACGAAAATGTCAGGATCATCAAATGGATATGCTTTTTCATCGAGGTAAGCCTTAAACAAAGGATTGATGTCCCTGTCCATATATTCACTCAATCTGTTGAGCTCTTCATCAATTTCCCGAACCATTTTGTTGTTTTTGTCTATCTACACAAAGCTCGTCTTAACAAGCTGACACTTTTCGATTGTTTTAATGTTGAAAGCTTTGGTAGCTGTGGTTAACATAGCTTAGTTTTTTTGCAGTTACTTGATCTTACTCTCTACATTTGTGAGTTATCTCCACATTATTTGCAGTTGATGGAAGTAGGGAATGCCTTTGATTTTTTTGTTGCTGAAATCAGATGAGGACGTCTCAGAAGGAATTGCTTTGATAGACTGATCGAAAGTCTTCTTGAGCCTCATTCTCAACTCTGAAAGGATGATTCTGCAGCTGTATTCATCATTCATGCTTTCGATCATTTCTATTGTGGGCTCAACAGGAGGCAGATCTTTGTGGCTCATTTCAAAAGGATAAGGTAGCATCTTGGCATCAAATAGTTTCTCAATTTGTTTCTGTCTTGCCTGCTCAGAAAAAAGGCGATAATTCGGGGGAGGCATGACTTGATTTGCCCAACTTTCAGCACTCTCGAATAGCTCCTTAGAAGTCGCATGCTTCTTCACAGCATCACTATTTATTGCTTGATTGAGGAACATGTGGTAGTCTCCCATGTTCTGAACAGGGTGGTTCATACCTGGCATTTGGTTGACCTGATTCATCTGCATGGGATCTTGCATCATGTTGTTTTTGTTGTTAAGGAACTGAGCAAAGTGCATGAGGTATTGTTGGACATTGGCATCGAGAGGAGTGTTCGGCTGAAGCTGAGGATTGAAAGGTTGAGAATTATTGGGGAAAAAGCCAGGCAGCTGAGGAGGAGTGATATTTTGTCCTTGAGGGTTAAAAATATTCTGATTGAATGGATTTTGAGTTTGATTACCTTGATTTGGTTGAATCGGTTGATTTCCTATATTTTGCACAAAAGGACTTGTTTGAGTTGGTGGTTTTTGCTGGTTCTGATTGAAAATGCCATTACTGTTACTTTGGCCCATCCAGATTGTCGTTCCTTGGTTGTTGGTCTGATTGAAAATTCCATTTTGAGGTGAATTCTTGTTGAAAATGCCTGTCATTCCTGTTGAATTGGCTGGTTGAGTTTGAGCTGATCTTCCAAACATGCTTCCAGAAGTTGGACTTTGGTTTTGACCTGTAAGTGTATTGAAGATGCCAACAGTGCTACTTCCTTGATTTTGACCTTGGTTAATCCCAAAAACTCCAGACATGTTGCTCTGATGAGAATTAGTGATTGGTCTTTGGCCATAGGGAGTAGGATCGTATCCCTTGAAGATACCTTGCCCAATAGAATTGCTCGTATTGTTCGTAGTCGCCTGATTTCTGAAGACAGAAGAGCCCATTTGAGTGTTAGGAACATTGAAGGTGGCATTATCTGCGAGTGTTCCTTTCTTAGTGTTGCTCAGGAAGTTGTTGTTGCTGAAGGGACTACTAGAGGTGCCTGTTCCTGTTCCCTGGCCAGTGTTAGGCTTGGCGAAGATGTTAACTGGAGTGATGTTCATCAAGTCAATAGCTAACGATTATATTTGCCTCTTAAATTTGAAAGATTTAAATCATGTCATCAATCATTTAACAGAATCTCTTGAGGTAGGGACCTAAAGTAAATTTTCAGCATTGCTTCAAAGGTATGCATCAATTCCTCTTCTCTGAATCTATCATCAATGAAATTTATCGATCTTCCCTTCTTTCCGAATCGGCCTGTTCTGGCAGCTCTGTGCTGGTACTGCTCCACATCGTATGGAAAATCAAAGTTAACAACATAGTCTACTTTTTCAAAGTCAATTCCTCTTCCTGAAATGTCTGTGGCCACCATGATTCTCGAGTCCCCTATCTTGAACTTATCGTGAGCCTACAACCGTTGTATCTGCTCCATAGCTGAGTGAATCACCATCGGTTTGAATAACTTGCTTTAAAGCACCTTGTGGATAGTCATGACCCTTTCAACTGTGTTGCCAAATATGAGGACCTGGTTGAAAGGCAATCGAGTCAGTAGAAGCTCCAGTTGTGCAAATTTATTAGCATCTCTAACTTTGACATAGTAATGTTTGATGTTCTGCAGGACATCTTTGTCCTGATTGAGTTAGATGAGTTCATGTTATGGCTTCATCAGTTTGATGCATTCCTGCCTAGTTAAAGGGTTTAGAGTAGCAGTGAACATGAATAGCCGACGTTGTGGTTTGATTTTTGTCATGATATTCTGAATTTGCACCCTGGAATCAAAATCTGACATAAACTTATCGCATTAGTCGATCACAACAAAGTCAATATTTTAGATTGCTATGTACTTGTATTCGAGAAGGTGTGTCAATCTTCCCAAAGTGCAGACTAAAATGTGAGGTGCTGTGTTTGGATCTTTCAAATTCTGAGAATTTTCCACAAAAGTGGTTCCTCCGATATATGCGCTGAATCTCAGCTGAGGGCTTGTGTAAAATTGACCAATTTTCCTCAATTCCTTGTAAATCTGATGTGCCAGTTCTCGAGTGTTGCCGATAATGATGGATTGATGAGGTTTGAAAGCATTTCCCACTCCGGGCTTCATAAGTTCCAGCAGAGTGACAAGAAAGATACCAGTTTTACCCATCCCCGAGTGAGCCGAGCACAAATAATCTTTTTTGTTGGCTGAGTTAGAGATGACTGGGATGGCCTTGGCTTGTATTTAGCTGGGAAATTTGTATCCTGCCGCAAACAGTCCTTTGACGGTGTTTTCTTTTAGCAACATATCTCTCCAACCGACAAACTATCTAGCTTCATTCTCACTGTCCTTAAGCAAAAATGGTTTGATATATTCCTCATCATCTTCTTCCTTGAGGTCGATCTGGTAGAGTTGGCTTTCTACAGGAGCATAGTTGTACTCTATAGGTTGCTATCCCATCATCTCATCATCATCGTCAATCAAGATGACTTCCTTTCCTTCTGGCTCCATTCTATTATTTAATCTCCTCGCGCTCTCCAATGTTTATTGTAGGTGCTATATAGAAACAGACCATTTATGTTGCCTATATGTTCAAAAAGATCATATGTCAAGATCAAGATCATTATGCTAATTTTAAGACGATGCGTTTTCAGCTAGCCCTTCAGATGTGTACTTTTGCCACTGTTGTAAAGCCTCGCATATTGCCTAGTTTACACCTGTGCGGTTTCGCCATAAGTTGCATTTGTTAAGCTCAGAGGTTAGTTTTTAGTCGATGTGTCCGTGACTCGCTAGAGTCAGACATACAAAACGAACTCGGGCTGCCACTTAAGCATTGAAATCTTTGATGAGAGCATCTGTGAAAGCTGAATCTTATGGAGAGATTTGCTAACTCTAGTTGAAGAGGTTATCATATTGGCTTTTGAGCCTCTTAAATTCCTATTCGTATAGGTACTGGTTCCTTTATTAGTTTCCCTCTAAAATTGTATGATGAAAACTGTCTTACAGATGCTCACATACTTTTAGAATGGTGGACTCAATTAGAGTCAACTTGGCAGTTTATGTACTTTGCTTATCGACTTTTTTCTCCTTGGGTCTTCCTCTCTTGAGCTGCTATCTTTGAGGTTTTTTGATGCCCTCGACGAACTCCTTCTAACCTTCGTGCTTATTTTTAGCGTGGGTGTAGGCTGCAGCATAAGAAAGATAACTTTTTCCACAGGGGCAGCTAAAGTCTCTGCTTTCGGGGTCTTTGCGTTTTCTCCGGCCTTTGCTTTATTTCTCCATAGTAATATACAAGAAATGAAATTGGGCGAATTGCATAAGAGTGATAAATTAAGTATCAGTGTGACAGCCGAGTAGGAAAATATAAACAATCACTGTAATTTGGCCAGTGGACTTTTCCACAAAAATAGAGCCTTTTGACTTTGAGATAACTTTCCCATCTTGAATATGCTAAATAACACATTATTTACCACACTAGGAATTCCAACAAGTGAAGGATGATCCCGAATAGCAGAACAGAAAACTCCATCGGAGTTGGAGGGACCATTTGCGATATCAGAATTATCTGCCCTCCTACTGTCAAAATTGTAAGCATCGTAAAGGCGCATATTTCAGGAAACTATCTCAAGAGATCGGTACTGATTCTTTTGTGTTGCCGTAAAAACCGTTTTGAAGCCTGAAAATTTAAAGTACAAGAAAAATGATTCCAACTATGGTTCGAACGGGTACTCCGAACTCCATGCTGAAGTACATGAATCTGTAGATCTGACTGCCAGCATAGAGATAGAGCTCGATGATGGAGTAGTACCAGTTGAAGTAAATGAGCTGCTGGAAAAGAAGTGAAGAGGTGATTTATGATTCTGAATGTTAGAAGTAGTACAGAGAGTATGGATGGGCTTAGGCTGAGGGTATTTGAGTGTCGGGTAGAGAGGATTTCGGTGCTTGATGACTTGTTCTTTGGAGCTAGCATCTTTGTCGGAGGAGGAGAGAGGTATGTATTGCATTTGATTTGAATTTTGGGTTATTAAACAATATACAATATCAGTTCCTGTAGAGACTCATAATGCCTATCTTTGCTTTTATGTTGTTCAGCAGCATCTCCAGTTCCTGGTAGTCATTGTCCTTCGGCCCTGGCTTCAGCCTATCCATCTATTCTTTCCACTTGGCTCGTTCATTTAGTTTATTGACTTAATTCTTCAGTTATGATAGCTTTCGATTACTATCGATGGTATTGGACGACAGCAATCTATTGATTCTTTGTTAGTGCACTATGTTTATTTATTTCTAGTAATCGTGGTGCTTGCCCATAGATGTATTCGATTTGAGCTTTTAAGTTGCCTAGGGAAGCTTTTGGGATTATTACTGAGTCGAATAGTTATCTTTCTTGTTTTTGAGCTCAGATTTGAGCTTGTTGCGAACCTCTGTTAGATAATGGTTGCCCAACATCCACCGCTCAGATTTGGATTTGGTTTTTCTTTACTGTTTAGCATTTAGTTTTTCAAGCTCTTCTTTTTTCTTTTAGTCAACCTTGACAATGATCGACTCTTTGAGATACTGGGCATAGTGTTGTTGTCTGGCTATTTTTTCCTCTAAGGCTCTTTTCTTTTCTTCTAGCCTCATCCTTTCCTTGACCTTTTATTCCTCGATGATTTGATGCAGTCTCGGTTGAATGGGTGGCGGAATATAGTTCCACTATTATTTTGCCTTGAAGGAGGACATGCTTGCTTTTTCTTATTCTTTTCGGTTGTACTCCTGCTAAAAATTCCGAATTTAGTCGATAGAGTATCCTTTGAGCCTTTTGCTCCGAGCTTAGAGTATTTTGTTTCTTTCTTCCAACAAAGGTTGGACAATCTTTTTTTCATATTTTTCAGCCATTAACTCATGTCTTCTTTTCTAGCTGATCACCGACTTGTATCTTTTGACTGCTTCCATTCTTTCTTCCTTCTATTTATCTTTCTCTTTGCTTTTCTCATCCAGTCTTTCTTTGATTAGCCTTTCTTTCTCCAAGCGAAGCTTTTATTAATATTACCTCCTTTGTTCCTATTATTTTTTCAGGAGGGACTCCTTCTTGCTTTCTTAGTATTCAAGTTTCAATCTCCGTTTTTGCTCGTTTGCCTTTCTGGCTTTTTTCATCCTTTCAATGAACTATTTATGATGGGGTGGAGGGGAGAGATCAGAAGTTCTTGATTTGCTGAGCTATTCTTATTATTTCTTCAGTTGAGCTGATGCTAGATTGCTGAGCACTTTGCTTTCCTAAATGTAGGAATGTGTACTGGAGAAACAGAGGTGTGACCTGCTTTGATTTGCTCCTTGAAATTCTAATGACACATTTTGACTATGTTATTAACCAGGGACTGATAGCCATTTCTGTGCACTTTCTTGCTGAAGTACTAAGAAAGCTATGGAGATGAATAGTCAATTTCAGGTTCTTCTTTAACTATGAGCTCCTAATCGAAGGGAATGATCTCTGACTCATCGATCTTCAAAAATTAATTCATCTGTTTGACTTTAGGGGCATTAGTCACTAAAGCAGGGCTATTGCTATTTTGCTAAGCCATCGATAATAATAAATTTAAGGTGTGCAACTTTTATATCTATGGAATCATTAACGATCAATTATTAATGCGGTTTAGCCTGTCAGCAGTGGCCTGGTCTAGTCTGAAAAACTCCCTCAATTGATTACCCGTCATTCTTGGCCTGGATTCCTCTTATTATTCCTACATGTGACCGTAGTTCTCATCATCGCTGACTTCTCTTCTTGCGTGAATCCGATCTTCTTCAAAAAGCTCCTCAGCGTTATTGACGTAATCTTCCTCTTCCCCTTCTGAAGAATTTTACAGCTCTTCTGATGATGAAGAATGGGATAGAGTGATATCGTGATTGACCACCTCGTCTGTGAAGATGACTCCTTGGTCCGAGCGACGGATCCAAGGTGCTTCAGGTTTAATTTCAATTGCAGACATGGTGAATTCTTCTAGAATTTTTTATTCGAATTTGGGAATGATGTCAGGTTTTTTGACATGAGGAAGACAGAAGAAAATTCTTGTGTGAACGGGAATTCTCAACGGTAGCATAACTTCAGGGAAAATAGAACACAATCTGTTTTAGACTGGGAAAGGCATGATTTATCCTGCCTCTTAGGGTTCAGCTGGATGTTTCTCTTCACCTTGTTTCTGTACCTACAAATTGAGCAAGCCTAACAGTTTTTTATACTAATCCTTGATCTATCCTTCAGGAATGCTGTCGATAACCTTGAGCGTGCATTTATGAGCTTTTGTAAAGTTTCCCGAAAGAATGAGACAGATGGTGATGTTGTACTGGATTTCATGGTAGTTGAAAAGGAGGTTGTTGAAGGAGAGACTATTGTACTAGTTGAAAAATTCTTCCTCAAGAATCGTGAACCCTTCTGCGCTTTATTCATATCTTTCGAGGTAGTCAGATGCTCTTGTAAAGTTGAGAAGAGCAGCTTCGATGTTGTTACTGTAGAAATACATGACCCCCTTATAGAAGTTGTAGGTGTACTACTCAATAAGAGTGCCGAATTCTCCCTTTGATTTTTTTTTAGCATCCTTCATTTTTGCCAGTACTCCGGGATAATCCGACATATTTTATTAACTGCATTCTCGCAAGCATTCGATGATTTCATAGTCAAAAGTAGTCTTTGGATCTGGCTTGATATCAAGCATCATTTTCAGATAATTCAAAGCATTTAGAACATCCTTCACGACAAGGTAGCATTTTGCCTTGTAAAAAAGGACGTCAAAATTTTTGCTGATGTTGGTCACATTCGAGTATGCTTTGTTGGCATCTTCATATGATCTTATGGAGAACAGCAAGTGGCCAACCCACACATGAATTTCAGTCGAGCTTGGCTTGTGGCTCATGAAAGATTGGAGATCAATGAAGGCGTTATTGATCTCATCTGTGAGCAGCATGCACTTTGCACGGCTAAGATAAGCTTCTGGAATTGTATTCTTTTCGTCATTCTCAATAGCTCTCTTGAACTCTCCAATGGCATCAGAATATTTGCCAGTTTCTGCGAATATCAGCCCGATTAAATAGAAAACCATTGGATTTGGCTTTGTGCTTTCATTCAAACACTGCTCAAGATCTTTTAGTGCCAAATCAAGATTTCCCAAGGCATAATGGAGAAGCCCTCGGATCATAAAAAGCGAAGGATTATTCTCAATAGTCTCAATTTTGGCAATCGTTCGCATGGCAGACTCAAGATACTCTTTTTTCTTTTCTTTCATTTCTTTTGGGATCAGCTTAGTAGAGAAACAAATGAGAGTCAAAGCTTTATAAAAAGCTGGCTCGATTCTGTAAGGAAGGGCTTTCACCGCTTTTGAGAAGAGGGTCAGAGCATGCTCGTACTTTTGACTATTGCAAGCCAAAATGCCTTCGCAGATGAACTTGTTGTACAGATTGGGAAGGTCTAGTGAAAAGTCAGTTTCCATAGCATCTAGGTCCTCCTTGGCATTTTGGAACTTTTCCAAAGCCATATATCCATAAGATCGAGTCGAATAAAAAAGTGGTTTCAAGAAATTACTGAGAGGTTTATCTTAATCTTCAGACAGCTCTGTCAATATTTTGATTCCTTCTTGATAATTTTTCTTCATCATCGAGGTGACACCATTGATGAATATTTTGAATTTCTTTACCACCTTTTCATCGATGTCGAGGTACTACGCCCGTTCCAGAGTGAAAAGAGCTTCATAGTAATCTCTGTTTTATATTTTGATCTTAGTGATTTCATAAATGGCTCTCGTGACTGCTCTCTTGTTTGAATTGTGCTTGATTGCCTGTTCATAACAAATAATGGCGTCATTTGGTTGTCCTGAATAACATTATAGGTACTTAGTTTGCCAAAAATGAGTCCTTTGAAGTAAAAAGCCTCGCTATTTTCAGGATCAGACTCGAGCAATTTATTGATATCGTCAAGAGCAGCTTCAAATCTTTTCATTTCCATGTTGCAGATAGCTCGTCTCAGGAGCAGCGAAATATTGCTCTTTTTGCTGTTATAAGCAACTGTGTAGAAGTGTTTGGCATCCTCATATCTTTCCAAAAGCCTCAGGCAGTCTCCTTTGCCAACGTAAGCGATCAGTTTGTGTCCATCAAGACTAATGGCCTTATCGAAGTCACCAATAGCTTGTCGATACTGCTTCATTTTTAGGTACAGTTTGCCTCGATAGATGTAGGCATCATAGTACTTTGGATAATTTTTTATGCATTTGTTGAGCTGAATAAAACAAAAAGTACTATTTATTCGGTCTGGTCATATTTTTCTGTCTTTTTGTAGCACACTGACAGCAATAAATATGTGTTTTTCTTGGGCTTCACCCTCATCATTTCTTAAAAAATGAAGATGGCTTGGTCATAAGAGCTGTTGAAAATGTGGCAAATTCCAAGCAAATACTGAAGATCCATATGATTTTTCTCGACATCTAGAGCTTCCTACAGGACGTGAATGGCCTCAATGAGGTGGTTATTTTTCAAATGGACGTTGACTTTCTCAATGATGCTCTCTACGAAACCATTTCCTTTGACCTTTTTCTGTACTCCTTTGACAATATAGTCGATTTCCTCATGGTCCTTGCTGGGAGAGTCGTATTATCTGTTGATTGACTCTTCGAATCTCAGAGGTTTGTGGTGAGATCTGTTGTGTTTATGAGGAGGAGAGGTGTTCTCTTTGCGGAGGTGAGGCTGCACCTTGCCGTGGCTGTTCCTTTTGAGGCCCACATTGTCTTTTTTGGCAGATTTATTGGTTCGAGGTTGGTTGAACATATTTTTGTACTTGGGTAGGGAACGCTGATTGGGAGTGACTATGTTGTTATGGGCCAAGTCAAAGTATTATTGTAGGTGACGACGTTTTTTGGGCACCACGTTGCCTGAGCTAACATTTTTGTTCTTACGCATGACTGTTTAATGAGTTTTTCAAAATAACTATGTAAATGATAGTAAGTAAATAATTTGGTATAGATCTATCGCTTTCAAAAGAAAGCGATTAAGTAATTCAGGATTCTCAACTTTCTATAATACAGTTGGAAGAGAATAGGTGGAAGATTAAATTGATAATCATCTTGCTAAATGTGGCTTTAAGCCCATATTTGATCTAATAATCTTGCTAAGGTCCATAGACAGTATAATATCACATCACTTTCACATATGCCATTTTTGATGATTCACCTAAACTATCCTCAAGTAAATATATTGATATGTAGTCTTTCAATAAATGAATGTCTAAATATTTTTATATATCAAAGTTTGACTAATAAAAGAATGAAAACACATCACTCTACAGGTCGAGCTACCTACAATTTTTGTGAACCTCCGTACTCCTCAGCCAAATTCTAAGGCGTGATAAAATATGTGACCTTATCAACTTCTTCCAAAAGATTTATCTTTTCTTCAGTGCGTTTGGATACAAAAAGGGAGACGATTTTCCACATAGCTCTATAGAAAAAGTTAGCACCCAATACATAGAAAGCACGAAGAGTTTCGGGGTAGTAGTCGTTGAGGATA
>Ga0100378_1005398_pt1 | contig 11741 bp, 11 predicted proteins | sample CryGeymeta201502_FD_81535 | JGI IMG/M metagenome (GOLD analysis project Ga0100378, IMG submission 81535) | Groundwater microbial communities from Crystal Geyser aquifers in Utah, USA - Crystal Geyser metaG 2015-02 | ecosystem: Environmental > Aquatic > Deep subsurface > Groundwater | place: USA...
ATTGCGATCTCTCCATCCACGCCATACTCCTTCACCAGCTTCTGGTATAAAGCCTACATTTGCTAAAATCGCTCTTATTCCTCTTTCTTCTCTTCGCTGACCATCTGGATTCTAATTGCTATCCCCTCATCTTATGCTGCCCCTTTCCACTTCATGATCTTACAGTAAAGAAGCTGCTCTTTCTTAAAAGACTCTTCTATATCAATTACTATTTATCCTTTTGCTGGACGGCTACCAATTTTAACCTTCGCGCCTTTGATCTTTGGGACAGGAAATTAGACAAAGGCAGATACGTCGTTGATTGCCTCTACAGGATACCATTTTTCGAATTTATTGGGCCAGCTCAAGGGATGATTAAGAATAATGCCTACTTCCCTTACTCCAGGCCATTTTAGCTCCTGTAATTCTACCTTAACTAAACAACCAGGGTCTCCAGGTTACGGCAGCATTGCTTGAGCCTTGAATGCTTGAAGAACCATTCGATCAGCCTAAATACGAGTGTTTAGTTAACTCTTTTCCTCTTTGTGCTCATTGATATAATGCCCCAGACTCTTGATGACTCTCTGGTACTCGTTGTAAGTATGGTTAAACTTCTGGTAGGAGAATTACGGGTGAAGTTCGTCAATGAAGGAAGGTGTTTCTAATTTTTCGCCGAGAGAGAGTAGCTCGAAGACTCCTCGAAAGTAGGTGAATTATACATCATTCCGGGTGCTTTGATGACTGGAGATGGGAGGCCTTGTTTGTTGTAGGGCGACCTACTTACCTGATTCTGACGGTTGCTTTCTTCCCGACAATTTTTAGCAGCACTGACCCATTATAACATAACCATGCTGTTGAAAATATCTAAAATAATGGTCCATAAAATAGCACTTTGACTTCCATATTGTATCGAAGTGTAGAACAATATTTGTAATATAAAAGTTGATGCAAGCTGACTACCTTGAGCTTCTCAAGTAAATAAACCAACCTCACATCATTGAGGCATACCAGCAGGCTCCTCCTGAGCAACAGACTGTCTTCAATGCTCAGCTCACTAAAATAGAAACCACTTACCCTGGAGGATTGAGAGCTTATCATCGCAATGCAATCCAGCTTCTTAAAGCCTCAAGCGAAGGCGTGAATCCATATGCCAATTACGACATCGGCAAGCCCCAAGGATTAAGCTTTTCCTATGATGACTTGAACATCTGGGAGAAATACGAAAATTTGGGTCTTCAGCAGTTCAAAGATACCTGCTTCATGCTTGTGGCAGGAGGATTGGGGTAGAGACTTGGATACCCAGGGATCAAAGTAAGCTTAGATTAAAATAGATTTCGATCCCTACAGAATTGTTGACTGAAAAGAGCTTCCTAAAGTACTACTGCGAGTATGTGTTAGCTTACGAGGAAAAATACTGCCAGAAAAGTACAATTCCATTTGCCATCATGACTTCCTAAGACACACACGAAAAGACATTGGAGTTGCTTGTCCAAAACAACTTCTTTGGGTTGAAGAAAGATCAGGTTCATCTACTCACTCAAGAAAAAGTGCCTGCTCTTACTGACAATGACGCCCACTTCCAACTGAGATCAGATATTCTTCTACTTTAGACCAAGCCTCATGGCCATGGAGATGTTCATACTCTACTCCACATGAGCGGACTTGCCAAAAAATGGCTTCAGTAGGGCAAAAAGTGGATCACTGTTTTCCAGGATACTAACCCTTTTGCTCTCAGAAGTCTTCCTCTTTTGTTGGGTATTTCTTCTGAAAAAGACTTCGACTTCAACACATTGGGAGTTCCTAGAAAACCTGGAGAAGCTGTCGGTGCGATCACATCTTTGGTTCACAAGGAAACCAAGCAAACACTCACCATTAACATCGAGTACAATCAGATCGAGGCAGCAGTGAAGGACATTGGTGGTTAGCCCGTGACAGCTGACGGCTATAGTCAATTCCCAGGAAACACTAACTGCTTCGCTCTTAAGCTCTCTTCTTACGTGCAAGTATTGTAGAAAACTCAAGGCCTTATTAGCGAGTTCATCAATCCCAAGTATGCTGATGCTACAAAGACTAAATTCAAGTCAGCTGCAAGACTGGAGTGCATGATGCAAGACTATCCTAAACTACTTCCCAACTGTGATAAAGTAGGCTTTGCCAGCATTCCTAAAGGGTACTGCTTCTCCACTCTCAAAAATGACCTCCTTTCAGCCAATCAAAAACACAAGCAGGGGCTATCAGGGGAAGGAGCTCCCCACTGCGAGGCTGATATTTACATAAACAACAGACATCTTTTGAGGCTATGTGGAGCCGATATCTAAGAAGGCAAATAAGAACTTGCTGGAGGATCTGAGTTGGCAATGTTTCCTCTTATTTCCTACTCTCCTCATTTCGCAACCTGTCTCACTGTAATTGTCGCATAATTTAGGAATTGAAGAAAAAAGTTAAGAAATTGAAGGTTCATGCTCGTTCTTCCCTCATTATCGATGTCGATTGTGTCCTGGAGGATGTGGAAATAGACGGCCACTACGAGATTAAGGAGGGAGGCAACATCACAGTGAAGCACATGGACAAGGACTACCACAGCTTGGAGCACCTGAAGGAAGAAGATCAAGAACCTCACTTGAAGATCAGAGGTTACAAGTTAAAAAAACATCACAAGCATGCCAAATGATGAGTCAGAATTATACATCATAATAATAGATATATGTTAAAGGATAAGATAAAACCAGGAAGCACCTTTCTCTTCAGCATAATTCGTATTCTCCTCATCGTCTTCTCTCTCACTGGAGTTGCCCTCATTGCAGTGGCCATCTGGTTCTGGACCCAGCTCAACGATTTCAGCTGGACATAGATCATCTTCCTAACCTTTGGAGTCTTCTAGCTGCTTCTAGTCTGGCTCGGATGCTCAGCCCAGACTTCAACAGGCAAGTACCACTTTTTACATTCAGACTGAAGCTTTTCATGTATATCATTCTGGGACTTTTTGTTGTGGAACTAACCATAGCAATAGTAATATTCGCAACTGGAGACACTATCATTAATGAGGTAGTTGAAAAAACTGGAGCCTTCGACGAGATCGAGAAGCTGAAACAATATCTTCTTTATGTTAACTTTGTAGTTGTTGGTACTTTGTTGATTGAATTTCTAATGGTCGTTTGTGTAAAATGCTACATTGGCTCTCTAAGGGAAAGAAATGCTGAATATGACTATAAATTTGTGGATGATGAAGGCAACAAATTGACAGTTCAGCAGAAGCAAATGAACGATACGGATGCCATCAAGGATAAGTACGCCCAAAAAAGGGAATAGATGCATCAGAAATATGGTAGACCAAGTTGATAGTTATATTATCATTTGATCCTCTACTCTGCATACTCTCGCATGAAAAATTAAAACTAAGCCAAACCCTCGACCTCCTATCTTATCTTCTCGGCCTTCCGAACTTCCTACGATTTGTAAGTTGTCGACAAGTCAACCTCTCTATCTCCTTCTTCCGATCGGGCCCTGCTTATCTTAGGACTATGGTCGTCTTCCTCCTTGACGCTGCTGTGTTTGGATTCAGGGGACCTTTAATAAAATTCACTGTGGCTGAGCTTACGATGGGGAGAAGCCTTAACCGATTATTCAGGTTCTTCCTACTTTTTATCCTGAATAGATATATTCCTTACGCTCGTATTCTAGAGTTATGACAGTTAAGGTTTGATATACTAGGGAAAATATTCATTAATTTTTTACAGCATGTCCGGATAGCAAGTTAAAAAGAGTTTATCCTTCTAGTTTGTGATGATACTTTTTTCATTGATACAGAATATCTTATCCTCAGGAATCTTGATTCTCAAATAAGCAATAGAGTCTGTCTATCTGTTTCCAAAGCCAGCAACAATTGGCCTTTTTGTGTTTGGAAATATTTCATTCACGCTTGCTAACAGTTTTATCTTTAGTTGATCAGGAGCCTTTTCAATGACTTCTCTCGTAAAGGATTTTAGATAGCCGTCAGGACTCATCAGCAAGGGACCAGGTGGCAATCTCATGCCATTTTCCTCTACTTCCTTCTCCAAGAAACGACGAGTCTGAGAATACTGCCCAATTGCTCTTGCTGTCATATAGAGAAATTTATAGTTCCGTTTGTATATTTCATTATAGAGGAGGCAGACTCCCTTATGAATATAGTTGGTTTTGAGCTGTCCCATCACGTCCGACTTGGTAATGGTTCCATCAATGTCACTTACTACAATATGTTCATTTTCATCCCAGAGATAAACTTTAAATTATGTTTCTTCCAGAAGTCCTGAGGCCAACTCAAGAGTAAATCGAGCTTTGTTTTATCCCATCCTCAGTTTCATCTTTTCAAGCATTCCTGAGTCAGGAGCTTTCCGATACCTGATAATTTATGTGTCCTCTAGCCTGGTGGGAGGTTGAATGATGGGGACTTTTTCTTCAATATCAAGCTTGGTCACAGTACTATCTCTGTTGAAAATTTGGAACCAGTTTTTCTTTGTCTTAGCCTTGATGATGGCATCCACAAACTCATCTCCAGGCTACATTCCGAAAGCATATTTACAGGCTAAAATGGTGGCCCCCAACTGCCAGGTATACAAACTGTTGTCGATTCGCACAACCAACTACTTGTCATTGATGATCTCAAGTGGGTCCTTGATGAAGTCTTTATATTAGATCTTGTTGGCATAGAACATATTCTCAAGCTCCTCCTTACCTGCATCTTTTCGCACTTTTGCCAGCAAGTTACCACATAAAGACAGCTGGAACAAAGGCTATTTGCAACTCTACTCACCTTCATAGGGCTCTTATTTGATGCGAGCGAGTCTAGATTAGGTGTCTTCCTGATCCTCTGAAGGTTTCCTTTGAGGAGGAGTGGGCTCTTTTTTTGAGTTGAAGAGCCATGCAAACTGCCAGAAATTTTTTGGCATCTGCTCGTTTCTCAAGTCTTCAAGAGACTATGACTTAAGGTTTGAGCCTGATATGTGACGCTACTTGGAGTTAGATCTTGTTGAATATCGCTCGTCATCTGAAAAATCTGAGGAATCGGAAAAGTTTGTGGTCTTTCGGATATATTTCTAAATGTATACACAAGTACTTTCTGAAACTGCACGCGTCCACTGTTCGGGTCAACTCTCATGGGTAGGTCGACAAGCTAGTCGTTGATGTATAGAGAAAGATCCTTATTTTTAGGTTTTTTAGGATCTCTCGCCTTGAGTGCCTTTTCAGAGAATACGGCTTGAAAGGGAGTGCTTTTATAAGTGTGATTTTGATGGCGAATAACTAGGACGTCATAGTTACTGGTGGAACTGGTCTGCATAAATGAGAAAGTACCTTCTACATTTTGATTTAATATCAGATGTTTATTTATTATTATTACTTGCTACTAGCTGATTATAATCCTACCATGTTCAGCGGAGCTGCAACTCAATATCATATCATACTATCATGCCTAGTCTGATCCATTCATCAGTCTCATCTTCTTTGCTTGGATATTTTGGTATAGCTACTCGAAATTCTTGACTCTTTTTCTTTCTAAACTTAGTTCATCATTCAAACTTTCGGCTTTTCTTTCTAACTTAGAGTAGTCTTCAATTTTTGACTTCAACTGTCTTTATAAACTCTCAATGCTCATCGTTTTTGTCTTCAACTAGCCTTTAAGCTTCTCCAAAGGTAAGTCCTCTAGTGATGAGTGATTGCTCGAGTACATATCTTTTGCCCTGGACTGGCTGGCTTGATCTTGTAAAAAGGAGTTTGTTGATTGCAAGGATTTTATCTATTTCTGAAGGTCCCGAATCAATTGACCATTATTTTAGCTACTTTTGAGGCTCATTTGGCTCTCTCGCATTTTATGGACGCTCTTTTGCTCTTCAAAATTACACTTGTATCGGGCTGTCTCGTTTTCAGCCATAACCTTTTCCTTGTTGATTCTTTTTATCTAAATCTTTAGGTGTTCATTTTATTTCTACAATAATTATAATTCTCTGCATTTGTCCTTGTAGGCTTATTCAAATGTTTCCTTTGCAAGGAGCTAGCTTTATAACTTCTATTTAAGCTGAGCTATCTTTTCAGATCTGTGATTTAACTCTTCTGTCAGTTCAGATCGTTCTTGTTGAAGACACTTGATGGACATAGTCAACCTAGCAATTTATGTATTTTAAGATTGCTATTGAATCTAAGCCTTCAAATTGTTCATCATGCTATTGAGGCGTATAATTTATTCTTATTTCTGAGACAATTAGGCTTTTATTTTATGGAGTTATTCTTCTAATTATTTAGATTTTTATTCAAGAAGAACATTTTTTTTCTTCTCAACAAGACCTTCTTCATACTGTCTTTCGTTTTATCTTTGGAGACCTTAAAGGCGATTTTTAAGTTATCTTATGTTAGTTTATTAAGATTGATTGAATTTACTTTTTTATATCTCTGCTTTAAGAATTTAATTTTCTGATTAGAGTTAAACTATCGATGTGACATATTTTTTGTTCTCCTGTTGGATGATACTCAGCTGTTATTTTAACTGTTAACTTTCCATATCGCTTTACTTCAGATCCTCCATCAATTATTCAATTTATGCCAGTTGACTTGCGTACTTCTATTTTTATTTATGGATCTCCTCTAACCGTTTGGCGCTTTAAACTTGTTTCTACTGATAGTTGGTAATTTATGCCTTTAGATCCTCCTTTTAGTAACACAAAATTTGGAGATTATGCTTAACTTTTTGGAATTGCTAGGACAGTTCTAAATAGTTCTGATCTTTCTCAGTAATTATTTGCTCTTTTTAATCAAGCAGTTATTAAAGCTTATCATTAAATCCTAGTTGATCAGCTAATCTTTTTCTAAACTCCTATATTTAAGCTTGAATTTTTTAAACTTCAACAGTTGATTGCCCTGTTTGAATCCCTTCTTATTGAAAGTCATGGGTGTCTTTTTATTCAAGTATTCTTTCTCTTTCTCTTTATTCTTCCTTTTCCCTTAGTTAATCTCTTTCAACTGTTAGCTATTCGTTTTTCTATTTGAGGACCATAGTTTATTGAAAAAGTATATCAATCTGTTTTTTTATACTTTAGAGCTCTGTTTTAGGTTACATGTTTGATTGTTTCAACAGGTATACTTCTTCTTACAATTCCTCAACAATTCGGGTGTAAAAATTGACTTGCATTTCTTTTTAATTTTTCTAGATTGGACTGGCAGTTCCATATCTGGACATTTCATTTTGCTCGTTTGATTATTCCTTTGCTTAACCAGTCTCATTATTTGTCTCTAATCTTTTCAAATTTACTTTTTCCTCCAGTTAAATGTTTACCATTTTTAGCTATTTATTTTCAGAAAGAAGATCATTGATTCTTATTTGAAATTCATTGGGTTTTTCTAAGTCATTGATTTGTTGTTTCAAATTTATATTTTCCTTCTCTACGGCAACATTTCTCAATTAGAGTTGCTCAAGGACAGCATTTTTAGTCTAAATGTCGACATTTTTTTGCCTAAGCTCCTAAATCATCTCCCTGAGATCTTCTTCTTTACTTTCCATTTCTTCGAATATTCTCATTTGAGCATTTCTCAAGGCTTTGCATTAATCACTGGTGGTTTTGTATTTATCCCTGAGGGAAGCCAGCATAGTCCATAGTTATTGACTGTTGTTAGCACCAATAATGTCTCGCAGCTAGAGCTAAATATCCCTGAGTTGATCCTTGAGAGAGTGAAGATCTGATTCTGCCTTAATGTACTATTTGTGAGCTGAATGATATTATTCTTTGAATTATTGCATTATTCCTGCTAGCTCTTGCTTTTACTATTCTAACCTTCCAATGGCTTTATCTGACTCTTCTTCATACACTTTGTGTGCATGCCTTTGTGATGCAAGCTATTCGCTTAATATCTTTAGCTTATCCTGATGCGACTAAATTTCTCCTTATTTCGCAGCTAGGATTTATTTTAATGAGTCTATTTATTTATGTGCCTTAAATATATCTTCTTCTATCGATTTTTGCCCCTATTCTCGCTAAGCAAGCTGTCTTTTGATCTATTAATGTTTGTTATGTTATCGGTTTATGATGCTTTCCATTTATGCTATCAGATCTTGCTTCTTGAAAAGTTGGTCATTTAGCTATTGAATTTCTAACTGATACACGCTTACGATTTTTTCTTTCTAACCTTCGCTGACCTATAAACGCTCTCTGAGCCCATCTAATTATTCTTATTTGTCTACCATCTTTTCCTCCAATTCCTCAATCTTCAGCAGATAGGTATTTATCCCTTCTTTGAGTTGTGTAATTTCAACAATCTTGGAGTCTCTTTCTTATTCCCATTGGTTGTAAATCTCCAAGCACCGGCTGAGTTCCTCTTTGACTTTCTTTTCGTTTTATTCACTCAAAAGCAGCTCTTTCTTCAGTTGTCTCATTTCCCCATACATGCTTTAAGATTTAGAAAGCCATCTTTGTCTTTCCTCCTGAATTTATTCTTTTTCAGCATCCGGAGTTTCTTATCGAGTTTATATTTTTTCCAATTTTTTCATGGTTCGCTGATGGATGTTCTTGATGGTGTGATTTTCTTATTCCAACTGCCTGAGCTTTTATGTCAATTTAGTAATCTTATTCTCCAAAAACGTGACCTAACTACCTTTGTCCTGGCTACCTTTGCTCCTAATCCTCCCGCTTTATCCTTCACAATAAGTTCCTCTATTTTTTGGTGTAACATCACCTTTAGAAACTGTCAATTGCTTCAGCAGTCGATCAGTCTCCTTGAAATTACCTTGCAACTCTGTGGTTAGTTGCACCAGTTTTTTATTTTCTATTTATAGCCGCTGGTTGTCAATTCTAAGGGCTTCCCCGGCTCCCCACCTTCTCACCAGCTCACTAATATGTTTCTCAACACCATTAACTGCTTTGTTCATATTTCTCTCAATCTGAGCGCTGGCCTTTTCGATTTACTCGTCAAGTATTCTGCACTAGGCAGCTATCTGGCACATCTGACTGGCACTTTCCTGCATTCTAGCCATATAGTGCCTGATTTTATTGATAGTTTGTTCGTTTTCATAGTTTCTTTCTGATTAGTTATGGCTGGTTGTTTATCGATGCCTGCGGAGCTATTTATTTTTTGTCTTGAGCCGATCATTTTCCTCCATCAGTTGATGCATTTCCAAAGTAAGCTGTCCTTTTTATTGATGGTGTTGTAATCTGAGGGAATGTAACTAGTTCAGAGCAGAGTTTAGGCGTTCTGCCAGATTGCTCTGGTCTTGCTTGGGTCTCATTTGAATTCCAAATATATTAAATCAATGGAAGGCAATAGACAATCACATCTTTTTCCAGTACAAAAAATCATCCTCATAGTAGCCTACTTCCTTTTTGTTCGTTCTCACTTCGTTGATTTTCTCCCAGGTCTGCTCATCAATCGTTCCGAATTGAGCTTCCAGATCAGCCATGGCATGAGTCACATTCAATGTTTCATCAGGAGATGCCATTACTTTATCTCTCAAAAAGTTATACATGAGGCCTACTCTCCTCCTTCTGGTGAACCATACCCCAATGATAGCAAAGCCCACCAGGACTGATAAGATTTCAAGTAGATCTAGAAGATTGTGAGGGTCTGAAAAATATTTTGTAATCGTACAGGAAAGTGTGTATTTTTTCTTGAGAGGAATAACCTTGTTGAATTCCAATCTAAACCCAAGCTCTTCTTGATTTTCTTTCTTTTGAAGAAATTCCCGGGCTTGTTGTTGGTAGTGCCTCTTTTTAGTGAAATCCTCCATGTCCTCGAACATTTGATTAAGATCCAAGTGGGGAACTTCTGTGCTACCTGCACACTCCAAATCTCCATAGCTGTACTGAATCTGCTCAACTTGAGACCTTGAAATTAGTTCCACTTATTCCACGACTGCTGTCCTTAGCACACAAGAGTTTATTTCTCCGTCATACTAGTAGAAATCTGGGCAATGAACAAATACACCACATCGAGCACCAGGTGGGCATTGTCCTTCAAATGGAGACAATCTTCCAACCATGAAATAGCTGATTGCCAAAAAAAGCCAAATAGACAATAAGGCGCATCGACAAAACTTCAAATCCTCTTTAATTTTGACCTCCGGCCTGTTCTCGTAGAATATATTGTTGGCTTCAAGCATGTACTTCTTGAACTGCCCTTCTGGAGCCTTCCCTGACTCCGTTTTCTTCCTGAAGCGATTCAATGCGCCTCCTCCGGACTGGCTCTCCCTCTGACCCAAAGAAGGACGAGAAAGGCTGTTGGTATTTCTGAATCCATCGAGTGGTCTTGATGGCTGTGGGTTGTGCTGGAAGCGATATTTGAGATCCATGTAAGCTAAACTCAAAAACTATGATAATCCGCCTATGTATATCAACCACTTGATATATTCGATAGTCAGTTTGCAATGGTTCTGATGGAGGTAGGTGGTCTTACATTCTGCTTTATTCTAAACGTCCTTCTTTCACACCGCGGTCACAACGGGTGCCATGACCGCTAGCTCTTCCTCCCTTCAACTTCAATTTTCTTCATGTTTTATCCGATAGTCATAGCTCTTCCTTAAGCACACTACAAACTTGTCAATTATTCCCTTAAAGGAGATAATTCCTCAATAGATTAGGATGACCTTTTTCCATACGCCTTTCTTTTGAGTCTCTTTTCAATCACCATTTCTGCAGTACTCGACAAGTTTATCCTAGACCAGGATAATGGCGAGTAGGAGTAGGGCTAGGAGCACAAACACCTAAAAGAGAACGAACAAAACTGGAGCAAACATAAAAACACTTTGCAGTTTTTGTTGACATTATCGATTGCTCTTCAAAATGTAGTAAACTACTACTTTATCTGCCTTGAGGATAACCCTAAGCAAATGATTAAGGAAATGCTGCTGTTCCTTCTATTCACTCTCATTCTCAACTTCTCTCATGGTAAATCATCCTACACTTAGGCTACCTCCTTTCTCAAGCAGGCGTTTCATCAAAAACCAATATTAAATTGGCAGTATTCACCAGCAGCGGAATGACTGTCGGATACATTCTCAGCCTTGTCCTTAAGCCTGACATGGCCTTGCTTATTCTTCCCTGTATCTGCGCAGGTCTCCAGATTTATTGTGCTATTTTCGTATGCTTTGGATATATTTTTACAAACGGTTAGAAGCCCAAAGAAGACAGATTCCGCTTCCTGGCAGTTCTGATCGCCTTCTTCATCACAATATTCTACTACCCCGTGTGTTACATTCTCAGAATTTGATATTCATCACTTATATGCATCACGATCAATATGAGTTGGTCTTAAGACGCTCATTCTCAGAGTCATTTTCCTCGTAATCTTCTGAAGCTCCCAAATCGCTTACTTTTTCTTCCTTCTCTGTCTCATCTTCTTCTTCGTCGTTTTCAAAATCATTTCCATAGCTATTCAGCTTCAATTTATTATGGCTCGAAGGAAGACTCTATTATTCTTAATCTTTTTATCGAGAAGAATTTATTTATTCTTCTTTTCGTTAGTCTTCTTCTTTAAGATATAACACTCCAGTCATCTTCTGAAGCTAGTATATTTATTTCATTAGTCGTGTTTTTTCTCTTTACCTCTCCTTTACTTTCATCTACATTAATCACAGGCTACTTTTTGAGTTTCAATCCAATCACATAATTCCTTTGTCTGATGCTAGATTTCAACATTTTAGTTGTAGAGTCGGTGTGCAATTTCATTGTTCATTGATCCGATGCCCTTACTTCTCTTCTTCTCACATTTTTTTCCTTTTTTGATCTTGGCCAGCTCATATTTATAAC